>ERZ779743.44-NODE-44-length-64863-cov-4.42112_pt1 | contig 64863 bp, 64 predicted proteins | sample MGYA00511257_ERZ779743 | MGnify/ENA primary metagenome ERZ779743 (study PRJEB29588, sample SAMEA2159429) | human gut metagenome | biome: human gut; feature: human-associated habitat; material: faeces | place: Denmark | collected 2008/2010 ...
CAAGAACTACTTTACTGATTATCAATTCGTGAATCGCTTTTTAAGGAACGACTAAATAGCATGTAACTTTTTTGTTGGAATTGGTCTTTTCAGAACTGGTCTCGATAACCTTGCACTTACTACAACCTATTCCATTCTCTAATATTTTTTCTGTAATCTGATCATAAGTGGCAAACCTACTTTCTCGACAATTTGATTTATCTCCATTCTCATCAAATACTTTATAATATATAAACAGGGCATCAAACAAGATTGTCCAGCTATGCAAACTTCCATAGACTTCACCCATAAAAGAGTTTGTAAATAGGGTTGTAGAAGTGTATGGCGTTATTGTTTCCAAGATTTCGGTTAAACAATAGATAGAATCCCGAATAAGATGTTCAAGAACTTTCAGTCTGCAAGTAATAAATTCATTTGTACCAACTTTCTCATCTTCAAAGGATATATTATGAAAGAATCGTTTCCATTGTTCGTTTTTAATGTTCTGACTATCATTTTCATCATGGGCATTCATGAAGTATTTGCAGAATACTTGTATATAACTATTTATACACTTCAAATCATGTCCGTGTGACAATTCTATTGTGGGAAATGCCAGCCGTAATATGTATTCATTCAGCAGCACTTTAAATTTCAAAGACAATATTCTTTCGTAAATAGTGTGATGATGGCTCAATGCCCCCATTGAAATATTCTGGTATATACCGATTAAGCGTTCGGTAAAATCTGCATTTCTTTCCTCAATGTATGTCCATGTATATTGTATATTATTATCTTTTTCTCTGGAATATTGCCTAATATCTTCTCTTATATTATCAGTAATTAGTTCATTAATTTTGTTTTTCTTTTCAATCTCATCAGAATCTGCTTTAATCTCATTGGGAGATAGAATACACAGGGCAATAAGCTCATAATAAACAAGCATGATTTCTTCCACATCGGGAAATAATGTCAATCTGTCCAAAGAAATATTCTCATACATTTGTGTGTAAAAAATCCATTTTAGCCGTTGGATTTCCATTAAGTTTATAAAATTGTAATGTGAATACAAGCATATCAGACTTTGCTTAATAAGACGGTTCTTAATTTCATTCAAAAATTCTCCAATGACTGTCTTCCTAATTGTTGAATTAGATATGGATTTTCCTGCCTGCTTCTTCTTTTTACTTGTTTTTATAAGATTGGATACACGGAGATAGTTTTGAATGACACGTAATATCTTCTTTATACTCTCTGCGGCCTTCTTTTGTTCGTTACCATACTTGAAACAAACAGAGGCTTCCCAATAGTATAAAATGCAAGTCTCTATTTTATTGAGTTCTCGTATTTCAAGTAATCTAAAGTCATTAAAGTCCTTTTTCTTATCAAAATTTTCATTCAAGATGTTTACATCATGCAAAAATCTGGCTAAGAATTCACTTCTAATTTCTTGGGTTGTGATATCTGAACAACTCAACATGGTATTTCCTAAACAATCAAGAAGCTCCGCCATTTGTATCATATAATTTTGCCGCATGGATTTGGAACTTCCTCCTTTGATAATTTCCTTTAGAATGACAATCGTTTTGCTCTTTGAATAAGTGATGTTTTTATCTTCTTTCCCTCCGATTTCGTTCTTTACCTTTTCTACGTTAATACCAAAAAGCTTAGACATTAGGATTCGTAAGCTGCGATTGTAATATTTACAGGCATAACAGGGGAGATTCCTATTCTTAGCCCACATTTTTTTACGCTGGTCGTTGCATTTCTTCACGTCTTCAATTGATATTGAAAGCTCTTTCCATCTGATTTTGAATTCATCAGAGTCAATGAATTTCTGAATAAGCTCTGGCATTTTACAAATTTTCTCCCCCTTGTTTGGAGTCCATTCTCTCATTCCTTTAAAAATTTCTCCATATAGCTCAAAACAGGAATTTTTCCGACAGTAATCATGGATTTCTGATTCTATATCTATTCCCCAATAATTAAGGCTATCAACGAAACTTTCACCTATTGTCCGGGCTGTATTTCCTTTGCCATTTGTTTCAGACCTCTGTGATTTTTCACTCTTTTCATTTTTACCTTTGCTATTTGCATTCGACGCATTAGGTATTTGATTGATACTAAAACCAATCAGTCCGTTTTTATAATACATGATGTCACCTAAACGTCGGAAGAAATCTGTTGAGATCAAAAATTTCTCTTGCTCATTGGTGGCAAGGTGAAGATATTTGTATTCACCTTCTGCAATGTTCAGATTGGCACGGGTGATTCCCCCCAACTCAATTTTTTCGATAACAAACAATTTGGCAAGGAGCGCCTGATAAATCATGTGAGTATCTTCCAGCATAGCCAAACGTTGTATCACTGAATGCTTTTCTGGAGTCATGAGGAATGAGAAATCAGACATCATGTGTTTGCCTTTAGTTTTATAAGACAACCCTATCAAGTCTTCTTTATTCAGGATTCTTGGTTCGATAGTGCTTTCTTCAACAGTTTCTTGGATTTTATTTTTCTTTGAATAGAGTATTGCATCATGATAAGGCCATTCATTTGTGCTTTGAATTCGATATTCTAATCCATAGTTCTCTTCTTTAAATTCCCTGAATTTAAACAGCCAATCGATGACTTCATTATATATATTATAAGCTGACGACAGTGTCCTTCTCTTTTCGTAAGCCATTCCCAGTTTTAGCATGTATCTAATATACGCCAACGTGAAGGTCGGTTCATGCGAATTCTCTTCACTGCTGGAAATAGGAGAGTTGCTCTCTTTTGAGAGTTGGCATAATGCTGTCTGGTACTCAAAAATGGCATTGTTATATTCTTCGTCTGCCATGTACAGGTCACCTAATATATGGTGTATACCTGATATGGAATGTGGCGAATCGAGTTTTTCTTCGGTTAATGTTGTCACATGATTTTTTAGAATCTCCAAATAATGGCGTTTGACGGTTTGGGATTCGTCCAATGTGAAATTAAATATGGCGGATATTTCTTCCGATATTTTAGAAGCAAGTGATATTTCTTCAGCAATGTGTTTTCTGAATTTATACTGGTAAAGCCCGCAGGGTATCTTGATGATATGCGTTTGCAATAGGAAATTCAATATAGATTCAATAAAGTTGCGGAATTCAGGTATTCGGTACACTTCCAATAATTCTGGAGTTTGTTCTATATTGCGCCATGAGAACCCACCTTTATGGTACTTATAAATATGATTAATCAGGAACGAAGCGGAAACCAATAATTTATCTCCATATTGGTTCGCATCAGTGAAAATCTGATTGACAGGGAAGGAAATATAATGGATAAAACCTATCACCCTCTGTTCCTTTTCTCCAAACGATAAAAGTTTTTGACTCCTCTCAGGAATATGTATATCCAAATCCAGTTGATCAAGTGGACTTTTTAGTTTGTTGACAGAAAGAATGAATTGTTTAGGCTCATGGATAGGTCTAATGTAATTATCAAACGTCATGCGCATCTTTTTAGGAGATCCATTACTTACATGATATAAATAGACCGTAAAATGATAGAGTAGGGTTATTGCTTTATCAATCACTTCTCTTGCCTCATTAAATACACTCACTTCTGTCTTATCCGGCGTTTTTGATAAGTAGCAATCTGAATATGACGTAATTAGATATTCATAATACATTTTTAAATTGACATCGACATAGTCGTAAATTTTTTCGTTAAGCTTGCGTTCAATATACCGGTCAATTACTTTCTTTTTTATGTAGGTGTGGGGAAGTAACTGACGTGTGATGAAAGTTTCCGTATTGTACATCACGTCCTTTTCACTCTTCTCATTTTTGCAAAAGCTTTCAACATATATAACTCCACTAAACAAACTGGATATTGCCGATTCTCTGTCTGTCATGTCTGCAAGATAAGCATCATACATTTCACGGCCCGCAATAAACAAAAACTTGGCTCTAGCTGTTGATGTGAAAAATTTCAGATTTCCGAGAAGATGTAGTACTGTTGTTTTTCGTTTACGGGAGGTACCACCTCCGGATAAATGCTTTTCATTCGAAAATTCCGGTTGTATTTCTTGGTTCGTTTTATATGGCACTTCTATTTTATCAAGTTCGTCAAAAACAAAATAGAATTCGGGATGCATGGGAAACCTTGAAATGCATTCAAGGATGTAAATCAACAACGACTCTATTTCTCGTGTTGAAGCGACTGCATAACTATATGCCCTTTTCGCATGAAATGTTGTTCCTTTATAGGGGCTGCTTAGTCCCATTTCGTATGTAAGTGCCGCATCGATTCTTTTTCGAAGATTATTGAGTCTATGCAGTATCCTAAGTTGATAAGAGGCGAACAATGTAAAAACAAATAGCGCAACGGAAATGCCAATAAAATTAGTGAATATCAATGCAATGTTAGGATTAGTGCTTATGTAAGAAGATAGATCTTTTGCAAAACCTTTTATGCATGAGCCCCAAATTAAATAAACAACACTTGTTACGACTGTAGATGCTGCCCAGATAACGATATTGGATAATGGAGAAGATATATAGTTTTTATATTTATGGTATAACTGAGATGTTAGCACACACAAAATTTCCCGCTCGTCTAAGATTTCCTGGCCGAGGTTAATGTTTACACTAATCTTTTGATAACTCTTATTTTTTATATTTCCGTCATAGATAAAGCGGCTGATTTTATCCCATTCTTTTGAGGTTATTCCTTTTAGTTTCTTAGAATCTTTTCCATTATTTCTCTTGTGCCGTTTTTCTGCTTGATACAGGAAGCATATCTTGTAAAAACACTCTTTAATAGAATACCATTTGATAGTTAACAAGAGTATTCCACTTAAGACTATTGTTGTAATAACTTTAAAGACAGTCATTCCTGAGAAGAACCACAAGCCAATCAAAAACACGAAAGCGATAAAACCAAGAATATTTGTGAAAAAACCAGCTTCCCTTGTCAACTCATATAAAACTTTGTCGACAAAGCAGGTTTTCCCCATTCCTCTATAACCTGTAATGAGAAAAGAACCGTTGACATTCTTCTTGTTCGTCAACCAAGAATGCAGCTTTTCAGTGATACGATCTCTGCCGATAAGATAATCTGAGTGCCGATTGTGCTTTTCCCAAATACGTTTATTTTCGCGTACAAATTCAAAAGACGGAACAGGTATGTTTACCCGTTTCGTCTTTGAACTGTATCTCTCAAAAGACATACGATTAGCCATAATTCTCCTTTCTTTTCTTCGTATAGTTGCATTAAATAAGTATCGAAAGGCAATAGCGTTTAATTCAATTGGCTGTTCTCTTCTAATCTGTTACCTGTTTCGGTACATCTCGTCATAATATTTTTGATAATCGCCGCTTGTCACATTGTCCATCCAAGCCTGATTGTCCAAATACCAACGCACGGTCTTCTCTATACCTTCCTCAAATTGCAGGCTCGGCTCCCAGCCAAGTTCCCTTTGCAGCTTGCAGGAGTCAATGGCGTAACGCATATCGTGGCCCTTGCGGTCGGTCACGTAGGTTATCAAGTCCATGTCCTCACCTTCCTTGCGTCCGAGCAGACGGTCTACGGTCTTGATGACAACCTTAATGATGTCGATGTTCTTCCACTCGTTGAAGCCACCGATGTTGTAGGTGTCAGCAGTCTTTCCCTTGTGGAAGATGAGGTCAATGGCGCGAGCGTGATCTTCCACATAGAGCCAGTCGCGCACGTTCTCGCCCTTTCCATAGATCGGCAACGGTTTCTTGTGGCGGATGTTGTTGATAAACAGAGGTATCAGTTTTTCCGGGAACTGGTAAGGCCCATAGTTGTTCGAGCAGTTGGTCACGATGGTCGGCATCCCATAAGTGTCGTGAAAGGCACGGACGAAATGGTCTGAACTTGCTTTCGATGCCGAATAAGGAGAGTGCGGGTTGTACTTCGTCTCCTCGGTAAAGAACTCTGTGCCGTAGGCGTGGTGGTGTTCAGATGATGCTTTTGTCGTGAACGGCGATTCGATTCCTTCGGGATTTGTCAGTTCTAACGCACCGTAAACCTCGTCTGTAGAAATATGATAGAAACGCTTGCCTTCGTAGCCTTCGGGCTTGCTTTCCCAATATTCCTTGGCTGCCTGTAGCAACGTCAGCGTGCCGATGACGTTGGTGTGGGCGAACGTGAACGGATCTTTTATCGAACGGTCAACGTGGCTCTCTGCGGCAAGATGGATAATTCCGTCGATGTCATAATCATTCATTAACTTCTTAATCGTTTCGTAGTCGCAGATGTCGGCCTTCACAAACACGTAATTTTCCTTATCTTCCACATCCTTGAGGTTGGCCAAGTTGCCGGCATAGGTCAGTTTGTCGAGGTTGATAATGCGGTATTCAGGATATTTGTTCACAAACAGGCGCACTACATGGGAACCAATGAAACCGGCTCCGCCCGTTATCATAATGTTTCTCTTAAATTCCATGTTGTCTTCGTTTTGGTTTTGAATGATGTTACTTTATAGCATTCATATTGTTCATGCAGACTTTCAGCGAGTCCGTCCAATAAGGCACCGTCACGCCGAATGCCTCTTTGATTTTCGTCTTGTCGAGAACCGAATAAGCCGGACGTTTCACAGGACTGGGGAACTCGTCACTGTGGCATGGTTGTATGTCGCACTCTGTATTTCCTGCAAGTTCGGCAATTTTCTTCGTGAAGTCGAACCAGGAGCATACACCCTCGTTGCTGAAATGATAAATGCCCTTCTTGCTGTAACCCGCTTTGGGGCATTCCTTTTCATAATCGGCCAATACCGTTTTTATCTCCTCTGCCAGGTCGTAGGCATAAGTCGGTGTACCTACCTGGTCGAACACCACATTCAGTTTCGGTTTCGTGGCCGTCAGGTTGAGCATCGTCTTGACGAAGTTTTTGCCGAACTCTGAATAAAGCCATGCCGTTCGGATAACCACATAATCGCAGTCCACAGCCTCTATGTTCTGTTCGCCTTCCAGCTTTGTTTGGCCATAAACTCCTGTGGGTGTTCCTTTTTGATTTTCTCTGCAAGGCGTGTTGAACGGATCTCCTCCAAAAACATAGTCAGTGGAAATCTGTATAAGCAGCCCGTTCACCTCTTTCATGGCTTCTGCCAATATTTTCGGAGCTTCGGCATTCAGCTTGTGGCAAAGAGCTTCGTCTGTTTCCGCTTTATCCACATTAGTGTATGCGGCACAGTTTACAATGCAATCTATACCCTTCTCTTTCACCATACGTTTTACGGCATCCGCATCGGTCATGTCAAGAAGGGTTGTCTCCATGCCTTCCACCTCTACAATATCTGTAAACGTATAGTTGTCGTTCGTGCCTTTACTGACAATGCGCATCTCGTTGCCCAGCTGGCCGTTCGCGCCTGTTACAAGTATGTTCATGTGTTGTCTGATTTATTGTTGATAAGTAAACGGTGAATCAAAGTCTTTCAGCAAAGGATGTTTCGTGTCCTTTTCGCTGAGAATGGCGTGTTCCGTGGGTATACGCCAGTCAATGCCCAGACTGTCGTCAAGTATGCTGATGCCTCCGTCCGCTTCGGAATGGTAGAACTCATCGCATTTGTACTGAAACACTGCCGTTTCACTCAACACCACGAACCCGTGCGCAAAGCCTTTCGGAATGAAAAACTGACGATGGTTGTCTTCTGTCAGTTCTACCGCCACGTGCTTGCCGTAAGTAGGCGAGCCTTTCCTTATATCTACGGCTACATCCAGCACCTTGCCTTTTACGCATCTCACCAATTTCGCTTGTGTGAACGGCGGACGTTGGAAATGCAGTCCACGCATCACGCCGTATGACGACATACTCTCGTTGTCTTGAACGAACTCCACATGACCTACTTTCTCATCGAATTCCCTTTGCGAGAAGCTCTCGAAGAAATATCCTCTTGCATCCTTGAAGATACGCGGCTCGATGATGACCACGCCTTCTATTTCTGTTTTGATTACTTCCATCGTTCTCAATACTCTAAGTTTTTCTCCAATGTTTCTTCTTTTTCGTCCAGGACAGAAAGCAGATACTTGCCATAGTCATTTTTCAGCATTGGTTGGGCAACTTCACGAAGTTTCTCTGCCGTAATCCAGCCTTTGCGGTAAGCAATGCCTTCCAGACAAGCCACTTTCAAGCCTTGGCGTTTCTCCAAAACCTCAATGAATGTCGACGCTTCCGAGAGGGAATCGTGTGTGCCCGTATCCAGCCAGGCAAACCCACGTCCCATGGTCTGCACCTTCAGTTCATTGTCATGCAGGAACTCCTGGTTCACCGTTGTGATTTCCAGTTCTCCACGGGCAGACGGTTTGATATGCTTGGCAACTTCCACCACCTTGTTCGGATAGAAATAGAGTCCCACTACGGCATAGTTGCTTTTCGGATGTTCCGGCTTCTCCTCAATGCTCAAGCAGTTGCCCTCCTTGTCGAACTCCGCCACGCCGTAACGCTCCGGGTCGCTCACCCAATAGCCGAACACCGTAGCTTTGTTGTTTTCCTCTGCATCCTTTACGGCTTGCCTTAACATGGCTGTCAGTCCTGCACCGTAGAAGATGTTGTCGCCCAACACCAGGCAGGCACAGTCATCGCCGATAAACTCCTCACCGATGATGAACGCCTGTGCCAGCCCATCGGGTGACGGCTGTTCCGCATATTCAAACCGCACTCCAAACTGGTTGCCGTCTCCTAACAGCCGCTTGAACCCCGGCAGGTCGTATGGAGTGGAGATAATCAGTATCTCCCTGATACCTGCCAGCATCAGCACCGAAATGGGATAATAAATCATCGGTTTGTCGAAAATAGGAATGAGCTGCTTGCTGATTCCCTTGGTGATAGGGTACAGGCGTGTACCGCTGCCACCGGCTAATACAATTCCTTTCATGTCAGAAATTAAATCTACAAATAGATTTTGTGTATATATTCCTCTTTTTAAGAGAAAAAGTTTTAATTTTGTATTATGAAACAAATATTTAGAATGCTGCTCACATACATAATAGCAATGATTCTCATGCCAATAGCATTAATCTGCAAGTTGTTTCGCAAATAAAATCATTTGCCAAACGGATTTTTATATATGCCAAGCAATTGCTTGGCAAAAAAATAAAAGAACTGCATATCATCCACGAAGTAACGTTTAAAGAGACGTTTGGGCTCTTTAATTACGCGATACAGCCATTCCATTCCAATCTTTTGCCACATCAATGGTGCACGTTGCAATGTACCAGCTTCAAAGTCTATAGTCGCACCAAGAGCCATGAACAGCTTTACACCAGGCATTTGCTGTCGGTATTTCATTATCCACTTTTCCTGCTTTGGCGCACCTACGCCAACTAATAGCACGTTAGCTCCGCTTTGATTCACAATCTCCACAAGTTTACTACATTCATCCTTACTCTTTTCAAAGCCAAACGATGGCGAATATGCACCAATCACGATTTCTCTGCCCACCTTTTTGTTGATACGTTCCATGGCCTTCTTTGCTATCCCTTCTCGTGCACCAAGCAAGAATATGCGGCAATTGGGATCATTTTTGTGGTACATATAGTAAGAGGTGAAGAAACTACTGCCAGGTATGGCTTCTGGCAAAGTATGCTTCAATAATTTTGATAACAGATAGAGTATCTTGCTGTCGCACACCACCCATTCCGCTTGCTGATAAACTTCGTAAAACTCCTTGTCACTTTGCAGCTTCACAAGGTGGTCTACGTTAGGAGTTACCAGCACCCCCTTGTTCAATTGTCCAAGCAAATCCTGCTGTGTGAGCGAAAGGATGTCAATGTTCAGTATTCTTGTTGTTTTCATGATTTTTGCTTTATTTTCTCCTATTTAAACTTGTTGACGGAATTATATACACCCCTTTATGGCTACCACTTTCAGTTTATTGTATTTCGCAGATTTTCACATACGGTTTTCATGTACTTTCAGCAAGTTTGCAAGAGGCATCCTTTTGTGGTGCAAAAGGCCACCTTTCAAAAAGTAAAAAAGCACGTTTTGAAAGCCGAAAGGATACCTTTTGAATTTGTAACTGGTATAAACAATTTCGCTAACGGGTATACTTAATTTGAAAATGCTTTCCTGATATATTCCAGTGAATGTTGCCTCTCATTGCTTAGTTTCTCCGTAGGTTGGGTATAATCAATATCGCTGATTTGAGGCAGGGGGCTGCCAATGGGGACAATTCGGTTCTCCAAACCTAACTTTTGAAGGATGCTTGTCAGGCGGCTGTTGGTGGCGTGTCGGCTTTTAATGACAGAGTAGAAAGATTTTGAGAAGTTAACAGAGAACACTGTGCCGTGGAAAGAGTTGGTAACTACATATTCAGCTCTTGCAAACAGGCCTACAAAGTCTGAAGGTCCAGCGGTCAATATCTCCTGAACGTCTTTTCCTGAACGCTCTGGATAGGCATCACGGCAGATGCGGATTATCTTCAGGTTGCGTTGTTTGGCAATATGCCTTGCCAACTCCAAGACATAATCACACGGCTTGATTGTAACGATATACACAAGCAGGTATTTCTCCTTTGGACACATGTCGAACTTAGCCACCTCTAGCCATTCCTGGCTGTCGAGAAGCAGGGTCGGGTCGAGAACGACGTCAACATCACGATGCAACAAGCCGCCTAACAGTGTTGAAGCCTGTTGCTCGCGTACAGAAAGCCAGGAAAACCCCGAAAGCCACTTCTTGAACACTTCTTCAGCTTCTCTTGATATAACCGACAGGCCAATGCTTGATGCGTACGACACTTTCTTCGTTCCCTTCTTGTCAAAACAAGCAAGGAAAGGCTCCAATGAATAGCCTTTCTCGTAGTTCCATACTTGGTCGCTGCCTACGCAAATCACGTCGTAATCAAAATTCGCATCATACAGAGAGCTCACAGATGGATAAACAGTTTTTGTCAGACGGTTGTATTTGTTGTGAAACTCATCAAACCGTTTATTACGCAACCTCTTGTTCTTTTGATGAAACAGGCAGAACAGGTTTTGTACGATTGGCAACAACCTAACTTTGACTTTTTGCTTGAAGGAAATGGGCACAGTAAGTCTCTCGCCTTTGAAGTCATGGCCAGGATTGATGCCGAACAGGAAGTTGACAACTTCCGCATCATATCCCATCTTGCGTAACTTCCTGTACAGGGCGCAACATTGCAGCTCTGCCCCATAGTTGTTCACATTCAATATCGTAAGGATTCCTATTTTCATGTTTGATTATATTTTCTTCAATTCTTCGTAGATTCGTTTGTTTACAACATCATGGGAAAATGTTTCCTTTACCCTGTCTCGCATCTTCACGGAAAGTTCTTTCAAGTCCATGGTTTCCCTGATTTGGATGATTTTCTCCGCGTACGCCTGCGGCTCGTAACCGTCAACTATCAGTCGGTCGTCGCCCACGATGGCACGGTTGAAGTGATAGTCGCTCACCACGGGTACAAGTCCCTGCGCCATTGCTTCGTTCAACGAATTGGAGTGCCCCTCGCAACGCTCCTTTGACGGGAATAAAAAGAAGTGCTGGCTTTGCATGATTTCCTTGATTTCGGTAAATGGGGTCAAGCCCTTGCGGGTGATATGGTTTTTCCGAGGCGACGCCTCTATCATGTCATCCATATCCTTTACATATTGTTCGCTATAGCCCGAACCTCCGATAATGGTCAAATAAACGTCATCATATCTCTGGCACAACAGGTTGAAAGTCTTTATAACCACATCAACGTTTTTCTCCGGCGTAATTCTTCCGAAGTAACAGAGGTTCAGTTGGTCTTTCGGACGTTCCGCCACGGTTTCCGCAATATTCTCTTCCACCACATAATTGGGGTAATAGACAAGATGCGTATCGCTGATTTTTTTTACGATTTCCAACGATGGCATGCCTTCAAACCATGCTTGGACTTGCAAGTCCATGTTCTTCTTGACTATCCAGCGGTAGAACTTGGAACCCCGGTTGTAAAAGTCCATAAACTGTCCGCCTTTCATGTAGGTGACAGACTTATACCCCAGCAAACGCACCACCCAAGTTATTATCAACTCGTAGGGTGCCAGCTTCCCACCGTATGTAAGCATCAGGAACGCACTGTTCCTGCGGTTGCCAAACATCATGTGCCCTATGATTTTACATAGGTCGATGACGGCAAACGACTGGGTTTCAAGGAAATGTATAAGACGTCCTTCCATGACACAACGTCTCCTCACAATGGGTGTCATCTTGTAACCCATGTTTTCCAATCCTTTTATTACCCGCCGCGCCGAAGACTGGCCGCCGCTCTTAGGAGTTTCCGACATCTTGCCGATGTTGCCGAACACATAAAACTTCTTAATCATTATATGAATGAGTTGGATTACTTAAACAAACCTTTTCAGCAGTCGCATCAAGTCGAATGGCAAATACCAATTGACGGTCTTCAACAACCGTTTTGCTTTCATCGCCAATCCCTGCCTGCTGTAATATAAATCCACGACATCTTTCAGTGTCTTGCCGCCATCGCGCAATCCATCAAGCATCATTTTGCGCAATTCCATATTTGGTGTATACACCTTCCCATAACTCTGCTTTACGAGCACTTCCGCCATGCAGCTGTCCTCGGTCTTAAACAAACCCTTGATGGCGTTGAACGCTTGCATCCCTCTCTCCGAGGTGATGGCTACGGCCGACACACCCTTTCTGTCGTTCAAGAACCGCTTGCCCCAAAAGTCGCCCAGCCTGATGTCTGTGTATTCCATCGTGCTGCGCAGTTTGCAGTCAGAGCAGGCGTCATTCAGCACATGGTCTGAAAAGAAAAGCGAGTAGAATTCGTCATGCTTCGGACTGCTGATAAAAGCCCTAACGCCCTCTACTACTACTACTACTACGTAAAATGTGCCCCAGCCTTTCACCTTGCTGCGGAACTGCACTTCGTCGAATTTTTTATTGTCCACTCTCTGCTTAATGGCTTGCTCGTACTTGTTCCACACCAGCATCGAGGGACAACCATGACAGAACAAGTCTATCAGAATACAGTTTTCACGTTGCCGTCGCAACGTCAGGAATTTGTGCGCTGCATAGATGTGGCAGGGCAAACCGAAGATGGCGAATTTTTCAGTTCGGATATTCGTCACAAGATTTTTAAATGCTTTAAAGCTATATGATTGAATATACTTTGAACCACGAAAGGCGTCCGTTTCTCCTTCGGTGTGTGCAACGACGTGTTCCGCCCGATGGTTGTCATCGTTATATGTCACACCAATGCACATGTACCCCTGCTTGACGAGTTCCTTGGCCAAAGCATCGGCCACGCCGCCCGATGTCACTTTTTCAAGCAACTCGTTTTGCCTGTATTGGGCGGATTTCACGATTATCCTGTTCTCCTCATCCGCACTTGTCACCTTGACGTCGGGGTCAAACTTGTAGCAAACCTTCACGCACATGCCGCAGTCAACGCACTTGCTCGCATCCAAATAAGGACGGTAAAAGCCGTCCTCATTCAGCCGTATCGTTATGGCATCCTTCGGACACACAGTCGCACACATCTGGCAGCTTGTGCAGTCACGGATGGCTGATTTATCAGTTATGTTCATGGGTCTGTCATTTAGTCGCATGGCAATTTCAGATAGTCACCTATCTTTTCGTCCCACTCGGCAGGCTCAAAGGGCACAACGCCGGAAAAATGAAAGAAGGTCAACTCTCCAAAGTAGATTTCGCCATTGATGTTATAAAGGTCGACCCTTACATGAGGCATTCCTTTGGATAGGGCAGCCGCAGCCCGCTTCATTTCTTCGAAATTGGCTGGTTTCTTTATCTCTTTCTTGGCCCAAGGATGTCCTTGCTTAAATGGCAGATGATTGAAATCAGCATCGAAGAAGTCAAACCTTGTGTCAAAGGGACGATCTGTTGCCACAAACAAGAACTTCACCTCGCCGTTGAAACAGAAAAACTTATAGTCTTTCAATTCCGTGCCGCTTTCGTCAACCATGAATTTCTCAGCGATTATGCGAGGCTTCACATCTTTATAAGGGTATTCCCTACTCATCAGGAAGTATTTACGTTGAAGGCTCTTTTCTAATTTCTTCCGAGCTTTCTGCATATCCATCTTGCCCTTATCCTTCACTATTACAATGCCACCACTATCGTGAGTAGTTTTCAACACAAATTGATTGGGCAATTGGGCGAAATCTATATCGTCAAACCTGTCCCATACTCCCAAAGTAGGTATAGTTTTACCGCCCCAATTAAGTTTTTCTATATATTCTTTGACAGCATATTTATCCACCAAACGTGTATATTCTGTATGCTTGTCGTTCAATTTCAGCCATTGCAACTTCTCATTGTACGTGCGTGGATGTTGCAAGTCAGGAAACTTCTTCATTCCGGAAAAGTACCTCAACTTGATGTACAACTCGTCATTTCGGATCAAACGGCTTAACACGCGGCGAACAATCCCTCCCATGACCCAATAGGGATTGAAAATCTTAGCAAACTTATTCATGTAGATTATGTATTTTTTTGGATGTTACATGGAATGTTGAGAGAAATATCCTTTTTACTTTTTCAAGGCAGACTGGAAAAGTTCTTCATACTTACGAGCACAAATCTCCATCGAAAGGTTATCCTTATACATCTGTTTCAGGTAGTCAGTCGAAATACTCTCCTTGTTTTCAATGGCTCTCTTTAAGACATTGAAATAAGCCTCGTCACTGATGGCATCAGCCACAAATCCGTTTTTGCCATCCACTATTATGTCATTGAATCCGCTCACAGGGGTACCGATGGGTATGCAACCGCAAGCCAACGCCTCGATGAGCGTTATGGGCATTCCCTCATAGTCGGATGAAAGAGTGAAAAAATCAGAACATGAAAGATAGTCAACCACATTGTGACGCTGGCCTAAAAAATGGATGTACTTGTTGGCTTGTTTTATTACTGGCAGAATGGCAGGTGAATCATAACCGTTACCAATAACCAGTAACACTACATCCTCACCCTCGTCAATTAATTTGTTAAAGCATTTGACTAACCTGGGAATGTTTTTCTGTGGGTTGCATCGGGCTATCATGATGAACACGTTGGTGGCGGGATTGGGCTTGTACTGCCCAATTTCCCGTTTCACTTCATCATACCTCTCCGTTATGCCTGCACATGCCCTTCCGTTGTATATCAGTTTTATGGGCGGCACACCAAACACCTTTTCCACCGATTCTGCATTTTGGCCGGATATGGCCACTTGATGCAATAAATTCAGTTTCAGACAAGTCCTCTTTATTATAAATCTGAATCTCGACTTGCCTCTTTCTATCTCTGCTTGTATATGGGAAGTCACGAAATATTTTTTCTTCCTGTCAAACAACAATGCCAGAAATCCGAAATATGTGGCAGTAAGATGGAAATGCACGACATCGCATTGTATTGACCTTATGGCCTTATACAGCTTATAGAATGTGCCGAGTCCAAACTTCCCCAGTCCCATGTTCAACAACCTCACATTGCCGTTTAGCTCGTCCTTGTAAAACCCGAAATTGCTTATGGAAAAGTCTTTCATCGTCAACAGCGTGACTTCATGACCATCCTTAACCATCTGGTTGCACAAATCAACGACAAACCGCTCCGCTCCACCGGAATTGAGAGCGGGAATTACTTCAAGTATCCTCATATTTTATTTATCAATGTTCAAAGGAATTTTTGCAATAAGACACGATACAATAAACTATATTTAGCACCCGCATAAATTTGAATCTATCATTCAAGATCTTCATTGGATAGCTTTATGATAAAATGCCACATATCTATCAGCAATAACTTTCCACGATTTATCTCCTGCAAAATAGTCGTTCCTGATAGAATTTGCCATTTCGTCCAATTTCTTTCTGTCTTCTAATAGCGAAATGATAGCATCGGCCAATGCATCTACATCTTTTGGCGGAACAAGTAACCCTGTCTTTCCATCCTCAACCATTTCGCTAAGTCCACCTACATTTGTGGCAATGACAGGTTTGCAAAGACTGTAACTTGTCATAACAACCCCACTTTGTGTTGCATCCGTATAAGGACACACCGTAATGGCACAATCTTGTAATAATCCGGCAAGTTCCTCCATTCCAATATATCTGTTGAGAACATTCACCCAAGTTTGCTGTTGATAAGGCGTTATGTCAAAATACATTTTACCACCGCCAGCGATTGTCAAAGTAGCATCCGGCACCTGCTCTTTCACTTTCATCATCGCCTTACATAAGTATTCGATGCCTTTGTATGGAGATATTCGCCCAAAGAACAAGACGTGTGGATTGTTTTTGGAACGTTCCCTTACGGGAAAAAAATTCAAATAATCAAATCGTCCTATTTTATTGAGTAATATTTGATACTCTTTTATTCCATAAGCCTTCTTGAATCCTTCTTTTTGCGTTTCATTAAGCAGAACAAATCTTGGAACCAATTTTAGAGCCAACTTCCTAAAGAATGTTTTCCGTTTGTTACTCTCTCCCGTATGAGGGAAGGGATCGTGCATAGTCAACACCATTTTTCTCCTGAACCGATACAGGATAGTCTGAAAAGTGTCAAGTGGGGCTATTAAGTGTATTACATCCGGATTTATTTTTTGGATGAAAGAATAAAGTTTGAATGTAAGTTTGATGTTGTTTAAAGAAAAAACGGATGATTCTGTTCGGTTGACAACAAAGACCTTATCCAAGTTGATATAATCTCCATACAAGCAAAATTCTTTATACATGGAAGCTTTCAGTATAGCAGACTTATTTATTTGTTTTTTAATGTCAATCAAAGTTGAACGCTTAGAATAAGGAGCGAGTTCTATCAAATAGTACACGTCTATTCCCATACCTTGCAGTTCCTTTATCAAAGGGAAATCTGTATCTGCAAAAAAAGTGGATGAGTAATATAACAGTTTCATAGTTTCACTTTAAAATGGAATAAACCACATTCATTAATACCCCTTCTGTATTGCCATCAATCTTAATGGATGTTTTAACCCCAGCGTTTTTTCCCGCTTCCACATCTCGGTCACTGTCCCCAATCATATAGGATTCTGACAAATCGATATTGAAATCTTCAGCGGCTTGAAACAGCAGTCCCGGTCTAGGCTTGCGGCAATCACATTTGCATTTATATTCAGGACGTTCACCCCGGAAACCTTTGTCCGTGTGATGCGGACAGACATAAACAGCGTCAACGAACGCGCCCACCTTGCCCAACTCCGTCTCCATCTTGTCATGAATCGTCTGTAATTCTTCAAAAGTACAGTCACCGCGCGCAATGACCGGTTGGTTAGTAACTACGATGGCAAGATAACCAGATTGGTTGACCGCCTTAATAGCCTCAGCTACACCCGGTATCAGTTCAAACTGTTCGGGCTTAGTTATGAAACCAGCCATTCTATTGATGACTCCATCACGGTCTAAAAAGATGGCTTTTTGTTTGTTCTTTAAGTTACGGGAATGCACACGCCCTTCTTTCAAGTCTTTTTCCGTCTCATAAAAGCGATCGGGTGTACCCATGTCCTTGACATACTCGGGCGTGTCATACGCATAAATCCTACCGCTCCCTATGTTGGGTTTCAGCACGTCACGGTCAAGGTCTATCTTATCCGGAGTTTCCGGATGACGGGGGACAAAAGTTCTCATCGTCTCTCTCAGCAGTTCCGGTGAAATGATTTCAATGCCCGCATTCACCCTGTTTTTATAATACAGGCGATTATCCTCTTTGTTCATCCATCGGATGACCCTGTGCGTATCCAGTGGCATTCCGCCCAGCGTTTGTGGGGGAACAATTTCCGTAACCAACAAGGAACTGTCGTAAGGATGTCCGTTTGGATGAGCCATCAGGCTGGCCCATGCCCGGTGTTCCTTATGGAAAGCTATGAACCTGTTGAAATCCACGTCAATCATCACGTCGCCACACAATAACAAAAAGTCTTCCGTCAATTGCGGCATTTGGAACAAAGCACCCGCCGTGCCCAAGGGATGGTCTTCCACAAAATAAGTAATATGGACGCCGAACTTGCTTCCATCACCGAAATATTCCCTGATTTTATCTCCCAAATGGCCTATAACCAGAACGATGTCATTCAATCCACAGGATTTCAAATTATCTATTTGATGCTCCAGAATGGGCTTACCGCCTATTTTTATCATCGGTTTGGGCACGTCGTTGACCACGCTTGCAATACGGGTTCCCTTCCCACCCGCCATTATTACAACCTTCATATCATTACAGTTTTTTGAATACCTTTTGTCCTTTTTCTCGTATTAACATCATTGGTGACGGAACGACAACGCTACCTTCTGGTACGTCTTTGACTGCAACTGCGTTAACCCCAATAATAGAATTGTCTCCTACAGTAATGTTCCCACAAACTTTTGCGCCTGCGGATATTCTGACATTATTACCTATTGTGGGTCTACCGAACCCATATTTCCTGCTATCGTTATAACCTATTGTAACCTGCTGGTTTATCCAGCAATTCTCACCGATTTTCTCTGCCGTGATTACAGTGGAAAATCCATGCTGGATAAATGTGCCGGCTCCAAAATCTTCTGTTTTCGTGCAAATGTATAAAGATGAAAGAGGAGGCAAATACATCAAAAAATACTTCAATTTACCGATACGGAGATAAAATACATTGCGAAATTCTTTAGTAAAAAGAATCAACCACATTAAATTAATAAGTGTATTCCTCCCCTCTCCACACAAAGGGTTTATTCTTGTGCATTTAGTCCATCTCTTAACATTTTTTTCAATTACAGCCCTATTCTTAGAGATCAAATACAATAAAATATGTGGGAAAGTGACCCACGAAATCAAGCAAAAAACAAATTTCTTCATTAGAAATTAGAGTTTGAACAGAAAAAGGAACAGAAGTTATTCAATATTCTAAAACCTTATTCCGTGTAATGTCCATCAATTAAAAAATTCTTCTTCCAACATCAGGCAAAGACAATGATAAACAGGAAGGTGTAACTCCTGCACTTTGTATGTTTCTGTCTCTGGCACTTGAATACAGATATCCGCCAAAGTAGACAGCTCGCTGTCATTAAACCCAGTCAGTCCGATTACTTTCATATTTTTAGCCTTAGCCACTATAGCCGCATAAAGAATGTTTTGGCTGTTGCCTGAGGTCGAAATGCCCATAAACACATCCCCGGCCTGACCAAATCCATTTACTTGCTGTGCAAAACAAAGCAACGGTTCACAATCGTTCATATAGGCTGTAGAGAGAGCCGAATGTCCGTCAAGGGCTATGGCTGGTAATGCACCCTGCAAGTGTGCGGATAGCACCGTCCCTTTTCTCTCGTCTACAGCAAGCAAAGCAGCACGTGCCTCTTCACTTAACCGCCTCTGCTTTTTGAATCCTTTCATCAGTTCGCCTACAATGTGTTCCGAATCTGCAGCACTACCACCGTTACCTGCCACAAGCAATTTTCCTCCCAAATGATAAGTTTCACTCAGTATGTCAAACGCAGCCTGTATATCATTTTTGCATACACCAAGTAGCGGATGTCTTTCAAAGAGGATATCCATTTGTCCTTTTACCTTTGTCATAGTCATCATTTTCCTAATGTAGTGATTGTGTCAGTTCCAAAAATTTTCCATCCATGCGCTCCACCATCGGTAAACTGAAAAGGCATGACGAAACCATTGAGTTTTTTCAAAGCATTGATAACCTCTTTCTTCCGTGTCGGTTCCACCATCAACATCACAAAGCCGCCACCACCTGCACCACTTACCTTTCCGGTTAGCGCACCTGCAGCTATTGCCGTATCAAACACTTCTTGTATCACTGGGTTTGTTATGGCATCTGCCATCTTCTTCTTGTCCTCCCAACCTTGTCCCAATATCCTAGCGAATTCACGCATATCTCCCTTGAGCAAGGCCAATTTCATATCCTTGGCACTCTGCTTAATACGATGCATGGCTTTGATAGCTTGTTCGTTGCCTTTCTCTGTATTCCGCTTCTGCTGGTCTATGATAGCCGCACTACTACGTGATTTCCCTGTAAAATAAAGCAACATATTAGACTCCAGCTCGTCTACAATCCATTGCTTGACCTTCAACGGGTTAACAATAACCATGTCATTCGGCAAGAATTCCATGTAATTGAATCCACCGAAAGCCGCCGCATATTGGTCTTGCTTGCCGCCGGACAGACACAAGTCCTTACGCTCAATTTCGTAGGCCATGCGTGAAATCTCATAATCCCCAAGCGGTAAAGACATCCATTCCACGAATGCCTTCAATATGCCCACGACCATGGTGGACGAGGTGCCAAGTCCTGAACCTGCCGGGGCATCGTTGTAGGTCGTGATTCTGAATCCGGACGGAACATTCCCGAAATCTTTCACCACGCGGTTATACACCCCTTTAATCAAAGATGCCTCACCATCTATTTCTAACATGTCAGACAAGGAATAAGACTTGAAGCAATTGGAATCATAACCACAAATCTCAATTGTCTCCGTTTTGGTCTCTTCGATGGTCGTATAAGCATAGAGGTTGATGGTGGCGTTGAGAACCAACCCTCCATATAGGTCGCTATAAGGCGACACATCACTGCCCCCACCAGCTAAACCAAGTCGGAGAGGAGCTTTGCTGCGAATAATCATAGTTTAAAATTTAATTAAGTCAATACGCTAAAAAACCATTTATGTTCATTGATGATGAATCATAAGCATCCTATTTTGACGCTTTTTACACTTTACAAGCGAACATCTATCATTTAATGGATTTCAACAAACATGTTAATATTTCCTTTTTACTTAATCCATAAAGACGTCCATTACAAATCCATTTTAATAAATGAAGCCTATTAGATTTTAGTCCGAGGACAAACTCATTTTTCAATTTCATTTTGAAATGTTTCGGAAGTTCATTTTTTAAGCATTCCAAATATTTATGTTCCAATGAATCTACAGGAAATCCTTTATCCTGCTGTTCTTTAATGAAGTCTTCAAACCATTTTCTTTCTTGCAGAATGGCTTCAATCTTCATTTGAGATGAACCTGTATTCGTTATCGTTCTATCGTTTGCTCTATATTGGAAACAAAGAGTTTGAGTATTTGCAATACCTTTATAAATGGCAGCTCTAATAGCAGTGATGTCATCCGAGGCCCATGCTAAAGGATTTTTATAAAATCCTCCAGTTTCTCGTAACAATTGAGTGTTGAAACAAAAATCTCCGATATACTGTCTATTACGGCCATTCCATCGATTCCAAGCAAGGGAAAGAGCCGTTTCGTATTCGGGACGAGGTTGCTGCAATGTACGGAATGCGGACTGTACGTCAATCAACTCAGTCCAAGCATGATACACTCCTAAACCAGGATACTTATCCATCAGTTTCACATATTCTTCAAGGCAGTTTGGCAACAGTCTGTCGTCATCACCCATGCAAATAATATAATTACCCTTTGCATACGACAAGCAAATGTTCCAATTGTCCACTACATTCACTGCGCCACAATTCTTCTTATTGCGATAATACCTAATACGATGGTCGGAGAACCTGGTTACAACAGTAGCCAAGTCCTCGGGAGAAGCGTCATCTACAATTATGATTTCCAAATTGTTGTATGACTGCGCAAGGCAACTCTCAACAGCCTCATACAGATATGCTTTCTTGTAAGCAGGTATTGCGATTGAAAAGAAAGGAACCATAATAACTATACACAGAGATTACGTTGTTTTAATTGTAGAATTTTATTACGAGAAATTGACTTGTCAATCAGGAAAAAAATGCACGACATTATTGAAATGCGTTCATAACTATATCCAAAATGCCACAACATAACCGATGTAACGAGCATAAATACTATATACATCTTCAAATAAAGATCGATATATCTTCGCTTATGATAACAAAAAGCAAAAAACAGAATAACGCAAATGACATATACAATACCATAAAGACTGTACATGCCAACAATACCTACATCTGCACGGAACAAACCATAGTCTTCAAATTTGCTGATTTCATTAGCATAAGATGTATTTCGCCCTGGGTCGCCATTCCCCAAAAGGATTCGTAAAAAATTACCCTCGTTATAGCTTATACCGTAAAATTCATATGAAGCAAATCTCACATAATCATCAGTTAAATCGTTCGTTGTTTTTTCTATGTACTCGCCAAACAAAACATCCATATTTAAATAAATGACAGTAAAAACCACAGCAATGCCTAAAAAGCTTGACAGCTTCATCTTTCCCAATGAAAACATTCCATACAACAAACACAAGGCTGATGCAACCATAATCTGACGCGTTGCTAGTATGTAGATGCCGACCAAACCAAGCACAAAGCCAAAAAGAAACAGCCTCTTTCTGGTCTTCATGTATTGGACAAATGAATAAAACAGCATTATAAGTCCAAACTCACGCCCGACCGTATTATACCGATATATGCCATTCCTAATCTCAACCTCAACCTCATCAGTCGCTGTCCTAACCGCAAACCACACTTTTGGGAAAGTGAATTGCTGAATTATTTCCACCACACACCAAGCCACGCCTAAATATAAAAAGAGCTTCAGCATATCCTCCTCTTTTATTTTTAAGAGAAACGGTAAAAAAAACATCAAATATAAAAGATTCTTTTTGGTACTATAAAATGATGAGGACACGTCTTGCCCATGTATCACCAAAGCTGGAATAACGCTTAGAAACGGAATGAGCATGAAACACAACAGCAAAGGCTTCAGATTTGTATGATAGCAGTTTATCTTTTTTATGTTCACTACAGAATAAAGCATAAGTGCATACAATACAAGCTGTATGAATCGACCGCCCGAAGTAGGATTCCATCCTACAAATGAAAACCAGTTGGTGAAGACGGCAAGCAAAAGAAACACCACTAAAATTTTATATTTCATTGATATTTATGAATTCGGATGGTAAGACTTAAATCAATAATAAGGGAATCCAATGCAAACAATATATCTGCATGGAGTGCCTGCCAACAAAATGTAATCCCATTTTTTCGAAGACTCCTGTTGACGCAACCCTGTTTATAACAATAATGCCCGCCATTGACCCCAATATCCAAGCTAAATAATAGCCGTAATAGAGAGTGTTTGACCGCATCCCCACAAAAGACGGGTATAAAAAGGAGACGGCATATATTGCGATTGAGACGAAAACGACCGGGGGGGGTAATTTTTCTTTATAATATAACCAAGACACATAAAGGTTAAACCCGTCATGGTGTTAGCCAAGTAATACGGATGGTTAAAATTGGTTATGCGCATTAGGAAAGCCGCCACCAATGACAGCAAGCATAAGGCAAGGACCCGACCTTTTGTCTTTCCGATGAGATTGAGAAGAATGCGGCATACAAATAATGTCAGAAGAAACCATAATGGCAAGTTCCCAGTTATAGAACCATTCAATACCAATTGCTTGATAGGAAACAGCACGGAAAGGGCCAAATTACCCTTGATAGCACAAACTATGACATAAACCACATGGCCCAACAGCGAATATATGATGAAAGGTTTGAGCAGTCGAGAAGCACTTGCCCGGACAACTTCTTTGTCATCCTTCAACGAGAAGAACATACCAGCCTTGAAGAAAAACCAAGGCATGAAGAAATAAAGAACCCGTTCCAATGACAAGTATAATGTGGATTGCGCAAGTCCAAAATGCTGGCACACATGAGTAAAAACCATATAAACAATCATTACACCAGCAACAGAATCTATTGTATTATCCCTTGATTTCATCGCAGCAGACCCATTTTTTTTAAGACTTTTCGAGGAATGCGTCTAAAGAATGTATTTAAAATCGCCTTCCGTTGTTTCCTATGCATATTTTTATGCATGACTATTCGGATTGCTTCTGCAAATCCATGTTGAAGATATTGATTTCTGAACTCTTCCGCTAAAGGATGTTTATCAAATGGAGATATCAACGATGGTTTGTACTCAAGTCGTTCCTTATAAGTCCGCTCAACATTAACAATGTCATGATTGTTTTTTACAGCATTATCATAAAATCTACGTCCTTTTAAGGTGTTAACCATCACAACTGACACATTCTTTGCATCATGATTGAATTCCGGATAGAATGGAGTATGTTTTCCCAATCCTATAAAGTCGCCTATGGTAATGTCTGCCACTCGTTCTGGACGGGCATAACTGCATTTATAACAGTTTTCACGCAATGTCACACCTTGTAAAAATCCAGCTATATAATATTGCTGTGCTTCATCTTTGTGTAAGAGTTTTTGCAGTAATTGCTTCTCCCTAGGGAATAACTTCCGTCTGGCCTTATTCCATAAGGTCAGACGGAAGTTATTCCCATCGTTACCCCGGAAACGAATATCTGAGATTTCCTCCCCTTTCAAAAATTTATATTTCCTTCGCAGAAAATCGATTTCTTCTTTTAAGTACCTCGTAGGTGAAACCCCATGACAAATCAAATCTACGGTAATAAGGTTGTCATAGTCCCTTTTTAGAAATGTCCTCAATCCTGCAATTTGGCATGGTGTGCCAATATACAACACAAAGCGCCCATTTAGCAGATTTTTTTTCACTTGTTTATATGTATCATTACCAACAAGACTTTGGACATATCGTGAACCTTTAAAACACTCCAACTCCTCCATCGTTTCAGCACTTGAAATTATCGGAGTAAGGTTTCTATCATAGCGACAACCAAACACTACACCTTCTCTTTTAATTGCATACTCTGATAACATGGTACCAATACCTCCTGACGCACAAATCATCCGCCCTTGGGTGTTAACACTCCACGCCGCATGACAAGCAATGGGATAATTGAACTCCATTTCCACATTGTTAGGACATGACCTGACACAAAGGTTGCATTTCACACATTTACTTTCATCAACCTTGGGATACAATACGCCGTAAATATCTTCCTGCATTTCTATACATCCGTGTGGACAGGCATTAACACAGGCAAAGCAAGCTGTACATTTTTCCTTTGAACATATTTCCATAAATCATTTCTTTATAAGTTGCTTGAAATCTACAACTTTTGTCACTTGCAAAATAAGAATATAAGGTATCATCCAAACCAATGTCTTTATACCGCACACAAATATGTATGCCATACGTTCGTTTATACCTCCAAACAAACTTATATTGATTGGCACTAAACTAACCACAGCCGCGAGCAGGGTTGCAATTAAAGAAGGGATGGCAAAACATCTAAACAGCTTCCATCTGCTAAGTTTCAATAGTTTCTTATAAAAGTATAGATAATACAAGCCTATGATAATTACGACATAAATGAAATATGCGATTACAGCAGAACCGACCTCAACGTATTGGCATAGAAATGCGTTTAGAACCATTGACAGGACACAAGCCACGGCCGTAACCCATACTAAAAGCTTTGTTCTACCGTATGCCAGCACCACGGCATTGCCTGGTGTCGTATGCATCTGTACCAGTACGGTGACAATCCATACCACAAGCCAAACTGAAAGATACGAATATTCCTCGCCAACGTATGCGGAAAGCGTTTCTTTAGCGCACAATATGAATGGGAAAGTCAACATACCCACAATTACCGTTGTGTATGTTGTCCATTTGTACACAAAACGATGAAGAGCTTCCTCGTCTTTTCTTCCTACCATTTCGGATGTTTTGGGTAGGAAAATGCCGGCAAACGTACCCGCAATCATTATTATCAACTGCGGGATAACTTCAATAATCCTGAATTCAGCCACGCTTGTCGCCCCATTTTCTGCAAACATACTCAATATAATCGGACGGGATTGAGTGGCAGTAACTTGAAATATGGAAAGTGCAAAGATGGATAAGCAGAATGTCAATACCGCCTGAAAGTCATCCCAATGCCATGATGGCTTCAAACTGTCTATCAGACCATCCTTCTTGCATTTGTATGCATATGGTATGAAAGCCAACGAAACAATCAATGTCAAATAGAAAAAATATGAAGTCAAAGTCAGATTTGCCATGAAAATCACAGCCACATTGACGGCTTTAAGTAAAGTCTGTAAACATTGTACTTTCATTGTGAAAGCTATCTGTTTATCGGCTATCAGTAGCTGGTTGAAAACTGTGGTAAGCCAGCTTAAAGCACAAAACAAAGCAATTATGTGTAGACATTCCCTTAATTGAATGAACTCTGCATGAGTGACTGAAAACAAGGATTCTCCCAATTGGGCAACAGCAAGTAAAAGGCATATATTTATAGCTGATATAATGAGATAAAACGTGATATTTGTTCGTGCGACTCTATACACCTTATCCACTTGACCTTCTGCTTTCCATTGGGAATAGAATTTAACCGCACCTGTATTCATCCCAAGGTCTAACAGATGCATATATCCATTGCAAGCGGTTGCAATGGACAACAAACCATATTCAGCTTTTCCAAAATGAGAAAGAAGCAGAGGTACAGTCACGAATCCAAGAATGGCATTAAAAACCTTTGATGCCGTACTCCAAAAAAATGAAGAAATGTAATAATTGCTTTTCATCTTAACCATCTATGGCATGTGTCAAATAAGACAACGACTGTTCCCTATCCTTATCAAGCTGCTTCTGCACGATATTATAATCAATAGGTTTCCACCAAGAAGTGCTGTTTCCTTCGTACAATCTCGTCAACAATCCATAATGATTCAAAAGATCATATATGCGAGAATTTTGCGATAAGCCATCCGTATCCTTGAATCTAAGGAATGTCACAAAATTCTTTGAAAGGTTTATGGACAGAGCTGTTGCATGGAAAGAATCTGTGCAAACGAAAGAGGCTCTACGAATTAAATCAACAAACTCAATAGGGCCGGCGTTGTTATACACTATCGCTCCATCAATTCTCAAATTTGGATTCTCGGCCGAGGGAACAATAACCACATTATATATTCCTATTTTACGAATCACTTCATTAGCCTGCTCTACATACCAGTCGTTATTGCCTATCAGATAAAATAAAATATAGCCATCAGGTATTTCCTCTTCGTATTCAGCCTTATTACACAATTCTATCCAATTATCAGGAGGCAAAAGGAATGTGGGGTCAAGTACTTGTAAAATATCCCCACGCAATAAAAGGCGTGACAAAATGTCCACGGCTGTTTTCTCTCTCACTCCAATGCATGAAAAGTCTGACAAATATGTTCTTACTTGGTCTTTGTATTCATTTGGGATATCTGACAAACCAATGCTTGAAGCATAAGCGACTTTTCTTTTCCCTGTGGCAAAATCCAAGAACATGAAAGGATTAAACCGAAATGCCACGTTCCATATTTGGTCGCTCCCGGTTACAAATACATCAGTATTCTTTATCAGCTTGTTAAATGTATAATCACAAGTGGGTTTTTTAATATTATAATTCCTCTCAACAAACCGAAACAGTTTTTCTCCCTTTACACCCATGCTTTTTTTAAGATTCATCCAATAGCGCATCCTTTGAAAACCACTCCAACTAAGTATGCTCCTAATCACCCCTTTTAAAAAACCTGCATGATTATAACTACCAATATAATAGACTGCATAACCCATTTGCCGCAGTTTCTCATGCAATGCAAAGGATTGTAATGTTGTTCCATAATTGCCGCCACCCAACCAAGTGACAATGCCAACCTTAATTTTGCGCGCCATCTTTTACTTTGTAAATGTTAGTATTCCCGATTTCAAATAAAACAATATACATTTCTCACCCCACGTTAGTAAGCACTCAAATTAGGAATCCCGTAACAAAATCTAAAAGCCAGCTCGTAGCAAGTAGACTGGTGTGTAGCCTTAATTGGAGTGCTTACCTGTTTCTGTTTCTTTCCTTTTCCACGCCGTAGTACTTCATCGGCTCATGAAGTATATATCCGTGTGCCAATGAATATATACTTCAATGACTGGTGAAGTATATATTCTATTTTCGGGATGATTCTCTTGTAAGCACTCCTTTAGGGTATCCCCATTTGAAGGCGTACTAAGCAGTACACACTAAATTGAGTTGTGCAGAAAAGTGATTCTTACAAATTCGTTTTACACTGATATTTGGCATACCATTCCGCAAACCTCCTCAGCCCTTCTTTTAAAGATGTACTCGGCTTAAACCCGAAATCCGCTTCCAGAGGTGTAGTGTCTGCATACGTTACCGGCACATCACCTGGTTGCATCGGCACCAATTCCTTATGCGCTTCGAAATCATAATCTGTAGGAAGCACGCCTGCACACACCAGTTCTTCCTGTAAGATGGTAACAAAATCAAGCAGGTTTTCGGGGTGGTTATTGCCTATGTTATATATTTTGTAAGGTGGGACAGGCAATCCGTCTTCACCTGTCAACCGTTCTGGAGCGTGTTGCATGACACGCATTACGCCTTCTACAATGTCATCAATATAAGTGAAATCACGCTTGCAGTTCCCATAATTGAATATCTTGATAATCTTGCCTTTAACTAATTTTTCGGTAAAACCGAAATATGCCATGTCAGGGCGACCTGCCGGGCCATAGACAGTAAAAAAGCGCAAACCAGTACTTGGAATATTGTATAGCTTGCTGTAGGCATGAGCCATCAGTTCGTTGCTTTTCTTGGTAGCCGCATACAGGCTAACGGGATTATCCACTTTATCTTCGGTGCTGTATGGTACTTTTTTGTTACTTCCATACACACTGCTCGAACTGGCATAAACCAAGTGTTCCACTCCAGTTTGCCCGTCATCGTAACTGTGACGACATGACTCTAAAATATTGTAGAAGCCTATCAGGTTGGAAGCCACGTAAGCATCGGGGTTGGTGATGCTATAACGCACACCGGCTTGAGCAGCAAGGTTTACTACGATTTGTGGTTTGTATTCTTGGAAAAGGTTATCAACCGTCCGTTTGTCGGAAATGTCACCCTTGATAAAGGTAAACGATTCATGACCGGACAGATTTTTCAAGCGTTCTTCTTTCAACCGCACATCATAATAGTCATTCAGATTATCGATACCGACTACCTTGATATCCGTTATTCCCTGAAGAAGCCGTTGGGCAAGATTGGAACCGATAAACCCGGCAACGCCTGTGATAAGCACTGTTTTGCCTGTCAATGAAACATTATTCGTTAACATATAGGTATATAGATTTTAATCGCGTCTGAAAATATCTCTTGTGTACACCTTCTCTTTCACGTCATCTAAGCAAGCATCATATCGGTTGGCGATTATGGCTTGGCTTTGCGCTTTGAAAGCGTCCAAGTCGTTCACCACCTTACTGCCGAAGAAAGTACTGCCGTCTTCCAATGTAGGCTCGTAGACAATCACCTCCGCACCCTTGGCCTTGATGCGTTTCATCACGCCTTGTATGGCTGATTGACGGAAGTTGTCCGAGTTGGATTTCATGGTGAGGCGATAGACACCTATCACGCAATCATGCTCACGACTTGCATCGAAACTGCTGTTTTGGCTGTAATAGCCCGCCTTGCGCAAGACGGCATCAGCGATGTAGTCTTTGCGGGTGCGGTTGCTCTCCACAATGGCTTGTATCAGGTTTTCAGGCACATCGGCATAGTTTGCCAGTAGCTGTTTGGTGTCTTTGGGTAGGCAGTAGCCACCATAGCCGAAAGAGGGATTGTTGTAGTGCATACCGATGCGCGGGTCAAGACATACACCGTCTATGATGGCCTGGGTGTCCAGTCCCTTCACTTCGGCATAGGTGTCCAGCTCATTGAAGTAAGAGACACGCAGGGCAAGATAAGTGTTGGCAAAGAGCTTCACGGCCTCGGCTTCCTTCATGCCCATGAAGATGGTGGAAATGTCTTGTTTGATGGCTCCCTCCTGCAATAGGTGGGCAAATGTCTTGGCGGCTTCCTTCATCCGCTCAACGTCAGTCACAGAAGTGATAGCGTCGTTCTCGTCCTTGAACTCAGGGCGGTCTATCAATTTGGGATAACCTACGATGATACGGCTGGGATAGAGGTTGTCGTACAATGCTTTGCTCTCTCTCAAAAACTCAGGAGAGAAGAGCAGGTTAAACTGTTTCACACCCTTTCCTGCATACTTTACGTAGAGGTTTCTAGTATAGCCCACGGGAATGGTGCTCTTGATAACCATCACGGCAGCAGGATTGACTTTTAACACCAAATCTATCACTTCTTCCACATGGCTGGTATCGAAGTAGTTCTTTACCGGATCATAATTGGTAGGAGCGGCAATGACCACAAAGTCCGCATCGCAGTATGCCTTTGCCCCATCCAGCGTGGCAGTCAGGTTCAAGTCCTTTTCCGCCAAGTACTTCTCGATGTACTCGTCTTGGATGGGTGACTTGCGTTGGTTAATCAAAACCACCTTTTCGGGGATGACATCAACGGCTGTCACTTGATGGTGTTGGCTGAGCAGCGTGGCAATACTAAGTCCTACGTAGCCTGTTCCAGCTACGGCTATTTTTATATTCCTGTCCATATTGGTTATTTTGATTATTTTTTAAATTTCTCCCACAAATCCAACGCAAACGGCGCACCGTAATCCTCATAAGCCTCCGTCTGCATAAGCTTTTCCAATCCGTCTTTCAGCCGCAACTTTTCCGCATCGGGAAATATTCTGCTTTTGATGGAATTAATCACCGCCTCCATCATGTCTTGACAAACATAATCCGGCGAATACATATCATCGAAGTAATCGTAATGCTCATCTTCCACAAAGTGGTAGGTGAGGCTTTCAAGGACTTCAAGCAGGATGGTGACGGCTTCGTTATACTTGCCTTGGCCGAGCGATTCACAAACCGCTTGCTTGTAAGGTGCAAGCAATCTTGCAATGGTATCACAATCGTCATCAAGGTTACAACTTGTTGAATATTGCTTCAATATCTGATTTCAGTGGATGCTGATTTATATTTGCCATAATGATATTAGCGTTTTATGGTTGGGTCGAGATTTGTCTTATGATTACGGTTCCTGGGTGATGCAACATTCTCCCATTATGTTTATATGGCGTAACGGAAATATGCAATTCCCTTTTTGAAATATCGGAAAGAGACACTCCGGTGGATAAAGGTAAAATAGGAACAGTAATCAGTTTGTTTGTTTCAGAAGCATCCGGAACAAACTGAATACGAAAGAGGTCGTTTCTGTGGACGTCAATCCTGCGCTTAAGTTTGTGTGAAGCAGCCAATCTGTAATGTTTGGATATATCGCCTTTTTGCGCCGGAATAATCACTTCGGAAACTGTTGCCTTCACGCCCAGTTGGTTCGCCATATGCTGAAGTTGCATCAGCTTGTCGAGGTCTACGTCTTCTGCCGTCAGAAGATAATGTGATGAATGAACCGTTACGGTAGTGTTTCCTGTTCGTATTTCATTGTCCATCTGTTGGCGTTCTTTACGTGCCCGTCGCTCCGCCAACACATCTTTGTCTTCCAATACTTTCTTTATATGGTAGACCACCGAATGGGGTACGCCATCTCTCTCCAAATTAGTAAATGGTAACAGGGACTTAATAAAAATTGTGTTTACAGCCTTTTGAATATCAATGTCCCCTTCCACAAACATCTCGCGTATGGCTTTGGAAGCAATGTCTGCATAACTGTTGCAACATCCCAGAATTCCGCTATACCTTTTAGCTTTGTCCAGACTGTGGAAATGCCATGCCAGTTCAAGCATCTCTTTGGATGCTTCGGGATGTTTGGCGGCTATCATATTGATAAACCGTTCTTTCCCGCTTATCGTTTTTTTACTTTTATTTTCTTTCTTCATGGCCGTTGCACTTTTGGTGTTACTAAATCTATAGCCGTTTTGGAGAAATTTGGAAAAGTTTGGCAATGTTTGGAATTAATATACGTCACAGAACCAATCGTTCTAACTTCGCATCATCATCCGGATGAGAATGAACCAATGAAGTATTCACATTAAACATTAGCGATATGAACGACCCCACTTTCCGCATCCGTCCTTACTCCAAACGCGAGTTGGCGATGCTGTATTTCCCTTGTACGAAGAACAGGGAGTCCGCCGTAAAGAACCTGCATAACCTGATGCACCGCAATCCCGACTTGATGAAAGAGTTGGCTGAAGCCCGTTATCACTCCCGATGCCGGATGCTGACCCCTCTTCAGGTACGCATCATCGTGCGTTATTTGGGTGAGCCTTGAACCAACGCCAAAACGCTTTCCGGAGGCTGCCTGAAAGAACAACTGTGCTAAGGTTATAAGAATCATTGTTCTAAGCATCAAAGGATAACTGTTCTAAGGGCATTAGAATAACTGTTCTTTCGGAGTCACCTTTGAAAACCTTTCGGGAAAGGCTAAACGGAAGCAACCGGAACGAGGCGGAAAACTTCGGAAAACGCGGATTTCGAACGCGCTACCTTTGCATCGTCAAAAGGCCTGAGACAAGACAAATTGAGTATGAACCTTTTAAAAACATTCAAACTATGCCACAACCATTTTATTCGCGAAAGCATGAATTGAAGGTCGGTCCACGCAAGGGCGAGACCGTGTATAGCGCCCAACCGTATTACTACGGGGTGATTTCCACCCGGCAGATGGCCACGCAAATTGCCGAAGAGTCTTCCCTGACAAGGGCTGACGTGATTGCCGTGATAGACAGGCTGGTGTATTATTGCAAGACGCACGTGATGCTCGGTTATAAGATCCGTTTCGACGGCCTGGGGACGTTTTATAACGAATTTGTGACCACCGGCACGGTAAGCACACCCGACGAGGTGACGGCCAAACTGGTGAAAGCCATCCGTCCGGCATTCAAGCCGGAACACACGTTGGTGAACGGCACTTACCGCTACTCGCTGCTGCCAGAACAGAATGAACTAGTGAAGATAGACTTCAAGGGCGGCACACCTGTGGCTTCTGAAGATACCGATGAGAACCCAGACGATGGTACGGGTGTAGACGAGGATCCGTTGGGATAAAGCCTTCATTGTTTAATCATTAATCATTACCATTATGAGTAACAAACCGAACAAAATCAACTGGGTGAAAATCCTGGAAGTAGTGGCACAAGCCATCATCGCGGCTTTGACCGCACTGGGCGTATCCTCTTGCGCCAATTGTCTTTAACCATTTAATGAGCAAGACCATGATCCAAGAAACGTTTCCTATGATTGTCGGCGGGGATGAAGTGCCCAACGAGCGCACCCTGCTGACGAAAGTGGAAAGCGGCTTGATGATGAGTGGGGCGGACGCTGTCCGCTTCCTCATTGTCCACTGCTCCGCCACCTGTTGTGACCGTGAATACACGGTGGAACAAATGCTGCGTGATCATAAGGCGCGTGGCTTCCGCACCATCGGGTATCATTTCTACATCCGCAAGAGCGGCATCGTGACGCAACACCGCCGCCTGCTGGAGGTCGGGGCACATGCCCGTGGCTTCAACCGTTGTTCCATCGGCATCTGCTATGAAGGAGGGTTGGACGGACAAGGCAATCCTGCCGACACCCGCACTCCGCAACAGAAAACAGCCTTGCTGGAACTGCTGTGGAAACTGCACCGTCTCTTTCCTGCGGCTTTGGTGGCAGGACACCGGGACTTGCCCGGCGTGAAGAAAGCCTGTCCGTGCTTTGATGCTTCGGGGGAGTATAACGGCCTGTTCCATTGATTCTTTATCTTTAAATGATGACAGCCGACACGGTTTTCACCGGTAAACGTTGCTAAAACGGTTGGGCCGTGAAAGCTGCCATCATTATATCATACTTTCTAATATATTTTCTCCTGTTCCACCAACTTGTTCAGTTGTGGCATCATCAGTTCAATCACGTGGCTGCACACCTTGTTGTTGCGGTCAAAGTCCATGCCGGCAAGTATGTCATCCACTGTGTCGTCCTCCATGTCGCCGCCGTATCCTGCAGCAACCATTGCAATACCCTGCAATTTCCTGACCTTAGAGGCAATGGCGGCATTGCGTGCCGCCGCTGCCAGTTCGTAGGGAAACATATCGTACAGAAGGTTGCAATACCTCAGCAGTTCGGGGAACTCGTCTGATTCAGTCAGGTATGCCGTAAGCATCTCTTCTTCAAACTTACGCAGCAAGTAAAATCCTTTCAGACTTGGCAATTTGGTCGCTAAAGGCTTGCTCATCATCAGAAACAATGCGTGAGAGACGATGATGTGTTCTTCATCAGGGTGCAAGGCGAACATCCGGTCTTCAGGCTTGCAGGTTTTCTGCAAATCGGCTTCCATTTGGTCGAACATCTCTTTGCGCATCTCTTTTTGCATGTCTTTTCCCATATTATATCCTTTATAAACCTTGTCAACTTGTTTTCTTGTCAACTCGTCAACTCATAGAAGGTCGCTTATGCTTACGCTCTTTGTCATGCTTTCCCACGAATGCCTGGCGACAGTGAGGTTCAGCGGATAATCAAGACCAATCCTTTCGCCCAATTTCTTCAGGCTGTAATTGATACGGTGCAGGATGCCGTCATACTGCTTCCATTGTTCGCGCGGATCTTTGGTCGTGATGATGGGGAAGAGACGGGTCGTACCTTTCTGCTTGTAGCGGTCGGCTATCTCCTGCAGGGCCGGTTCCCAAGGAAAGGAAATTTTCCTGCCGGTGATATGCTGACGGTAGGTAAGCTGTCCGTCCCGTATGTTTTTGCTTGTCAGGCGGAAAATGTCGTCGCTCCTCATTCCACGGGCATAGACTGTGAACAGGAAGATGTCACGGGCGAAGACTGTCGTCTCTGATTCGCCGCTCAAGTCAAGGTCACGCAGGCGTTTCACCTCATCAAGCGTCAGTCCGTTTCTCTCTTTCTTGACACGGTAGCTTACGTCCATGCCCTCAAAAGGATTGCTGTCAGCGGCAAGCCCGTCAGTTACGGCAAGCTTGTAGACCCGCTTCAAATTCCGGATATAGAGGGAAATGGTATTGCGTCCTAATTCCTGATTCTTCAGCCATGTGTGATAGTTGCGCATCAACAGGGCATCAAAGTCCTTGAAAGGCACTTCATTCTTTCCCAAATAGGCGATGAACCTCCTGAGATACATTTTCAACTTGTTGGCGGCGTCATACCGTCCCTCGTCCCTCAGTTTCTCAACACGGGAGTTAGCGTAGGCGATGAAATCCAAACCTTCTCCTGTTCTTTCTTGGACGGAGAGGGGAATGGCTATCGTCTGTAGTTCATTCTGAATGTTGTTATCCACTTTTTATTACAATTTTATTCTTCTGTCAGCCGCCTATATAGATTACCTTGCCGTTCGGCCGGCCTCCTAAGAAATCAAAGATGTTCGGTTCGTCAAAATAGATGCCCATGTCGGCGTAATAGGCTTCCTCCGGGTCTTCCGGCACGGTGTAGAGGTCATCGTAAAGGCTGATCTGCTTGCCGAAGGTGGTGGTGAAAAAGGTGAGCTTGGCGGCATCCTGTTCTTTCTTCACGATGTCGTTCCAATTGGCTTCACCGTTCCATATCGGCAAAGCTTCCTGATTGAGCCACACGGCAGAACCGTTGATATATGTTTTTTCTTGATAAGTGGCAAGCTGTGCGGCAAGGTGACGGTTTTGCACATCCTCCGGAACAGGCTTCGTAAAAATTACATTCTGGAACTTGCGGCCGTCCCTATGGCGTAAGGTAAGCGTACAGTTGTCTGTTCTCTCCATGACCGTATACGTGTCCAGCCGTTCGGAACGGATGGCATCAAGCATTTCTGCCGCTTCCTTCAGCAACGCCTTTTCTTCTGCTTCCACAAAAGAAGTTTCATAACGGCACTGTTTGGCAAGAGTAACCGCCAACGAATCGCCGCGCTTGTCGCGCCAGTTGAAGGCAAGGTCTGCCCACAGCATTTGCCGGGCGGTCTGCCAATCTCCCGTAAGCCTGCGGAACATCATTTCCCTGAAACGCAAGTCCGGGAAGATGCGTCCCATCACCTGGTCTTCCTGTGGAAACCATGTCAGCATTTCGCTCAGGCGTGAAAAGTCACCGGACAAGACACATTCCGTCATCCACCTACGGAGGGAACAACAAGAAGCTTTAGCCACAGCCTCAGATACAAGTCTATCCACCTGTGAGCTGGCATCCGCGCTCAGATCCAGACTCTCGCACCAGCGGAACACCACATTGCCCACGCTGCGGTACCTGTATTCGTAAACGCCGTCAAGCCCGATGGCAGCGGTATTCTCCGTATAGAGCAGCAAGGAAAGGATAAGCTGCTCGTCGAATGCCGCCGCTTCCTGTTCTACCAAGCGGTGCAACCTGACGTAGATTTCATAGAAGAAAGCCACGTCGCTGTCCACGTTCATGGATGGACAATGAAGGCGTTTCCATTCGGAGGTAAATTGGGGTAACGTAAACACGATATTTAGGTGTTAGGGATGAGTGATTAAGTATTAGGTGCTAGTGATGAGTGCTAATCACTAATCACTGATACTTAACACTTAAATTTCATTCGTGCAGCCACACCGTCCGCAGGTATCTGCGCCATACGGCAAGATGGTTGGTGGTGTTGATTTCCTTGCAGATGCGGACACAGGTTTGAATCAATTGGTTCTTGGCCGCCTCTTTGTCTTGCGCTGAAGATTGGATGGCCAATACGTTCAGCGTATTTTCGCCGACCTTGAAATCCTGCACAGGTTTTACGGCTGAATCTGCATCCGTCAATACCTTATATAATGTTGGAGCATAATTGCGGAAAGACTCGATGAGCCTTTCCGTTTCCGTAAGGGTAATCTCGTTACGGACTTTCTGCACCTTGCCGGAAACTAACTTCTCGTTGGCTTTTCCTGCCGTGAGGTAATACTCGCGGAGAAAATCGTCCCAGTTGGCGAAAAAAGTGAACTCCAGCCCCTCTCCGGCTCTCCCCATGAGGGGAGAGGGTTGAGATTGTTCCTCCTCGGTTGCGGCACTCTCTCCACGGGAAAGAGCGGGGAGAGAGGCTATGTGTGCATAATATGTCGTTGTGATTTTGCCATCCACCTGTTTGCTGGGGTAATAGACCTCTTCGGTAATGTCCGCCTTGCGGATGACTTCCGTATAATCCTTATGTTGCAACTCTACCTCGTCCTTGCCTTCTTCCATCTCTATTCCGGATGTGGGCGTAAGGAATGGGCGGAGGATCATCCGTGGCCAGTTTTCCTTCACATATCCGGCTGTGTCATGCTCGTAGCGGGCAAGGTTGATCAGAAGTTCTGCCTCTTTGGTAGTCAGTTCGGCAAGACGGTCTGCCAATGCCTTTTCCCCTTGCTTCTGGAAATACTTGCAAAGAGCCTCCAACGACAGGTCGGCGGCAAGACGCTCCATCAGTTCATAAAACAGGGACTGTGTGCGTTCTCCGTAACCGCAGCCTTGCAGGATGCCAACAAGCAGGTCAACGGCACGTCCTTTCTCCGTACCGACAGACAACCGGTCTCCCTCGGCATTATGAAGGCGTACAACATGGAGGTCGGAGGCATTGGGATAGGTGACGGTAAGCCAGCTGCCCGGCATCATGCCCTGCACACGGAACACCAGTCCCTTTTTCTTGTGGAAGCGGCAAATGTAGCCTTCACACCCGGCAAGCGGGCCGTCAACCACACGGACGATTTCATTCGGCTCGTCCGTTTTCGCGTTAATCGCATAGTCGGTATAAGGCCGTTCCAATACAATCACCTTGTCAGCATAGTTCTCGTTGTAGTCACGGAAAGCAAGAATTTGGGATTCGGGTATGGTGCAAACGACAGCTTTTTCGTCCGGTGTGCGCTTTCGGTTGTACCAGATATAAGCGTCGGAATCGTTATCACGGAGAAACTCAACCAATGCGCCTTGGGTGGCAAGCACGAACACATAGCCGTCGAAAAAGGGCAGCCGCTGTTCATTGTCACCCCTGCGCACATAGACCTTGGTGTGCGTAGGGCAATAGACTTCCAGTATGTTCCCTATCTTGCCCTTTTCTTGCTCGATGAGTGCGCACAGATCCGGTTCATGTCCGGGTTTGGTGCAGACAAGGAACCAATGGTAATCGACTGTGTTGAGTTTGTCGGACATATTCTGAAAAAAGCGTTCCTTACGCTACCCCCATGACAATCGCATGACGGCTAACTGATACCTCTCCGAATTTGAATCACCACGCTTTTCAAACATTTTTAAGACGTTTTTCTGGCGTTGTTTACAGTATTCTTTAGGTTTAGCGGCAGCATTCCGGAGTAAAAACTCAGCAACAATGGCCTGCCGTTGTTATGTGACGAGAAGAGCAAAGCGCGGTGCGCTTGAATGTTATTGCTTCCATATCACAAATATTTGATTTTTAACCAATTAAGTCTCTTAAAGTTCGCCGCTTTACCATAGTTTTATAATATGAAGCGGCAGAACACGCTGCAAATGTAATAAAAAGATTTAATACTAAGGAATTTACGGCCAAATATTTTTTCAAAATTAGTGATTAAAATTTCCCAAAAGCTGCATTTGTTCGACTAATTTAGAGAATCAATGTTTGCTATCCATTGAATATCAACGTGTTATAAAACGCCGCCGTTTCATATTATACAGCGGCAGGTTTTGTCGAACAGATTTTGGCTGTTTTATTTGCGAAAAATCTTGCCAATCAGTTGACGGTTGGCTTTCACAACCCCCTCCGTATCAATGGAAGAAAGGTAGATTTGCGTGGTTTTCAGGCTTTCATGTCCCAGTCCCTTGCTGACGATGGACAGGCTGACTCCCATGTCACGCATCGTGCTGGCCCAGCAATGCCTCCCTACATACGTTGTGAGCGGAACTTGTAGTCCCACCATGCCGCCAATCTTCTTCAGCAGGCGGTTCACCTTATGTTCCATCCGCTCGTACTGCCGCCGTTCCGTGCCGTCCTGCTTGGTAATGATGGGCAGCAGGTACGGGCTTCCTCCAGTATGATGGGCGTAGGTGTCCACTATTTCCTGCATGACAGGCTCCCATCCGATGGAAATGCTCTGCCCAGTCTTCTTACGGCTGTATTGCAGCAGCCCGTTCCTGATGTCGTCTTTTTTCAGATACGCCATGTCCACGAACGAGATGCCTTGCAGGTAAATGCAAAGCATGAACATATCCCTTGCAAAGGCAAGGTCGGAGCCGTCCGGCAGGTTGAGCCGTCGGATGGCTCGTATGGTGTCTATCGGCAAGGCACGCTTCACGGTAGAGGCAAACCCCGTGAACACATGGCGGAAGATGTCCTTGTCGGTGGTGAGTTCCTTTTCCACAGCCTTGCGGTAGAGGGTACGCAAGGTGCGCAGGTAGCACGACGAGGAGTTGCGCTTCACGCCTTGTTCTTTCAACCAGGCTTCATATTGGTTCATCAGTTCCGCGTCCAATGCATCGATGGCGACGTCCTCGCCGCCTCGGAAACGGGAGAAGCTCGCCAAGGCATCACGATAGGTCTTGGCAGTCCCTAATCTGCCAATACGGAGCTTTTTCGCCACCATTCCGTGGATAAAGCCGAACCACGTCTGGCAAGGTGGAAGCAGCCTGAAAGCCGATGCGATGTCGTCAGCCGTATATTCCACCATTGCCTGCTCCTTTTCCGTTATCAGTGAGGTCATCTGCCTGCTGTCCCAACGCAGCTTGGAGGCTATGAGATGCAGTTCCGCCTGCCGTTCCGGTGTGCCGACGATGCGGATGAACGAAGTCCGCCCGTCCCATTCTTCGGACATGATGCGGTAATCGGTGTAAACCGTTCTCGTGCTTCTGCGGTGAGTCACTTGGAAATACAAAGTGCCGGGCTTGCCTTCAGCGGTGGAAGGGCGGAATTTCAGTTTGAATGTTGCCATGATGTCTGATTTTTAATGAGTTGTCCGATTAAAATATACAGAAACGGTTTCTTTTCAACATTACATCTCGAACGGATAGCTGTCATATCATCGGTTCCCATTTGTTTCTTGTCAGTCATTGGCGGTTTTATTTTTTGTGACACGCGATGGTTGCAGTTTAAAATGGTGTCTTTTCAGCTTCCCATACATGACTTTTTGCCTTTTAAAAAATGGCTTTTCACATGATAAAAGGATGCTTTTTGCACATGTGTCCGAAGCGACACAAAATCGTAAGTAAAATCCACCGAAATACGATAAACCAAAAGTGTATGCTTTGGAGAGGCACAAATAGTTTCGCCAAAGTTTTTTCTTCCCATACTTTCCAGCTTCATGGTTCGAACAATAAGGCAAACTCAACCCTCCTGCGCCGTTCAATGCTGGGTATGATTCTCCCATTCCATTTTCGGAAAGACACATATTCCTTGGAAATATCCCGGTCTCCACGCTCCAATTTGCGTATCAGTTTGCTTTTAGGCAGTTTCCTACTTCCCAACAATCGGTATGGGCCTACTTGATAAGCAAGGCAGGCAAGCAAGACCGAGTCACGTCCGAAGCGGCGGAACATCCGGCACAGCTTCTGCATATCGGCACGGAGCAGGCTGTCGCCTTGTGCGCGGCTTATCTTATGGGTCAGTCGTTCTTTTGGCAAAAGTTTGTGTCCGTACCCGATGTAAGGCAAGTTCTTGCGGCTTCCATGCCAGCCTTCATATCGCTTAGTGCAGATTATGGCACGCTCGAACGGTGGCAATTCGTATATTCTCTGCTGCTTCCCTTTGTCAGCGTCTTGTGCCGTCAAGCCGGGTATGAACAGGAACAGCAGGGATAAAACACATAAAACCAGTCTCATCTTGCTCCTTTCTTGTTTACCACGTCCTTTATCATTTCCTTCACGTCCTGACCCACTTTCACGAAGTTCCGGTACAGGATGCGTTCTCGTTCCTCTTTCGACGGGAACGTGTAAAACTTGGGAAGCGGCACGTATCCCTCTTCCTCCTTCTTAATTTCTTCCATGTCGAAATCGGTCTTACAGAAGAACTTCGAGGTCTTGAACTCCTCGGCTTCCTGTATGTTCATACTGTCACCACGTCCAGTCTTGGTCTTCACGAAGTCGCGGGCGACCTGTCCGCATATCCACCCCGTAGGCAAATCCGAGATTTTCGAGGCGGGCACTAGGTTGTCCATGTTCTCGTTCAGGTTGATACTTGTCTTGTCTCGGTCAATGGTCACGCCTTTCTTCAGCTGCACCACTTTGCCGAAGATGTCGTTGCTCAGCCATTCCAAGGTTTCTTTCGAGCGTGCCGAGCCGGACACCACGTTGCCCACGGTGGTGATAATCTTCTGCATACCCACTTTGCCGTAGTCGGCTTCCAACTGTGGCAGTTCCTGAAAGCCCAACGCCACGCTTACCTTGTTGCTTCGTGCCGTTCCTATCAAGCGGTCTATCTTGTGGAAATACAGCGTGGGCAGCTCGTCCACGATGATACTCACGGGGATGTTCTTGCCCTGTCCGGTATTCACGCGGGTCACGAGACGGTTCAGTATCAGGGCGTTCAAAGCCCCGATGATGCTCTCCATCTCAGGGTCATTGGCTATCAGCAGGTAACTGGGATTCTTCGGGTCGCTCACTTTCAAGTCGAAGTCATCGCCGTCCTTGTGGAATATCCAGTAGCTCTCCTTGGTGGCCAAACGGGAGGTATAGACACGCAACGTGCCTATCATACCTTCCAACTGTTCCATCGCCTTGTTCTGGAAAGCCGTTTGGAACGGACCGAGCAGCGGCGCCACCTCGTTGTCGGTCTGCAGCACCTCGAAGATGGTCTGATAGCTCTCATTGAGAAATGACAGGATGTGCGGCATATCGGAATACTTGCCCAACCAGTAGGCCGGCTCCACGATGTTGCCGCCCTTGCGGTCACGCACCACGCCCGTAGGCTTCCAGAACTTGGTTTCCTTGTCCTGCACCTTTTCCGTATACAGCCTGTTTCCGTCCTTATCGTAAGGCTCGCGTTCGTAGTTCACGAAGAAGTAGATGCAGGCGGCGAGGAAATTCACGGCTGAGGTCTGAAAGAACTGGTCGCTGCCACCGCCTCCCTCTTTCTTGCCCTTTTGCAAAGACTCCAGCAGCGTCTCCGCCGTTTCCGAAGCTGCTGCAAGGTTCGGGATATACTTCGCCTGTATCGGATTCACCCTGCGGCTGTATTCCACATTGACAAAGTTGATGATGTTGAACTTGCATCCTTCGGGCAGTTTCCCTAACTTCTGGTTCTTCTTGTAATGGTAATAGAGTTTGGTCGCCAAAGTGGGAAACTTATAATCGTAAACTACTAAGGCAAAGCCTTTTGCGGAATGCTGACGGATGAACGGTTCGATGATGGAAAAGGTCTTTCCGCTACCCGGAGTGCCGACCACCCAAGTGCCTCGGAAGGGGTTGACGATGTTCACCCATCCCTTGCGGAACTTGCCTTTGTAATAGTAGCGCATGGGAACGTTGACCGAATATTTGTTCTCCACCAACTCCGTGCATTGCTCGAAGCTCTCGTTTTCCAGATTGAAGCGGTCTTTCAGCAAACCTTCCTTCAGGTATTTGGAGATGTTGTCCAATGCCACGTGAACCAGTATCGTACCAACCACCGATGCCGCCATGTAGAGGATGACGTTCAAACGCAGGGAATACACACGCACCTCCATCGGGTGATTGTAAAGCCACACGGACAGCACAAGGAAGCCAATGCCGGACACCAGCGGATAAAGCACCTGCCTCCGGGCATCAAACTCCAAATGCTTTTTGTTCCTTGTGCCCACGCACGTGATGCAAATCAGCAGTACGGTCGCCACCTTGCTATATATCAGGTTGCCGTCATGGTAAATGAGCCATGTCTTCATTCGGTCATGTACATCGCACACGATGCCGTTCCAGTGGTCAAGCACCACCGGGTCAATGGCGTACATGAAGAACTCCAGCAGGACGGACACGTACACCACCGTCCGGAATATCTTATAAGCACCTTGCAGTTCCTTGCTTTCTTCCATTTTGCCGTATTTTTTATTTATTCAACTTCTTCATTCAATTGGCTTGTCTTGTTTATTACGTAAAAAACATGACATTTCCATCGTGGGTTTTGTTATTCATTAAGCGTGATGATGGGCCGCACCTTGTGCGCCTGTATCTTCGGCGTTTCCTGTATGGCACCGCTCCCCATTGAGTAGAGCCATGCCTTGGCGGTTTCCTGTCCCTCCACCTCCGTACTCGTCCAGTACCAGCAGTTGTCCGTGTCATCGGGCAAAGGGTCGCCACCGCAAGCCGTGAGGTACGGGTTGACAAACTCCTTGGCGGCATAGAGCAGGCGCATCTGCGCCACGGAAGGAACGTAGGCACTCTGTCCGTACCGCCACAGGTCAAAAACTTGCATGGCCATCGGTGAGGAAACATCCTGTGTGTCATACAAGGCAAAAGTGTTCCCGTTCCCGTCGTATGCCGTCAGGTCGGCCGATGTACCCTGTGACACCCCCAAGCTGTCCGCAAAGGCTTCCGCCGCAAGGTCATGCAGATACACCGCATACCCTGTACCCGTCATGTCTTCACTGTGGTTCACATAAAACACCACACCAATAGCCTCCTTGCCGGAAAGGGTGTATTCCTCGTAGCTCATGGCCTCTCCGCCGATGCAGAGGATATGACACGGCTTCATCGATTCATCCGGCTCCTCGTGATGTCCGTCACAACTGGTCATCCCGGCAATGAGCATGACCAAGGACACCATGTATGCCATTCTGATTTTAATTGTTTTCGTTTGCATACCTTATTATTTATAGGTGAATATTACAATCTGCGAAAATCTGTTCTATCTGTGTCATCTGTATGTAAATGCCTTATTTCGCAGGTATTTTCACGCCGATGACAATTCCTGTCCGGAACAGATCTTCCCCTTTTATCATCAGGTCGCACTTGGCCTGCCAAAACAGTTTCCATCCCTTGCGCAACGCATAGCTGTGTTCATAACCGACATGGATACCGCCCAACACCCTGTCCCTGTCCGAGCCAAGCGACCCGCCCAAGCGGAGGTTGCCGTGGTGGTTACGGCTTCGTGAAACGCACGGCTTATAGGCTGCACCCACGCCCCATGTGTTATAATTACTCCAGAAAGACTTGGGACAAACGTGCTTGCACTCGGTGCATTCGTCCCATTTCAGATAGACATTCCCGAAGAATTCCCATGCATGATGGTAGTTCGTTTCGTACTCGTAGCCGATGGTCAAGTCCATGCCCCTTTCATACAGAAAGCCCGTTCCGATTTGTACACGTCCATGCCGGTCATCGGCAAAGCTGGGCAAGGCGGCTACCAACAGGAATACCAGCATGACCAAGCCCTTTCGCACAGCCAGATTCTTCATTATCAATTCCACATTCTTCATCTCCCTCATTCCTCCTGTAATAAAGCGTCATTGAAACTGTCCGCGCAAAGCACGTCCTCATAGTCGATGTTCAAGGCAATCGTGCGTCCCGAAATCTGTTTCTCGCTCACCTCGATGGTCAGCACCTTGTCGTTTGGAAAGGTCATCTTCTTTACGACCAGCACATTGCGGTAGCCGTGCAGAAAAGATTCCCTTTGTTCCAGTTCCATTTCCGGCACCAGCTCGATGACTTGCGAATTGGTGGCTTTAGACACTTTCTTGTCCGCCAACTTGATGCGGATTTCATCGATGTCAAAACGGATGTTGGTGCGGTTTTCGATAGAGAAATCAATGAAGAAGTAGTCTCCCACGGTGTAGATGTTGTTCAGCCGCATGGTCATTCGGTGCTGCCTGCGGCTCACATTACGGTAACGGGCAGGCGAAAGCCATACTTGCCGGGCGAAACGGTACATGTCCTCGGTGGAGAGCGACACTGCAGGGTTGTGATAGGCGGTCATTTCCATAGGCTGCACCTCCTTGTCCGTTACCGCCTCCTGCATCCGGGTGGTGTAGAGCAAGGCATATTGAGTGCGGTAGCGTTCTGTCACAATGGTGACGATGGCCAGCACCTCGCCGTCCTCATGTCCGGCCTCTTTCGGTTTCAGGCGGATGGTATTGTTAATGGGCTGGTCGCCCGCTATTTTGTCCGTGGAGATGTCCACGAAGCGGATGGGTTCGGTGGCGGTAATGACGGTGGTTACCTGCTCGTTCACGGTCAGTTGTTCCATTTCGTTGTAGGTCTGTTGTGCCTTGGCTGCCGTTCCTGCCAGCAGGACGGCCACAACGAGTATTCCTTTTGCTATCAGTCTCATTTTTTTACGTTTTTTTACATAATTCTTAATTGTTCCTCTTTTCCCTGCCGTTCACCAAATAGACGAACGTGCCGTATTTCAGCTTAGCCTTGTTCTTGCGAACGGCTTTCGACAAGGCGTTGCTCGTGCGCTGGTAGGCGTTTTGGATGGCTTGCATACCCCATTGGGCAAATGTGTTTCCGGTAGCTCCGTTGTTGATGCTCATCGTGCTGCCGAGGGCGTTGGAGGCTACGTCTTGCGTGGTTTCCCGGAAAGAACTGCTGGGCACGTACAGTCCTTCCAATCCATCAGTGTCATAGAGAGAAAGGTTCACTTTGACCAGTTCATCGTCCACCAACAGGCTCTTGATGTTCCCTTTCACACGCTGGCTGCCGAAGCCGCTCATTGTGGCATAGAGGTATGAGCCTTTGGTCACTACCTTGCCGTCTATCTCGATGTCGTCCAGCAGACGCAGGCGCACCCGTGAACCATCCACCGCCTTAATCTCCTCATCAATGATGGCCTTTATCAGGCGCGGTTCCGGCTCGTTCTCTGCCAAGGTGTTGAAGTAGTCCGAGGATATCTTCACTTTCTTCACCACCTGTTCCGACTCTGCATTTTCGGCAAGCTCGTTTACGGCGTTCTCGTTTATCTCCACCTTGCCGCGTATGGAGACACTTCCGGTGGAAGCAAGACTCTCCGTTTCCGTGCTGTCCACATCTTGTAACCCCTTTTGTCCTTGCGCTCTGGCTTCTGTCAATGCCTTGTCCAACTCGGCAAGGGCTTCCTTGCGCCGTTGCTCGCTCCGGGCGATGCGTTCCTCCTCGCCCAGCGGTTGGATGTCGCTGGAATCCGCCAGCATCGCTTCTCCTTTCTCGGCGCTTTTGCGCAGGCGTTCCTGCATCTCACGCAGGCGTTCCAGTTCCTCCGACCGTTTGGCTGCTTCTGAATCGAGCAGGGCGAGGTCTTCCTCGGTGTATTTCGAGTCGTATTCTTCCTTGTCTGTCTCATTGTCGTTCCGTTCAATGTTTTCCACGGCGGAATAATCCTGTATCCTACCGTAGGATTTTACCATGCTCTCGTATTTGCCTCCGATGCCGTCATCGCGCATCTGAGCCTCGGGCAATTCCGGGTTCAGGTACTCGGTGGTCTGCAGCTTGGAGGGGGCTTCCGCCGCTTCCGTATCGAAGATGTCCATCACCAGATAACCCGTCACTAACAGCAAGGGGTAGAGGATGGCGGGAAGCACATACTTCGGTTGTTTGAAATTAATCTTGTCCGTTATCATCGTGCGTTGTCTTTTTTTGTTTCAAAAGAATCTCCTGCCGCTCGGTGGCGGTTGTCCGTTTCCCGTTCTCCGGTATGGTGCATACCGACACCACCCGGTACACGTTCAGTGCCAGGCATCCCAATACGATGCCGAACACGATGCCGAGAAACCAATTCGGGTGCATACAGGCGAACCGTTGCACACAGCCTGCCGCCTTGTCCAACCGCAGGAACCGGGCCGCCTTGCGTCCGGCTTCCACTTCCTTCTTGTACCGCTTCTCGTATTTCGGGTCGTCCTTGTCGGGCATTTTCTCCCCGAAAATCAGTTTCTTCCATCCCATAATTAGTATGTTTTGAATTGTTAATTGTCAATTATTAATTGTCAATTGATTAGTAGTTGTTCTTCGTCCGCTGCTCGATGTCCTTGTTGAGCAAGGTGCGCCAGTTTGTTATCAGCAGCCCGTGCGGGTTGTTTTCCGTCCGCGGCACCCGTTTCAGTTGCCCGGCAGTGACCAGCTCACGCATCAGGATGGAGGTGCGCCGTTCGATGCGTTGCCGCCCGTAATAGGTGAACTCCATCTTTTCCTTGTCAAACTTGATACTGTCACAAAAGATGCTGAACACGGCACTCGTACCCATAATGTTGTTGTAGAATCCTTTTTCTTTCAGTGTGTTGTATTGGGCAAGACCTGTTTCATCCACCAAATACATGGCTTTCTCCATGGTATATTGGATGTATTTGTCATCCGGCGCCAGCGTAAAGAAGTAGTGATGAAAGGCTTCGACATGTGACTTGGCCTCCACATCGAGCGTCTCTTCCATCGAGGTGCGCTGCACCAGTATCGGCACGTTACCGTCCAACACATAGATTTTCTTTTGTGCGTCCGCTACCATGCCCCGGGCTGTCCAGATACTTGACAAGCTGATGATGACGCATCCGATGATGACCGACACGCAGATGATGCCGACCAGTTTGATTTTGTTTTCCAGATTCTTGATGACCATAGGCTACTCCTTTCCGGCTGGTTTATTACGGAGATATTCCCTGTGCAGCATCGGCATCAAAGCTGTTCTGAGTTCAGACAAAAGTGGCTCGAACTCTTCGTGAAAGGTTTGCACATAATACCCTTCCATTGCAATATGGAACCAGATTTGCCAAATGCCTTCTTCCCGTTGCCAGATGTCCTTGCGGAGCATGGCAGTATGCAATCGGCAAGTCAGGTATTCCACCAAAGGTACAATGTACCGGTCATCGTATTCAAACGCTTCGTCCAACTCCTCAAAGAACGGGTCAAGACTGTTGTTCTTCATCCTTTGCGTAAGCTCATGACCCATCCGTCGATTGGCGAAACCTACAAAACTGGCATCCTTACACCATTTTTCAATTTTCTTTTCTATCTTCATAATGCGTGTCTTTTATGTGATTCCTTATCTCATTATCGAGTGCATGGCACCGGTAGCAGACATCTTCACTTGTTGCGCCACTCCCTCGCCGAAGTTTCTCGTGCTGAATGCCGTATCACCTTCCGGTATCATCCATGCCGCCAAGTCGGGCACAAGGTTCAGGCACTTCAACGCCACGATGCTGGCTGCCATCAGGTAGCCCGCCGAGAAAAACGAGTTTTGCAGGTAGGCCGCCATCGTTGTCTCGCTCGCCGTTATCGCCGTCAGGTTTTCCACCTGGATGCACAGCACGATGTCGAACAGGAGCAGGACGTAAAAGCCGACAAAATATAGCATCGCTCCGTAGAAATGCACGGTCAGATACCTCGTCATCCATTTGGCCCATGCGCCTTCCCATTTGGGTAATAATGAGAAAGCCCATTGTATCGGCCCGAATATCGTCAGCATACCCAACAGGATCTGCTGGCAGTAGATGGTCGCCCACCAGCCGATGCGGTACACAATCAGTGCGATGACCATTACGATTTTGTCGATGCAGACGGTCGCACCGCTCACCAAGGAAGTGAACCACAGGCGGCTGGCGTCCTTCTCCATTTCCGTCACCTCGTCAACGCCGGTCTGTTCCATGGTCGATTCCACAAGGGACGGATCCATCGTTCCGCTGCGGGCAACATCGGCCTGTGCCTGAAGACTGGTGTACATGGTATCACGCACATAGATAAGCTGCTGCACTTCCTCGAACTTATCCGTTATCTGCATGGCTTCCGCCTGATATAGGTCGTGCGTGTACGAGCCTATGGCATTGGGGATGTAGGACAGAAAGTCCAACACGCACCAGTTGCTCCCGCTGTTTGTAATGCCGGTATCGGCAGGCGGATACCACCAAGACATGATGACTGCCACCGCCAATGGCTTGAACAGCTTCATCACGTCGAGCGGTTCTTTCTTCACCATCATCTTGTACGCCATGCCTGCCGCCATAATGATGGCGAAGAGTGCGGCCAATGCCATACACATTTGGAGGATCCACCAGAAGGGCCCTTGTGACCCCGTAAACGTGGCCTCAGTCAGGAACTCGTTGGTCTGGAATATCACGTCATCTATCTCTTCTTCAAGCAGATGGATGCCGAAGTCTGACAAAATGTTATCTTCCATTTTTCCGTATCGTTTAGGCGTTAACTCTCTTTAGGGGTCTGTTCCCGTTCCATTACTGGCAAAATTCCATCCTGTTTCAGCCGTTCGTAGATGAACATTCGCCCTTTCTGCGTCCATTGGGTGCGCATTACCGATTTTCCATTCTCCAAGGATAAGGTGGCACTGTGTACATAGCCCTTGTCCTTATAGGCGGCGTAAAGAATCCATTGCTTGTTGTCCTTGTACTGGATGCCTTTTTCATGCAGGATGCCGTTCATCTTGCGTCCGGACATTCCGTAGTCCTGTGCGATTTGTGTGATATCAAGCAATCCCTTGCATTGCAACACCAGTTCCACATAGCTGGTGCGCTTACCCAATTCCTCAATTTGTTCCTGCTGTCTGTCGATAAGCAATTTCTGTTCCTCGCATTGGGCTTCCACGGCCATGCGGTTCTTGCGCTCCTCCTTGATGGCATTGGCCAGTCCGATAAGGAAGTCCGGCTCGGTCACCACCCGTTGCAAGGCGGCATCAGTCAGGTATGCGCCGTGCTTGCGGATGCTCGGCAGCACCTCGGAAGTCACCCACTTGCGGAAACGTTTCGCTTCGGGCTTCCGACTGTCGAGAATGACATCATAGAGGCCGTCTTCATTGATAAAGTTCGTAACTTGTTGACGACCAATGCCGTCTGAAATGGTGTACTTTGAAAGTACGTCATCGCTGAGACGCTGTGCCACCTTGCTGGGAACGAGGTTCAGGACTCTTGCGACATCGACGAGACAGAACAAAGGCTGTTCCGGCGTGCCAGCAGTGCGGATTGCACCGAACTCCTCATTGCTGAAAATCTGAATATGGTTGTCCATCGTTGATATGTTTTAGTTGTTTATTTTTATTCCATTGTTCGCCATCCCGCCTCTCTCCAACGGTTCATCGCCGCCATTGCGATTTGCGCCCTGCGGTCTTCGATGGTTGCCGAAGCCTCCAGCAGTTCCGCCACCTTGGTGGAGTTTGCCAGCCGCATGATGTAGCGCACAAGTATCTCATTCTTTCGGATGATGTCCGCATGGATGCGCAGGTATTGTTTTTTACGTTCGGCATTCGGCATATAGGCTTCCTGCACCGACTTGACGGCACAGAGGAACACATTATATTGCTCACGCCAATGTTCCTGCTCATAATTGCTGCCTCCGGCTTCGATGATGCGCCGAATGTTCTTCTCAAAGTTTTCCAAGGCGGAGTTGATTTTGTCGCTTTCGGCCAGCCATGCCACATCCAATGCGCCGCCGCTCCGGTCTGCCACGTTCAAGGCTTCTATCCTCGCCCGTTGGGTCATGGCAGAGTCCAACGCTTCCGCATCATCCACTTGATTGTAGAGATTGATACCCGCCGTCGTGCGGAAGCCCAACTTGTTCTTTGCCGCCGCGCTCTTCTGGTAAGAGTTGTGCAACAGCTGGTAGTACAGGCTTGGAGTCAGCGAACCGGAACCGATTTCCGCCACGGTAATCTGGTTCATCTTGGCGGCATCGTGGCTGTAGGTTACGCTTTGGGCAAACCCTTTGGACGCTATTCCCGACAGGAGCATCCCTATACCTATTATTATATATGTCTTTCGTACCATCTCTAATCCTTAGTATTTTGTTCCTCGTTTCTGCTATTTATGTTTCATTCCCTTTCATCGGTTATACGGATTCTATCCCGAATTCCGCCACCTTCGGAACGCCTCGTTCGCTATCTGCGACTTGTCCTTGGCGATGTATATGCTTTCTTTCCAATAACCCATTCTAAGTTGAATGTACCGCCATGTCTCGAAATAGGCCTTATTGAGATGCCGTTCGATGTTGTCAAGCCCTTGGTTGATGCTTTCCAACACCAACAGCAAGTCCGAGGTGGAACAGGCCGCCGCACCGGTGGCATACAATACCAAGTCACTCATCGAACGATAGAGTTGTTTGCCGTCCTCGGCGATTCTTTCCACGCACCTTAGGCTGATGCCGATAATCAGCGTGTCATGCAGCTCCATCCTGTTCCGTTCCACCACTTTCGTATAGTAGTCATCCAGCAAGTCCTTGTAGTCGGCGATGCGGTCGCTCACGGTGTTGTAGGTGGAATATACGTTCAGCGAAGTGCGTAAGGACTGGTACAAAATGTCAACCACATCGAACGCCCTCGTGTACTTGTCCAAATCCACGTTCAGTTCCTTGAAGTCCACCGCCGCTTCACTGCTGTACTCGTGCAGCAACTGGTTGCTCAATTCCAACGTGGAACGGGCCAGCAACAAACTTCGCTGCTGTTTGTGGTCGTTGATGTAGGCTTCCACCGAAACGATGTCGAAATTCCATTGTGCCGACACCTTCAACGGGAACGCCATCACCATCATCAAAAGGACGATATGCCTGATATTTCTTAGAGCCTGCTTCATTCCATTCCCTCCCTGCTTTCATCCGTTTCTTCATATTTCCCATTGTAATCCGCCGAGTGCAGGCTGTTCGCAGCCCCACGTGCGGCGGCACTCTTCCACCAGGGTAAGCCTGCGTCCCCGTTCGTCATTGACAAAAGGCGCGATGTCTTTCAGCACATCAATGATGCTCAGCCTGTAGTTCATCATCTTTTCCAATGACACGAGGTCGGCATATATTTGCGTCAGCCTCGTTTCCACTTGCCGGGCAATCTCCAGCCGGTCGGAAGCCCACAACAGGTGGTAGGTGTCCGTGCTCGTGTCTTCCTCCATTGGCTCCGATTTCACATATTCCGTGGTGATTTCACACGAAGGGTATTGGTTGGCAATCTCCGACAGGCGGTCATTGACCAGCTTCGACTTTTCTGCCTCGCTCATGCCGGGTTCAAGCTCGATGATGTCCACCACTTCCGTGTCCGAATACTCCGCCGTCAGTTCCCAACTGATTTGCAGGATGGCACGGTGTATCTTGATGCCGAGGAAATACTTGGGCTTACGGGCAATGGAAAGGGTGGCCTTAAAAGTGATAGTGCCGTTGATGTTCGGCGCGGTGGCTTCCCGCAGGTAGCTGTAGCCGCTCCACCAACCGTCTCCCTGCCATGTCAGGCTGTAGGCGTTCTTGCATTCCTGCATGAGGGCGGGAATGCGGTAATAGTCATCAGTGGGTACGGCATTATCCGCCGCCGCTTCCTCCTTGGCCTGCGCCAGTTCGTCCTGCTTCTTCCGGACTGCGGACAGGTCGGATCCCAGCCGGGTGATTTCATCCTTGTTGCGGTTGTATTGCTGCCGCAGTGTGGCCGCTTCTTCCACCGTTGCTGCCGCTATCTGTTTCACCAAATCGGCGTTTTCTGCCTCCAAGGCATCTATCTGCGACTGCAAGGCGGCTGCTTCCGCGTTGTATTCGTTTTCCAAATCGTCCAGGCCGGATAGGTCCAATTCGTCATTTCCTGACACGGTAGTCCGCATGGCGCACTCTTTGGAATGGTTGTTCAGGCTGCCGCCGCAGGTGCGGCACTTGTATTGGGTGCTTCCGCTGCCCAACGTCACCCCGTCGTGGCAGGTCACGCTGACAATCACGCTCTCGCAACCTTGCAGCTTGGCTTCGTCCGTAGCTTGGTAGTAATGCTTGGCATCGCTGCCGATGACATACACATAGCCTTCCTCGTTGTCGTTGAATTCCGACAACCGGGCGTTGAGTTGCGCCTTGAAGGTGTTCAAGTCCATCTTGTAGGAATCGAACACGTCCTCATACACCACTTCCTCGTGGTTCCAGCTTCTGGCTACCTTGATGCTGTAGGCGTATGCCTTCTGTATCTGTTTGCCGCCCCGGTTGATGTGGTAGCTGGAACGGTAATAGCTGATGTAGTACGTATAGCCGTCATTCGCCTGGTTCATCTGCTGCACTTTCGTCCTCGACCATCCGGCATACCGTTCCGAGTTGCCGAGTATCTGTTCCGTCTGTGCACTGTTAGGATAGAACCCGGCATCAGAAGTATTGAAGCGCGTCCATTCCCCTCCGTAGATGATGCTGTTGTCATCGGTAGGTGGCGTGTAGTCACACAGGGTTTCCGTACCGGCATCCCGGCGGTAGATATACCATCGCTGGGTGTAGTATTGCCCCGCCGCCTCTTTCAGGTAATCGCTTATCCACGAGGTGAGGTTGTAGTTGTCTATCTGAAAGAGGTTGGCCACGCCCTCCGGCCCGCCGACCATCGAAAGCAGCGTGTTGGCCACGCCGTGTTCCAGTTGCCCGTACAGGTCGTATGCGTTTCCGGCCACCCGTGCGATGTCGCTCATCTTTCCGTTTAGCAGGTCATGGAAACTGCTCTTGCCCAAAATGGCATCCACAAAATTGTCCGCACCTGCCGTGGCAAGACCGACTCCCAGGTTATATAGATTGTCTATGTCGGCCTGTAGGTTTTCCTTGGTAAAATTGTGTCCTATATTTCCCAAGTCGTCAAACAAGGTTTTCCAGTCAATGCCTCCGCTTTCCGAAAGTTTGAACAAGGGCGCAAATTGTGGGGCTATCTCTAAGAACACCACATCGCGGAATGACAACGTGCCGTTCGTCACCACCGATTCAAACTGCATACAAAGGGCTTTTACCTCGGCGCAGACTTTCATCAGGTAGCTGCCCCAGTACAAGGCGGTCTGTGGTGAGTGGAGCATCTGGCCGGCCACCGTCCATATTTTCGGCATGATCTTCGCGCTTACGAGATTGTAGATACGCCGATAATAGTAGTTCTCCGTGCCGTCACCCCAGATGCCGAGTTCGGTAAGGGCCTTGCGGTCGAGGAATTTCGACATGAATATACCCGCCGCAGCCACCTCCGCCGCGCTGTATTTGTCAAGTATGTCTTTCACCTGTTCGGAATAATAGGCTTCCGTGGCTGTTTCCATAGCATAAGCCGCCGCCATCGCTGCCACAGTTTTCTTGTCGTAGTTGACGCGCACGTATTGGGCTTCCGCCGAAAGGGCGGAAGCGCACACGCAAATCAACAGGACAAGGATTTTCTTCATGGGTTACGGCTTGATGTTCTGCGCATTCATGGGGCTACTTGCGGAATGACCGGAACTTTCATTCTTCCCTGCCTTTCCTCTCGGTCAAGGCAAAGCGAATATTGCCCGGAACACCATTGCTGTTCAGGAGCCTTGTAGGTGATGTAGCCGCGTTCCTGCAACTCCTCGCTGGCTGTCAATACGCCTTTCACGGAAAATCCCCTGACCTTGCACAGCAGGCTGGCAGGGTGTACATAGAACACTTCGGGTTTCTTCTCGTTCTCCCACATATAAATAAGGTAGAAGAACAACACGGTGGCCTCTTTCGAGAAGTTGCTGATCTCATTGGCCTTCCAAAAGTCGTGGATGAATTTTTCAGCTTCCATACGGTTTGAATGTTATTGAATGATTGTTTGACTGTTATTCCTTTTCTTGCGGTCCAGGTGTAACACACGGCCTGCCTTGTTCACCTCTTGGGCGAACGCCAAGGACTTGTCAATGCCCGAAAGCTGCCAATCCCTGCAATAGGCTTCGATGGCCTCCTGATGGCTGCATCCCAACTCCGCCTTGTAAAGTTTGAGGGCTTCCTTTTCCGCCCGTTCGGTGGTGTAGGTCATATAACATTCCCTCGGCTCTTCCACGCCGTACACCTCGCTGGTAGTGCCACGCCGGATGAACACCTCCCGGAAGAAGCTGCGTCCGTCTTTGTTCTCCAAGCGGTTGATGGTGAATATCTTTTTGCATTCCACATCGGTCAGGCCGAGTATCGCCTTGATGCCGTCGAAACGCTCGCGGAACTTGCTTTGGTCTAACAGCATCACCACGTCGGAGTTGTTGATGATGGCTTCCTTCACGATTTCGCTGCCGATGATGTCCTGTATCTCCTGTGTCACCACGCCAACGCTCGCCCAGAACTTGCGGGCGGTCTTGTACATGAACTTGATATACTCAGCCATCAAAGGGCTTGCGATGGCCTTCCACGCTTCCTCAATCACCAAGACCTTGCGGTTCTTTTTCAGGCGCATCTTCTGTAGGAATACATCCATGATAATCAGTGTCACGATGGGGAAAAGCAGCGGGTCATCTTTGATTGCATCGATTTCGAAGACAATGAACGTCTCGTCAAACAGAGTTCCGTCCATCTCCTCGTTCAGCGTCTTGTCGTGGTTGCCTCCCCTGTAAAAGTCTTTCATCATATAGCGGTAGGTGGAGATGTCAATTCCCTTCAGGTTGTTCTCGTGGCAGATATCGGGGATGCGCTGCACGGAGTATTCATAGAAGGTATTGAACGACAGGCTCTCCACTTTCAGTTCCTTGCGGCGGCGTTCTATCTCATCAATCTCCCTTTCAATACGGCCCATCCGTTCCTCTTCCGTTTCCCTGCCGTCACGGGCATTGTTGCGGTCGTCCACCAGCAGGCTCTTGCGCAAGTCCTCCCGTTGGGGTGGGGTGAACCCGTCGAAGCCGTTGAAATACACATCGTAATATTCAGTGATTACCTGGTCAATGAGCCTGTCCTCGGTCTTGCTGACCGTCCCTTGAGAACCTTTCCATATCAACAACACGAGGTTTTTCAGGAAGCCGGTCTTCTCCACGTTCAGTTCCTGACGGTTGATGCGAAAAGGATTCATGGTAATCGGCTTTTCTTCCGTATAGCTGATGTACTTGCCGTTCAGGTATTCGCAGAGTCCCTCGTAGCTGTTTCCCGTATCAACCATCACCACGTCCGTTCCCTGTTCATGCAGCTGGCGCACCACACTGTTCATGTGGAACGACTTGCCGCTGCCCGAAGGCCCCAGGCAAAAGAAGTTCGAGTTGTCCGTCAGCTTGTTCTTTCCCTCCTTTCCGGTGATGTCGATGGCCACCGGCACTCCTTGGCGGTCGGTGTAGTATATCTTCAAAGGGGTGTCCTCGCTATGTTGAATACGCTCTTTGTACATCAGGCAGGCTGCCGCATCGCCCAAAGTCAGGAAACGGTCGTAGTCCACGCTCATGCCGTAGCAGTTGCCGGGAAAGGAGTTGACGAACAGTTCGAGTTGGTTGTACGCCCGCTTGCTGATATGGATGCCGAGCCTCCCGAAACTGTTCTCCAAGTAGTTGGTGGGCTTTTGCAGGTCGGTGCCCTTGTCGCAGCACACCATGAGGTTATAATGCATATAGACAAGCTGTTTGCTTTCCCTCGCCACGGTGTCCTGCACCCGCTTGATGTCCTCCACGGCCATCATGTTGGAGGGGTTGGGGATGCTGGCATGGCGGTTCTTCTTCTTTTCCAGTGCGGCAAGCTCCTTCTTCTGACCGGGCATGAAGATCATTTGGTTATAAACCACCATCCTTGCATCGGGTATGCTGTCTATCATGGACACCAGATCCACCGGCATCTCAGTGTTGTTTACCTCAATGTTGGTGTACGGACGTACCAACGAGGGCAGTCCCGCACTGTCCACATCAACGATGGAGAACACCTTGCATTTCCTGCCGCCCATCTCCACACATTCCTCGCCAACCTTGAAGCTGTCCATTGCCACGGGTTTGTCGGAGAAATCCATTGTGAAGTAATGGTCAACGTAGGTGCTTGCCTCAGATTTGCCAAGGAACGAGGCACGGATGCCCGCGTCGCGCAGCTGGTCTTTCACCTTGCGTATCTTCACCAAGAAGTCTTTCCAGCGCTTCTCATCGTAGGAAAACAGGTTGCCCTTGCGGTTCTCCTGCGTCACCGTCAGGTAGGTGCGGCTGTTCGTGTACTGCCTGCCCTTGAAATAGCGGAAGTAGGCTTCGCTGAGAAACTCGTGTCTGTCATTGTTGGTTTCCTCGAAGCCCTGCCTCGTGAAGATATCCTGCTTGTGCAGGGCATAGCCTTCGCCGAGAGTTTGTGCCAGTGCGGTGAACAACCGGGTATATTCGTAGTAGCTGTCGATGTCAGCGGAGAACTTTTGCACCGGATTTTCAATGCGCAGGATGGCGGAATATTCCCCGGTCTTGGTATAGAGTATGCCTATGCCCTCCACGTCCTCAATGGAGAAATAGATTTCGCGGAACATACGTTTGCGCTTGCCTCCCGTGCCGAATGCCCGGACGGAGATGGCCATGCCCGCCAAGAGTGCCGTGAATGTCAGTAATACATAGATTGTCATGGGTTCATATTCATTTTAGAATAGGTAGAAAAGCCGTAGTTTCGCTTGAGCATACCGCTTGGATAGGCCTCCTGTCACGATGCCGTGGGAGAAGTCCATCATATAAAAAGTATCCTTGCCGCTTTCGGTACAAGTGAGGTATTCGCCTTGCAAGGGAGCAATCAAGCCTTTCAGCGTGGATGGCTTGGCACATTCCAGCAGGTAATAGAGTTTGGCCAGTTCTCCCAATGAAGGTACATAACCGCCGGGATGCCGTGCCGCTTCCTGCAACATGGCTTGCCTGCCGAAAGAATGGCTTTGTTTGGCCTGACCATCGGCTTCCAACAGTCCTTGCGTGAGGCTTGCCCCGTCAGTATACCCCAAGGCGCAATCGTCCGGGTAGGGCATACCGGGCTTGTAGATAATCTTGTCCTCCTCGCCGATGCCTGTGGTCGGGTTGATTATGCCCTCTTTCCGTTTCCCGTCAATGGTCGGGAATCGCTTGCCGCTTGAAACGCTGTTTCCGGAGAACACGAACAATCCTTGACAATCAGACAGGGCTACCGCCTTGCCGTGCCTACCGTCTGGTTCCCCGACCACAGCGATGGAAAGAGTGTCACGTTCCGCTTGTATCGTTCCGTCCCTTTGCAGGTAATGGCCCGTTTGTACGGAATCAACCGGCATCATCCGGTGTTCATACATCAAGTCACGCTCCGTTTCCACCCAACTCCCGTTGATGGCTACGCCCTCACTGCCTTTGCGGACGGAGAGGTGCGTCATGCTTCCTGCCGTCAGGGGTGGCAGCATGGTGCGCAACGCATGGTCTTTGCCGTTGATGCGGACGACGATTGTAACGGAACAAGCGGTCTCGGTCGGAATCAGGTAAAGATCATGCTTCCTGCCATTGTTCAACTGGCAATCCGTATTTTCCGCTTGTATGCTTCCCACGGCTTTCTTGTCAAGCCATCTGCCCGTGTAAGGCTGGTAGCTGCCTTCTGTATAAATGTCATCCCCTATGAGGGTGATGCCGTCCAACCGGTCACGCAAATCATCGCTCTCGCAGACGATACGGAGCAATGCCATGGAGCTTTGCAGCCTTAATGTCGGCTGGATGGCGTTTCCAATGTTGCGATGGCATTCCACACCGTAGAGGTTCTCACCAAACGGGGCGGTCAGGCGGAGGGTGTCATTTGTCCCCAATCCTTTTCGATAAGGATAGCAAACGCTGATGGTTGCCGTTGTGTCGGAAGTGACGGCATGACGGTATCCCGACACATACACATCCCCCTTTCGGGTGAACACAACCCCTGCAAAAGCCTGCATTTCTTCGGGCGTGGTGGTTCTCACATCCATATATACGCCCAACTGGGGCCATGCAGGGCTTGTCCCCTTCATGCCCTCTATGCGGATGGCAACAGGCTTGCGGGCCTTTTGCCACTCCACGCGGGTTTTCTCGCCCGATTCGATGGCGGCGACCGTGGACTGAGGCTGTCTCTCCCCGCTGCAGGAGGCGAGCAGCAGCCCGATACATATCATCAGAAAGACTTGCATCCGTTCACTGTTTTGTATGGTTCTTTAATCATTTCCGTAGTTGTTATTTCATTGAATATAATCCTACATCCATCTTGGTTTTGTCTTGGTAGTAATTCTTACAGTCCTTTGGAACGGGCATAGACGAACACGCCTTTGTCGTTCTTTTTGCTGTGAAGCCCCTTGCGCTGTTTGAGCAGGATGAGTGCCGCGCCGCTGCCAAGTGTCACCACCAAGACTATCAGCCCCGCAAGGAAACCGGAGAGGCAGTAAGCCACGATGAAGCCGACAATGGCACCACCGATGGCTCCTGCCGCCCAGTAGATGTACCTGCCCTGGATCCCCATGAATTCAAGAGGCCGTTGCAGCCCCTTGAACATGGGGTATTCCAGTGGCCGGGTGTCACCGTGCATTCCGGGCATGGCTTAACTGCTGATGCCGAAGAACAACGGGAGTGCCTGGGCTGCTGCCACAAGGAAGATACAAGCGCCCACAATCATCATGATGGACTTCTTGACATCCTGTTCCTCGTTGTTCATCTTGATGTACACGCTGATGGCTCCCACGATGGCCACGACACCGGCGATGGCGTAACACAGCTTCACCACGTAAGGCACGTACTTGGCGATTTCGGTCGTCACCGTACCCAAGGCGGTCGTACCTGCCGTATAGTCGCCTGCAGCGTTTTGGGCGAGTGCTGCGGTCGTCCCGACCAGCAGCATCAGGGAGAGCATTTTCAGCCTCCCAGAAGGGCGAAGGCCCTTCATGCACTTGATGAGTTTTTCCTTAAACATTCTTTTTACCTTAAAAATTAAACACTATGTGAATTGTCTCATTTCTTCCTGTCATACCCGGTAGCCGAAGAACGCCGGGAACACGATGGACGCACCTATGATGAACAGGCAGGCACCGACCACCATCATGATTTCCCGTGTGATGCCTTCCTCCCTCGTGTTCATCTTGATGTAAATTTGCAGGCTGGCGTAGATGGCCACGATGGCGGCAACGGCATAGAGCAGGTAGAGGACATACAGCATCATGGTTACCACGTAGTCATGCATGAGTGCCAGTGCGTCCGCGCCCCAGCTGTAGTCCACTCCGCCGCATTTGGCCGAAGCGGGCAAGACCGCACACGCGCCAACCAACAGCCCCGTCAACCTGCGCATCTTACAACTCATTCCTCGTAATCTTCATGGGGGTTTTGAACAAGGTTTCCCGCTTGCCCTCCAACAATTCATGGAGTTCGGGAGCGGTCATGCCTTCCTCGCTTGTTATGTCGGCCTCCAGCAGGCTGGCCTTAAGTTCATTGGCTTTAGTTTCGGCGGCATTTCGTGGTGTCTCTTCCGTTTTTTCGGAAGGATCATTAACTTCGGACTCGGACGGTATCATCGGCCTTTCTCCTGCATTTCCCACTTGGAAGCCGTCGCCTGCCTCGCTTACCTCCACGGATTCCTCTTCCTCCATGCCGTCCAGGTCGAACACCTCTTCGGTAGAGTTGGTGTGTCCTTTCTTGCCCTGCAAGTCCTTGGCGATGACCACCGCATAATAGATGGCATAGGCCATCGTCAGCACCAAGGCGAATATCATAAATGGACTCATTGCTTTGTCTGTTTTTATGGGTTTACAATCTCGTTTTGCCTGCAAAAGAATAGTGGAAAAGTTGCCCCGTGAAACCTCCGATGGAAATACTGCGCTGTTTTAACTTGATTTTTCTTCGTGCTGAAAAATCATACTGTCAATCATACTTTGGAAACCTTGCTTAGGACAGTCATACTTGCTTCGCCTCTTCAGTTATACTTGCCTGGCCATCGAAGTATATCTTCTATAGGCAACGAAGCGCATGGGCTGTCCACGGCCGTTGTTTTTCCTATGCGAAGGTAAGGCGGTCGGGAAGCTGCAAGACGCAGTTCCGGGTGGCGGCCTGCTTCCTCCTTGCATTCGTTCCCGCCTTTCCGCCTTGGCTCTTGCACGTAAAAACAAGTCCCTGTGGACGGGTAGAAGCCCGACGGTAGGGAAAGAACAAGAAGTCTAACATTTAATTCTCGAAACGATGAAACAGATTATTTGGTCAAACGACAGTCGGATAGACGAAGAGGCACGGGAGCATTACCAGAATTTCCAACGGGAACAGTTGGAGGATGACAGTTACACGGTCAGTGACGAAGAATGGGGAGAGGAGGTCAACAGTTGGCTGGACGATGAACGCTTCAACTTAAACAAGGAGGTGGACGGTGTGATTATCGCCTTTGGCGACTTGGGCTTGTGGCGCGGGCGCAGACAGGGGTATCAGATTTTGGGCAGCAACATCGCAGACATCCTGCATAGTTCCTGCGAGGATTGCGAATGGTACGGCGACAGCTATAACATCCGTGGACGCATGGCTCACCACGATGGCACGAATTATGTGCTTTACCGTGTGGCGAAAAGCCGGGAGGATGCCGAAAGGATAGCCGACAAGATTTACAACCTTGAAATTGACGAGAAAGGTTTCCGCAAGCTCACACGCTCGCTCTATCCCTACGTGGCCGACATCTACGGCTGGAAAGTCAGAGGTCGCAGACTGGCGTAAGGGCAAAAAGCAAGAAAGGACAGCCGTTCTACCGATGTGGCAAGGCGGTTGTCCTTTCCGTTAGAAATGGGTTGTTCTGTGTGAAATGGAAATGTGCAGGCTTCCCTTTTATAGCTCAAAGGTCTTGCCCGGATTAAAAGTTAAGTGTTCATTATGGAATACATACCCCAGTTGGTTACTGACACACCACGTACCACCAATCCGCACATCCACATTGTAATGAGAGTGCCCATAAACCCAGTAATCCACTCCGCATTCCTTGATGTAATCTTCCAGTTCTACCAGGAACGCCCCGTTTGCCTTGCTGCCTACAAACTTGGGGCATTGCATCCTGAACGAGGGTACATGGTGGGTCACGACCACCTTTTTGTGGGCGGTACTTGAACGGATTGCTTCCTTGATAAAAGACAAGCACCGTTCGTGTTCGCAGTTGAAATCCGCAAAAGTAAGGAGTTCACCGTTATACAGAATACGCCGGAAATCGGTTATCACCTGCTCGGTATAATACGCCTCTTCCAGGGGAATCTTGCTCCAAAGTGTCGAAACGATGATGTCGATGTCATCGATACGGACTATTCCATTGTAATAACTATGCACATTGGGACGTATTTCAAGGCATGAACCGTCAGACAATGTACCTATGTCGTAATACTTGTAAAACTCGTGGTTGCCCATGCAGGCTATCACCTGCTTGTAGTTGTCCGATACCCAATCCCAAAACGGATGCATGGAATAGTTCTCATCACCCCAATAGCCTATGTCCCCAGCAAGGACAAGTACATCCCCCGCCACTTTAAGCGGGTTCGCTTTGAGGTATCGCCAGTTGTCGGCAAACTCCAGATGGAGGTCGGACGCATATTGTATCTTCATGGTTCTTCAGTGATAAATAATCCGTCCAGCACCTCCAACAAGCCCTCCACGAAGGCTACATCCTGCCCAAGGGACTTGGCAAGAGGTTCCGCCAATGTTTCCCATTCACTTCTGACAGAAGTCACGAAAGACCTCACGCATGCAACAATGGCATTGGGGGCGGCCACCGGCGCATCTTCCATGATAGCGACATTCTTCAACACGTCAGACCGGTGCTTCTTGATGTCCTTGCTGTTGACATGCCGTCCGGCAGTCTTGTCTTGCAGCAAGTTCAGGTACGCACGGGCTTTCAAGGCTATCAGGGCTTCCGGGGAGGCATGACGGATTCCGTCTGTCAACGTGCTGTGCGCAATGGTAAAGTGGTAGTAGTCGTCATCCATGATGATAGCACTCAGACTTGATGCATCGGCATCCGTGGGCAATGGTTCTATCGTAAGACCTTTCGGCGTTCCGAGAATATCGGGATGCCGGGAAAGAAGCTCAATCATCGCCGGATAACCAGGTTTGCCATCCACGAATCGATACAGTTCATATTTTGGTGCTTCTCCGTCTTTAGGCTTCCTTTTCTCCGGATGATACCCACCTTCCCGGATGAATTGCCAGAACCTATCGGCAAAGGTTGCGGTCATCTTCTCTACGATGACAATCATGTCTATGTCATGAGTGGCACGTGGCCGCACCGCCGTGCCTGACATCACCATCTCGCAGGCCGTGCCGCCAATGATGACATAGTTGTCTGAATAAGCCTCGAAGGCTTCCCGGAATCTTTCTAATCCTTCCATTCCATTTCATTGATTAATTGTTCAACTTCGCCCTCCACCCTGGCATCGGCATCTTCTTGCAATGAGAGGCCCAACGATAACTTATCTACCCACAAGGGAGTTTCTCCGCAGCCTGTGACTGGAGGATATTTCCATACCTCTATGACAATGTTGCCGTCATAGTCATTCGGATTCTGTATGGCCTTTGCTGCCGTCAACGACCGGAACCGTCTTGCTTCCATCATGACCATACGCTCCGGGTCGGGATTGAGGCGTGTATAATGGGCAAGGGCATTGATGCCGCACACAGGAAGGACTTCTTCTGTGTCCAAACCGTCACAGTAAACCTTTTGTTCAACAGGGTTGGCCAGCACAGGCTTTGCCTGTGCCCACAATTCAATTCCCCTACGGTGGAAGTGGAGTAGCTTTCTCTTCGGGCCGTCCGCCACTTTCTCACACAACCCCAAGTCTTCAAGGCATGTCATACCCAAGGTGATGCTTGCGTATGAATAGGGCAACTTGTCTTTGACATCATGAGCCGATAACCCTTCCAGGCTTTCCACCTGCAAATGATAAAGCAGGAGATATTGTGCTACGGGAGACAAAGTCTTGGCCGCTTTCTTGTGTCGGACCCGTTCGTTGGCCACCAACATGGGCAGATGGGCGTATTTGGCTGACACTACGAAATAGACATCCCTGTCTATCAGCCGCTGCCGCTGGTATGCAGGGGCAGACGGCAACAGGTAAACGACGGGAAGCCCCATTGTGGAGGAGATTTTGTCGGCTGTCAGGGCAAGGTTACGCGGTGATGCCACCGGACCCTTTGGTTCTGCAAACAACAAGGCCATGCCTTGGTATTCGCCATCATAGAACCGATAGGCAAGGGTATCGCCTATGGTGACACCTTTCATACGCTCCTTGCCCCGCATCTGTAACGAAACTTTCCTCCCTGCAATCGCAATGTCAATTTTCTGTTTTTGCATCAATTTAATCAGCTATTAAAACGATGCAAATATACTAAATTATAATCAGAATACAAAAATATTCCCAAGATTTCAGCCTTTTATCACCTTGATTTACGGCATTCTCTTCTTTCCGACAAGGATGTCATTGAGGTCTTTGTAGAGCGGATAGGCTTCCATCATGTCATGCACGGCATCGCCTTTTAGTTCCCGAAGCATGTTCACCACACGCCGCCCAGCATCGTCATTGTCGAGATAGCAATAGAGGTGTTTGTAGGCTCTCAGCCGTGGCAATACCTTTGGCAAGTTGTTCACCGAGTTCAACACCAACAGGTCAGCATCATAACAGGGTACGGTCAACCGTTCCCGTTTCCGTAAGGTCAGAAAGGATAAGTAGTCCATGAACCCCTCAAAGAGACAAATACTGTCTGTTTGCCCTTGAGAAATCAATGACACCGCTTTCGGGGCGATACACCCTTTATAATAAGGATTGCGTATTTCATAGCCGCCCGCCTCATTGGGAAACGCGATGGCATAGTAGCTTTTCCCATGGCAGATGTAATGCGCTTCCCTGCATTCTTCTTTGGCTATGTCAAGGTCAATGCCTCGCTTGGACAAGTACGACAACAAAGGCATGGAAGCCAACGCTTGTGTCCGCAGTTTTTGGAAGGCAGACACCTGTGGTCGTATGTCCTCGGATGCGGATGATCCCGGATGCGGCATGAATGTACGTACCTTCAACGGCACGGCAGGAGTGGCCTGTTCAATCATCTTCAGTACTTTGGAGATGTTTTGTGTGCGGTACACCAGCATCGCAAGGTCGATGATGTCTCCGCTGTTGGCCGTAGCGAAGTCATACCATAGATTGCGGTTCTTGTTCACCTTGAAAGACGGGTCTTCGTCTTCACGGTAAGGCGCATGATACCATGCATAGCATGGTGTTTCTTTGACTGGGTGAATACCTATAGACACTAAAAAATCCGCAATCGGAATTTGTCGCACCAATTTTATGCTCATTCGCTTAACAATAGTCATTTCTGTGTAGATTTAAATTTCAATCGCTTATTCAATGCTTCTTTTGCTACTGCACAACCAATCATCGATTTCTTTACGATTAAAGAATATCAATTTTCCATGAGGCTTATAATGAGGAAGGTCACTGCCTCTCAATAGTTTGTACAACTGGCTACTTGAAAGTCCTGTATAAAGACATGCTTCCTTAAAGTTTAAAGTCTCTTTTGAACAAGAAAGCAACCTTTCCAATTTATCTATTTGCGACTGCATGGCACATAATCTTAAGAAACAAGAAGGACAACTTGGTGGATTTAAGTGACTTTGACTTTTGTTTTGTTTCATAATTCCTAATCTCAAACACTACAGAGTTTACCTGCAATATAATTAGTCGTTCCTTAAAAAGCGATTCACGAATTGATAATCAGTAAAGTAGTTCTTG
>ERZ779743.63-NODE-63-length-55430-cov-7.88238_pt1 | contig 55430 bp, 49 predicted proteins | sample MGYA00511257_ERZ779743 | MGnify/ENA primary metagenome ERZ779743 (study PRJEB29588, sample SAMEA2159429) | human gut metagenome | biome: human gut; feature: human-associated habitat; material: faeces | place: Denmark | collected 2008/2010 ...
CCGGCCGTTAGGCGGTGAAAATCTCTGTACTTCAGCAGAATAAACATATATGTTATGTGCAAGAATGCCACATGTAGAGTGGAGAGAAGCGCTGTATTATGATATATCAAGTGATTTTTCTATCTTGTGCAACCGCATGCAATCGTTTGCACTGTTCGTTTCCCACATTTTACACTCTCTTTATACTTTACTAAAGTAATAAAGCATATTTTTGTTGCGTCATGCTTTGGGTACTTGAAAGACGTTAGAAAGCGAAAGTACGAAAATTATTTTTCGAATAATATATATAGGTAATTAATATTGTTAACTTTAATTTATTAAATGCATGAAGCAAGTTAATCTTAGAATCTGTCAAACGATTCTTACCCTAATGTTAGGGTTATTCTTGTCTGTAGGCGCTTATGCACAGAACATTACCGTGAAAGGGCATGTGAAAGATGCCACGGGATTGGAAGTGATTGGTGCAAATGTCGTAGAAAAAGGTAATACTACGAATGGTACAATTACTGATTTAGATGGTAATTTTACGTTGACTGTTCCTAAAGGCACTACATTGACTGTATCTTTTATTGGTTATAAAACTCAGGATGTGGTGGTTGACTCTCCTACTATTATGGTAACACTGCAGGATGATGCAGAATTATTAAGTGAAGTTGTAGTTATTGGTTATGGTTCTGTTAAAAAGAATGACTTAACTGGTTCTGTAACTGCCATTAAAGCAGAAGAAATTAATCGTGGTGCGATTACTTCTCCTGACCAAATGTTGCAAGGTAAGGTTCCGGGGTTGTTAGTGACTCCCGCGTCTGGTGACCCTACGGGAGGTGCTACAATCCGCATTCGTGGTGCAGCTTCTCTGTATGCTAGCAATGACCCACTGATTGTTATTGATGGTGTTCCTATTACTCCGGAAGGTGGTGCAGGTATGGCGAATCCATTGGCATCGGTAAATCCCAATGACATTGAATCTTACACCGTCTTGAAAGATGCATCAGCTACGGCAATTTATGGTTCACGTGCTTCCAATGGTGTAATTATTATTACTACTAAAAAAGGTAGTGGTGATAAAATGAAGATTAGCTATAATTCGAGTTATAGTTTGAAACAGAACACTTCTACATTGGATGTGATGACTGGAGACCAGTACCGTAATTATGTAAATGAAGTTTATGCAGGCACTGACCGTTTGGCTAATATACAATCCATGATGGGAACCGCTAATACAGATTGGCAGGACCTGATTTATCGTACAGCTTTCTCTACCGATCAGAATGTCAGCCTTTATGGTAGTGTGAAGGAGAAACTTCCATACCGTGTTAGCTTGGGATATACTTATGATGAAGCCACATTGAAAGTTGGTGATAACCAACGTGCCAACATGTCCATAAGCTTGACTCCGAAGTTCTTTCAGGATCATTTGTCTGTGAATCTTAATGCAAAAGGTATATATAATCGTGCCAATTATCCTAACTCAGGCGCTATTGGTGACGCTATTAGTTTTACCCCGACTGTTGCTCCTAAAATGGAAGATGGCAGCTATTTCAATTGGTATGCATCTGATGGTTCTGCTAATACAATGGCAAGTATTAATCCTTTGTCGCAGATATATGATCCTTACAATGTGAATGATACGTGGCGTTCTATGGGAAATATGCAGTTGGATTATAAAATTCATGGTTTTGAAGATCTTCGTTTGAACTTGAATCTGGGATATGACTTTTCACGTACAACTGGTACCACTTACAATGAATTAGGCTCAATTCTTTCCAAAAGAGCTGGTGCAGCCGACTATTATAAAGAGTATGCCAATCAGAACTCCAATACACTTTTGGAATTTTACGGTAATTATAATAAAGAGTTTGGTATTCACCACTTGGATGTAATGGCAGGTTATTCTTGGCAGCATAATTATGTGAAGTATAATCAAACTGAGTATTATAATAATGACCGTTCTAAAGTTTATCTGCAAAAGCCGACTGATAGACGGGAGTATTACTTGCTTTCTTTCTTTGGGCGTATTAATTATTCTATTAATTCCAAATATTTGTTCACTTTCTCATTGCGCGATGATGCGTCTTCACGCTTTTCCAAAGATAATCGTTGGGGACTTTTCCCTTCTGCGGCTTTTGCATGGAATGTGGCAGAGGAAGGTTTCCTAAAAGACAATAATTTCTTCTCAAGTATGAAACTTCGTTTGGGTTGGGGTAAAACTGGGCAGCAAGATATAGGTATGGACCGTTGCTATGCTTATCAAGCAAAATATACCGAATCTTCCGCTCTGACTACTCAAATACCTTGGGGCAATGGATACATTTACACATTGGCACCAAATGCATATAATCCCAATATTAAGTGGGAGACTACTGAAACTTATAATGTTGGTTTAGACTTTGGAATTTTTGGTGGTCGTATTAATGGTAATATTGATGCTTATTTGCGTAAAACATATGATTTGCTGAATGATATCAATACTCCGATGGGCTCTAACTTCTCTAATAAAGTTATTTCCAATGTTGGTGATATGAAGAATATGGGATTAGAGTTTAACCTGAACTTCATTCCTATTGAAAAGAAGGATATGCGCTGGACTATTAATGTGAACGGAACTTGGCAGAAGACAGAGATTACAAAACTGACGAATACAGGTGGTGATGACTATCTGGGTGTTCAGGTTGGTGCAGGTATGAGTAGTACTGGTGGTTATACTTCTCTGTATCGTGTAGGTTATACTCCTTATACTTATTATCTGTTCCAACAGGCTTATGATGAAAATGGAAAAGCCATTGAAAATACATTGGTGGACCGTAACGGTGATGGACAGATTACAGAAGATGACCGTTATGTGACTGGTAAGAGTATTTTGCCGAAATTTTTCTTTGGTATCGGTTCTCAGTTCACTTATAAAAAATGGGACTTTGGTTTCAATGCTCACGGATCTTTAGGGGGGTATGCGCTGAATAAGGTTGCTAAAAATAATTCAACTTCATACTCGGACGACCATAGTAAAGGATATATCAATAACTTGTCTACTTATTGCTTGAAGACTGGATGGACTGGAGCCTTGACCGAGTACCAGCAAGTTTCAGATATGTTCCTGGAGAATGCTTCTTTCTTCCGTCTGGATGATATTAATGTAGGTTATACTTTTGATAAGTTTGCTCATTGGAATGGAAAAATCCGTGTAGGAGCTTCTGTACAGAATGTATTTACCATCACTAAATATAGTGGGCTTGATCCTGAGCTTACAGCAGCAGATGGTGTAGATAACAATTTGATTCCACGTCCTCGTCTCTACACCGTGCGTCTGAATATTAATTTCTAAACTAGAGAATGTACATGATTATGAAAAAGATTATATATAGCTTGGCAATTGTAGCGTCTATGTTGACGCTGAATGCTTGTATCGGAGATTTGGATACATTGCCGTTAAATGAAACGGATAAGACTGCTGGGCAGGCTTATCAAACATTGGAGGATTTTGAAAAAGGATTAGCATATATCTATGGTTCTTACTCTTTGGTTAGCCAGAATGATCCGGGTAGTTCTGACATAGCGGTAGAAGATGCCGGTCAGAGCGAATTGATACGTCAGTATGTTGTATTAAATGAGATGTCTTGTGATGTCTTGAAGTGTACATGGGGAGATAGTTATATTACTGATACACAGAATAACTCATGGACCTCTACTCCTAATGCTGCTACGATAGCGGTGTATACACGTTGCATGGTGACTGTGACCCGTGCCAATGAATTCTTGCTTCAAAGTAATGGTTCCTCTGTAGAAGGAGTTGCCGGTCTTCGTGCAGAAGCGCGTTTTTTGCGTGCGTATGCCTATTATATGCTGATGGACTTGTATGGTAATCCTCCTTTTGCCCTTGAAGAAAATATTGGTGGAGAACTGCCTTCGCAGATAGGACGCACAGCCTTGTTCCAATGGATTGAAAGTGAATTATTGGATTTGGTTTCCGGTAGTGATATGCCGGCTGTTGGTACTGTTGGTTATCCACGTGTAACGAAAGGTACAGCCCAGGCTTTGTTGGCGCGTATGTATCTAAATGCTGAAGTATATACAGGCACAGCTCGTTGGGCAGATGCTCGTTCGGCGGCTGAGGCTACTATTGGTATGGGATACCAATTATGTAATAATTATGAAGAACTCTTTATGCAGGATAACAGTGAAAACGCTAATGCTCAAAAAGAGATGATTTTTGCAATTGGTTACGATCGTGATAGAACTCAGAGTTGGGGGGGGACAACACATTTGGTTTCCGGTAGTTTGGATGATGCCAATAGTGAAGCTATTGCAAAAGAACTGGGATATCCGGAAGGAAGCCATATCGCTCGTGAAAGATGGAACGGATATCATGTTCCGAATGAATTTGTTGAATATTTTGAATTGTCTGGCGTTGAGTGGGGTGGTTCTGGTATAGGATATGATAGAGCTGCCAGTGATAAACGTGCATTCTTCTCTAACGTAGGTTGTGTAGAGGCATTTGATAAGTCAAAAGCAGAAACAGGATGGAGATGCTGGAAATTTTCAAGTCGTGACTCTCAAGGAAACATTTACTCAAGTGATAGCTATGAGAAGTTCTCTTCCATTGATTTCCCGATGATTCGTCTGGCTGAAATGTATCTGATTTATGCAGAGGCACAAGCTCGTCTGGATGGTGGAATAACAACAGATTCTAAAGCATTGGGATATGTTAAGGCTTTACGTGATCGTGCGGGAGTTTCTATGCCTTCGTCCATCGATTTGGATTTTATCTTGAAAGAGCGCGCTCGCGAACTGATGTTGGAAGGACATCGTCGTACAGACTTGATCCGTTATGGGTATTTTACTTCCATGTCATTCCCTTGGCCTTATAAGGGTGGTGTACCTGACGGAAGAACTGCTTTACCATCATATCGTACAATTTATCCGATTTTGAGTACCGATTTGACCGAGAATCCTAATTTGGTCCAGAATCCTGGTTATTAATAAATCAATAAAAAACTGTAATGATAAAACTTTAGCAATATGAGACTATTTAAAAATATAATGCTGTTTGCAGCAGTTGCGACAGCTCTATTCACTTCGTGTGAAACGGATGTGGATACACCTCAAATCAGTACTCCTGAGAGCTTTGTTGCTCCTGTGATCGGGCAGTGCAGTGATATAATTGTAAATGCTGATAATTCAGCGAATGAGAGTGTGATTTTTACTTGGACAGCAGCGGATTTCGGGCTTCCGGTCCAGATTCTTTATTCTGTATACTTGACTTCCGGTGAGAACTCTGCTTTATTGGGAACTTCTTCTACAACTTCCTATGCAATATCTAAGGGAGACTTAAATGGAGTTGTGATAAATAGTTTGGGGGTTGCTGCTAATGAAACAGCCACAGTGTCTGCTTATGTAACAGCTAAAATGTACGGAACAGATAATTATGAGCCTATTGCTTCTGCTGTTTCCAATAATTTTAGTGTAACGACTTATTCTGCACCATTGACTTCCCTCTATTTGTGTGGTGAGTTTAGTGGAAGCTGGGATATTAACAACGCTCCGATTTTCTGGGAAACAACTGGTGGTTCCAATACTTATGTCTGTATGGCAGACTTCTCGAAGACCGCGGCAGGAGATGATGCCACACGCTCTTTCTTTAAGGTTGTAGCGCAGCAGGCTTGGAGTGGAGACAATTGGGGATATAATGATTTGAAACCTTCTTGGAATTGCCCGGAACAAGCTGATGCTAACTTGTCGTTACCACTTTCTGAAGGTAATATTTTTGAGATAACAGTAAATAAGACTGTGATGACGATTGATAAGAAAGCTATTGGCAATAAATTAGGTCTGACAGGTGATTTCAATAATTGGGGTGAGGGTAATCCTGATGCAATCTTTACTTATGACTATTTAAGTAGCAGTTGGAAGACTGAGCCTATTGCATTGGAAGCTGGTAAATCCATAAAAGTGCGTGTTGATGGTGCTTGGACCACAAATTGGGGGGCAACTGGCACAATGAGTACTGCTGTTGCCGGTGGATATGAGCTAGAAGCAGGGAAAGATAATATCAGTGTACCGGAAACTGGTACTTATATAGTTGTGTTCCACGGTAACCGTACTCCTTATGTACTGGAACTTGTGAAGCAATAATAAAGTTTTAATCTTCAAAAATAAAGAGATATGATAAAATATTTAAAATATATGTTCATGGCAGCTATCATTATGATAGCTGCTACGGGATGTCAGGAAGATATTGAGGATACTTTTTCCAAGGAACCGGCAGCTCCTGAACTTGTGAATAATGGTACTATTCTGATGACCAAGAACACAATGTCAGAATCTATCACATGGGCATGGTCGGCTGCTCGTTTTATGAAAGGCGAAACCAGCTACACACTTTATGCGCAGTATGGTGATGCAACTCCAGTAAAAGTAGGTTCTTCTACTAAAGGATTGTCTTTGACCTTGACAAAGAATGAATTCCAGACATTGTTAGGAGGTATTCAAGGCATTCCGGAAAATGCATCTTTTGATTTGTCTTTCTATGTAGAGGCTACAGATGAGAATGGTGGATATAAATCAGCAGCACAATTGATGACTGTTTACTCGTATGGTGATGCTGTTTCTGCGGTGCTTACAGCAAATGCGGCTGATGTAATTCTTGACATCACAGCCCCTGCGGAAGAATTGCAGTTACTGACGTGGGAAGCTGCGCGTTTAGAGTATGGCGAGGCAATCACTTATAATGTTTATATCACCTATAATGGCGGTGAATTGACTGAAGTTGCAACAGGGTTAACCGAAACAGCTTGTTCTAAAACGGTGGATGAATGGAATGAATTGGTGGTAGCTTCAGGTGCGCCTGAAGCACAAGCCGCTGATGTGGAATTTATAGTAAAAGCTTATTCCGAAACTTATCCGGAAGGTATTCCTTCAGCTCCCTTGAGCATTAGTATTACTACTTATAAGGCTACTTATCCAGCATATCTGTTAATAAGTGGAACAGATAAGAAGCTCCCTCATAGTACAGTAACTAAGGGACTGTTTGACTGTTTTGTTAATTTGGAAAGTGGTGTCTCGTTTAAGTTTATTGACCAAGATACACAAACAGAATATGGTAGTGATGATGTTGAAACTACTACTGATGATAAGGGAAATGTTGTAACATCAGGTACTATTGGTAGTGGAGCTATAACAATCCCTGCTGGTTTATATCGTATCAGTGCGGATATCAAATTTGGTACTCTTCAGATTGTTAAAATTAATTCTATGGGAATGATTGGTGCTGCCACACCTAATGGATGGAATGCTGAACTGCCGATGGAATATGATGCAACCGCAAATACTTATTCTGTTGTTACAACATTGACTCAAGATGGAGAATATAAGTTCCGTGCGAATGACAATTGGGGATTTGCCATTGATAAGAATGGTGACTTCCGTGATGGCGGCGATAATATGGTATTTGAAAAGGAAACCGGTGAATATAAGGTTGTACTTGACGTGAATAGCCATCCTTATACAGCGAAAATATTAAGTACCTCATTCCCGGAAAAACTGTATCTTCCTGGAGCTCAAAACTGGAATGTACCCTTTACGTTATATTTAGAGGGTAATGGTGAAGGTAAATTTGAAGGTGGCGTCAATATGACAAGCAATGAGTGGAAGTTCTCTCCGGTTACAGATTGGGGACAAGATTTTGCTGGTACGATCGAATTGAATGAGGCTGGTTATGGGAAGGGGGTATATGGTGGCTCTGGTAATATTAATACTCCGGTGGGCTATTATTATATCCAAGTGGATATGACTACCGGTACTTTTGAAATGCAGCGCATTGATAAGGTTGGCTTGATTGGTTCTTTCAATAGTTGGGGAGATGATGCAGTCTTTGCATATGATGCAGAAAAGAATGTATGGACGTTGTCGGATGTGACTCTTACAACTACCGATGAGTTTAAAATTCGTTTTAATGCTGCCTGGGATATGAACCGTGGTTGTGAGGTGGCCCTTACTCCTGGTACTAAAATACCAGTCAATCAAGATGGAAATAACATGAAGGTGGCTGAAGATGGTAACTATACTATAACAGTAGATATGTCAACTAATCCTAATACAATTACGGTTGTAAAATAAAGAATTTATACTGAGAGATATGAATTGAATCGGCTGTCTGAACACTACAATAGGAATGTCATTTTGTCGAATATGTTATTATTCAAGATAGAGCAAGATGAACGTCGTAATGGAGTGATTAGACAGCCGATTCTGTGTTTATGGGTGTATTTTATTAAAATGAATTTGCATGAAAATGAGATTTGTCCTTGTCTGTGGATTGATATTGTCGGTTGTAACAAGTAAAGCCCAGACAGCCTTTGAAGAAATAAGTGCTGATCCCAATAAAAGCGCCAGTGTATATTATGCCTATCCTGAAATAAGTGAACAATATACTCTTCCTCCTGAAGGATATACCCCTTTTTATATTTCTCATTATGGGCGGCATGGATCGCGCTATCTTATTTCTGATTCTGAATACCAAACAGTAATGGAAATATTGGATAAAGCAGATACTGTAGGTTTTCTGACAGATAAAGGGAAGAGTGTTCGTAGTAGGCTTGAAGTGGTTTGGAGAGATGCAGAGGGGTTGGGAGGGCAGCTTACTCCTTTGGGATATCGACAGCATCGTAGTATTTCTGAACGTATGTTTTATAATTTTCCGGATGTATTTAAAGGTAAACGGAAAATAAGTGCTTGCTCCACTGTTGTAATTCGTTGCGCATTGAGTATGGCTACTTTTTGTGAGACCCTTAAGGGGTTGAATCCTAAGTTACAATTTACTTATGGTTCAGGTGAACGCTATATGCGCTATTTGAATTATTGGAATGAGAATGCTCGTGAGTTTACTTCGGATGGGTCTGATTGGAGGAAAGATTATCATGAGTTTTGTAGAGAGCATATTCATCCGGAAAGATTGATGAGACTTTTGTTTTCAAACCAAAATTATGTGCAACAGCATGTCAATCAGGAGCAGTTGATGATGGGATTATATTGGATTGCATCAGATATTCAGAATACGGAATTAGACTTGTCCTTTTATGATATTTTTGAAAAAGAAGAGTTGTTTGATATCTGGCAGGTAAATAATTATAAGCATTATGTTTGTAATGGAACTTGTCCTTGGGGAAAGGAGATTGTACAAAGAACTTTTGTTCCTTTACTTGAAAATATATTGGATTCTGCAAATGAAGCCATACAAAATGATGAAATGGCTGCTACATTGAGATTTGGACATGATGGAAATGTTATGCCATTGACTGGTCTTCTTCATTTGGAAGGGTGTTATGGAGAAGAAACCAATTCTGAAAACTTCTATAGAGTATGGAGTGATTATAAAATTGTTCCTATGGCTGCTAATGTACAAATTATTTTTTATCGAAAAAGAGGTACGGATGAAATAATTGTCAAGTTTATGTTGAATGAAAAAGAAACAACCATTCCAATAAAGAGTGAAATAGCTCCATTTTATTTTTGGAAAGATGTTGAAAAATTCTATCGTGATTATATTGGTTACTTATATAGAGATATAAAAAAATAGATTATATATCGTAGGTCATGAAAATAAGAACTTTATTTGTTTTATTCAGTTTTTTATTGTGTCAATGGAGTGTTGCACAACAAACTGTTTCATCTGGAAAACTCGTGCAGTATCCTCTGTTCAAATCGGCCATTGTAGCTCCTCGTGATGTTTTTGTTTGGCTTCCTTCAGATTATTCTCCAGAAAACAGATACGATGTCATTTATATGCATGACGGACAAATGCTTTTTGATGCTGCTTCCACTTGGAATAAAGTAGAATGGGGAGTGGATGAGGTTTTGGGAGAACTGTTGGAAGAGGAAAAGATAAGGCCATGTATTGTGGTTGGTATTGCTAATATCGCTCAAAGCAGGTATGAAGATTATTTTCCACAAAAAGCTTTGAAATATCTGCCTAATGGAAACATACCTGAGAACATTCACTTTAATGCGGACAATTATCTCCGTTTTTTAGTAGAGGAAGTCAAACCCTTTATTGATAAGGAGTATTCAACTAATAAGGGAGTAGAGCATACGTTTGTAATGGGTTCCAGTATGGGCGGGCTGATTTCTCTGTATGCAATATGTGAATATCCTGAGATTTTTGGTGGAGCAGCTTGCTTGTCTACCCATCTCACCATGATTATCAGTAGTACACAGCCTACTAAGGAGCAGACTGATTTGTGGTTTTCTGCTTTTGAAAGTTATCTTACCGATCATTTGCCGAAAGCTAATAGCAGACTGATTTATATGGATAGGGGAGACGCGACATTGGATGCTTTTTATCCTCCTTATCAAGACAAATTGGATAAGCTGATGAAAGAAAAAGGATGGACCAAGCCTATGTGGATATCCAAGGTCTTTCCGGGAGCTGCGCATATAGAAACGGATTGGATGAAGCGTTTGGAATATCCGGTGAAATTTTTGATAGGAACTGAGAGATGATAATGAAAGGAATGTATTGTTTTTGATTTATAAGTATGATTCGTAAAGTTTTTAATTGTATTTTGTTTAGCCTGTTGTTTTTTTTGTTACCATTGAGTGCGCAGGATAAAATTCAGGAGGTTGCTCTCGCCTATTTGCATGATGAGGCGATGTCGCCTGATGACTATCTGGTAGCCAAATTCCGGAAGGCAGATATTGTGTTATTAGCAGAAGACCATGGGGTGAAAGAAAATCTGGACTTTGTTTGTAATTTGATACCTAAGTTATACGAGAATAATATTTTACTGGGTATGGAATTTGGGGCATACGAAGATCAGCGACGGTTGGATTCTCTAATCAATGCTCCGAAGTATGATGAGCAAGTGGCTCGCGAACTGATGTTCAATTATAATACCCGATGGGCGATTACTGAATATATGGAAATTTATAGGGCTGCATGGAAATGGAACCGTTCACTGCCCAAAGATGCAAGGAAGTTCCGGATATTGAATATCAGTTATCATTATAACTGGCAGAAATTCTCCGGAGTTAGAACTCCGGAAAATATGCATGAGGTATTTCCATTGGGAAATACAGAAGACTTTCGGTGTGGATTGCTGGAACGGGAAGTTCTGGCGTTAGGACAGAAGATATTAGTATTGACCGGAACTCCCCATGCTTTTACTTTTTATCATTTTCCCTACTATGATTATACGTCTCCGGGTTATGTACGTTACGAACAGAATTTTCTTGGAAATTTGTTGTACTCTAAATATGGAGCAAAAGTAGTTGCAATAGCTTTGCATCAACCTTTCCCGAACCGTTTAAACCGTCAGCCGGCATTACTTTCTCCTGCTTTAGGAAGATTGGAGGCCATAATGGGGAGGATGGACAATAAACCTATAGGGTTTGATTTAAAAGGTACACCTTTAGGTAAGTTGGATGATGATAGTTATTACTCAATGGGATATAATGATTTTACGTTGGCAGACTTATTTGACGGATATATATTCCTTAAGCCGATTAGTGGATTGTCTTCTTGTAGTATAGACTATAAGTTTATGGATGATACTAATTGGAATGAGGCTGTCAGCAATAATCCGGATCCGGATTGGCATCCTCGTCCCCAAACCAGGGAACAATATTGGGAGATGATAAAAGATTTCGTGGATATCAGAAGACGGTATACAGATGTTCAATAGATGTGTTTGGGAACTATGCAAACGTTTCCGTTCTTTAACTCCACTTTTTCATTATAGTCTGTCTATCAGCTATTTTATCTTCCTTATCTTTGAATCATAATAATTTGAAAATCTAATGATATGAAGACAATAAAGCTTCTTTCTTTTTTTTTATTTTGTGTGTTATCATTCTGCTTGGTAGCTTGCAGTGATGATAGTGGTACTACACCGACGCCGGAACCGGAGCCAACCCCGTCAGAATGGACTGTGATAACTGCAACTCCTACAGATTGGGATGGGGAGAAACGTGCGGACATCTCTTATCAGTTACTGGTCTATTCCTTTTCCGATGGCGATGGTGACGGTTATGGCGATATTAATGGCTTAATTTCTAAACTGGATTATATAAATGCTTTGGGTGTGAAGGCTATTTGGCTTTCTCCTATTCATCCGTCGCCTTCGTATCATGGCTATGATGTGACGGATTATACAAAGGTGAATCAAAAGTTTGGTACGGAAAGTGACTTCGACCGATTGGTTGCCGAGGCTCATAATCGGGGCATTAAGATTTATCTGGATTATGTCTTGAACCATACGAGTGTGGAGCATCCGTGGTTTTTGGCTGCAAAATCTTCTACTGACAGTGAATATCGCAATTACTACATATTCTCTCAAGACCCGGAAGCTGACATCAAGGCAGGAAAAATTGATATGATTTCCAGTGAAGGGGGAAACGGATATAATTCGGGAGAATGGTATTCTACGACAGCTTCAACAGATGTCGTAAGCGGACGTTATAAATTTGTACTCGATTGGTCGAATGCTTCAAAACCTACGGTGACGGTGAGCGTTGCAGAAAAGGCGGATACGGATAATACAGACCAGACAACTACTGGTGCCAAGTATCTTTATTATGGTGACCCTGCTGTTTGCAAGAAATTTTATGATAAGGGAAATGGTATTTATGAATTGACAGTGGACTTCTCTTCACCTTGGGGATTCTTGATTCGTACCAGCAATACAGATTGGGGCAACCATAAATATGGTGCTGCCTCTACCAGCACTCGTCTGAAATATGGCGAACCTTTTGCTTTAAAGCAAGGTGAGGATGCTGAAGATATTATGTTTGAGTCTATGAACCTATGGTATTATCACTCTCATTTTTATACAGCTTCCTTTGCCGACCTTAATTATGGTAAATTGTCTGATTTGAAAAGTTCTCCGGCATTCAAGGCTGTGGTCGCAGCAGCTAAGGGATGGATAGACCGTGGAGTAGATGGATTCCGTCTTGATGCAGTGAAACATATCTATCATAATGCTGGAGGTTCAGAAAATCCGACTTTTTTGAGAACTTTCTATGATGAACTGAATGCTTATTATAAACAGAAGGGTAAGACGGAAGACCTTTACATCGTGGGTGAAGTTCTTTCGGGTGCTAGTGAAGTAGCCCCTTATTATCAAGGGCTTCCCGCACTGTTTGAGTTTGACTTTTGGTATCGTTTGGAGTGGGCCATTAATAACAGTACGGGTTGTTACTTTGTAAAAGATATCATGAGCTATCAACAGCTTTATGCTGCTAACCGGACAGATTACATAGAAGCTACCAAACTTTCGAACCATGATGAAGATCGTACTGCTTCCAAACTGGGTAAATCCATTGATAAGGAGAAACTGGCGGCAGCTGTCTTACTGACCGGTCCGGGCGAACCTTATATCTATTATGGTGAAGAGCTGGGACTCTATGGAATGAAGGACAATGGTGACGAGTATGTGCGCGGTCCGATGTTGTGGGGAGATAATACGGTCACTGCTTATACGGATAAGATAGACAAGGGGGTAGCTTCCAGCATAAAGTCTGTGGTGGAACAGCAGAATGATGAAAGTTCTCTGTTGAATGTTTATATTCGGTTTGCCAAACTACGTAATACTTATCCTTCATTGGCTGAAGGAAAGATGTCAAAACATGGCATTTACAATGAAAATAATACCACTGCCGGTAAGACTATTGCTGCTTGGTATATGACGAAGGATACAGAGAAAATGTTGGTAATACATAACTTTGGTGTCTCTGCCACTGAAATTACACTGACGGATAAGATAGAGAAAGCCGTCGGAGTAAATGGGGATATTCAGCAGAAGAAGGACGGGGATGACATTATGGTAAAAATGGGTGCATATAGCACTGTCGTATTTAAAATATCCCAATAAAGCCGTTTTTATTCATACATCTTTATCAGCACCCGATTCAGCCAGTTCCAACGGAAACGGAACCAGCGTCGGGTGCTGCTTTGTTTTCCCCCGAAGCGGAGAACGAACTCACGGTAGCCATGCCTGCGGAAGGGAAGTCCCACGTCCATGAACTCTAAGTGGCGGTATCCGCGTTGTTTGGCATCATCCAGTGCTTTCCATACGGCAAGAATCCCCGGATATTGCAGGGCATAAGTCTTGCGCATGCCACCAGAGAACCATAGATAGGCGCTGTCATCTGAATAAATGCATGCGCTGCCACCGATAATCTTCTCCTTATAAATGACGATGAAGATTTTGCTTTGCTGCCCTTTTGTCAACTGGTTTTCGAGATGCTGAAAGAACTTGATGCTGGGGAAGTGGCGCCGTATCTTGGAAGAATATACGTGGCGCAACATCTGGGCAAAACAGAGAATCTCCTCTTTGGTACGTGCTTCCCGTACTTGGGCGCCGTTTTTGAGCCCTTTCTTTATTTGCCGGATACGTGACGGGCTGAAACGCTCTTCCACCTTTTCGACGCTGTGCAGCGAGTTGCGTACCCGCAGCCAATTGATGGCGATGTATTGGTTGTCTCGGAAAGATTTGTATCCGAACATGGCATTTTCCAGGTTGCGGAACTCGATGAGAAAAGAATCGCGCAATGCTTCATTGGTAAGCCTTTGCAGCATGTCACTGAAGATAATCTCTTTGTCTGCCTCGTTATTGAAATATTCTCCCGTACCGTACACCTCACATCTTTTGATGATGCCGGGTGGAAACATGCGGACACTTTTACGTATGGCGGCAAGCAGTTTCGCAACGGGCTTGTCATCTTCGGATGCCACAATGAGTATGGGGGTATACCCCGGAGTTGCCTCGTAGATTCGGAACAACTCTGTGGAATGGAAGGTGTTGGTGCCTGGCAGGTCAGGAACCTTGCTCCCACGGTAATATGTAGTGAGTTTCAAAGGCATGGTCTGCAAATTTAAAAAATAATCTCGTATCTTTGCAAAAATTATTGTTAATGTGTCGATGTGCACATTAGCATATTAGCACATAAAATCATTATGGAAAGTTTCAGTGAATTGATAAAAGCACGCCGCAGCATGCGGAAGTTTACAGAAGAAGAATTGACACAAGAACAAGTCGTTACTTTGATGAAAGCAGCCCTGATGGCACCCACGTCGAAACGCAGCAATGCATGGCAGTTCATAGTGGTGGACGAGAAGGATAAATTGAAGGAATTGTCCTATTGCAAGGAGCAGGCATCGCAGTTTATTGCCGATGCGGCACTGGCAGTAGTGGTTGTTGCCGACCCGCTGGCAAGCGACGTGTGGATAGAAGATGCCTCCATTGCTTCCATCTACCTGCAACTTCAGGCCGAAGATATGGGGCTGGGAAGCTGCTGGGTGCAGGTGCGCGAACGTTTTACGGCTTCCGGTATGCCTTCCGGCGAGTATGTGCACGAGGTGTTGGATATTCCTTTACAGCTGCAGGTGCTTAGTGTTATTGCTATCGGCCATAAGGGGATGGAGCGCAAGCCTTTCAACGAAGACAATCTGCAGTGGGAAAAGATACATATCAATAAGTACGGAGGAAAGTAACAGTGAGTGCAGCAAAAGCAAACAATAACCGTGATACATATAAGGCCACTGCCATCACACTGATTGTATTCGGCATTCTTTACTTGGTGGACAAATTGGTGCATTTTTCTGCAATCGGCTTGCCGTGGGTGATGAATAAGGATAATTTTCTATTGTATACCGCAGTGATTTTTTTGCTGTTCAAGCATGACAAGTCAGTGGGATTGGTATTGATAGGTTTGTGGCTGATATTGAACTTCGGGTTGATAACTGCCTTACTCGGTACGATGTCCGCTTATCTGCTGCCGTTGGCGTTGCTGGTATTAGGGACTATTCTGTATTGGTTGGCAACAAGATAAGCGTATGGCAGGAAGAAGTATAGAAGATACGTCCATTGCCTTTATCGGTGCCGGAAATCTGGCTACTAATCTGGCAAAGGCTCTTTATCGGAAAGGGTTTCGTATTGTGCAGGTCTACAGCCGTACAAAAGAATCGGCGCAGGAATTGGCACAGACGGTGGAAGCTGCATATACCACGGAGCTGCAGGCGGTTACGAAGGAGGCACAGCTTTATATCGTTTCGCTGAAGGACGCGGCTTTTGTAGAATTATTACCCCAGATTGTTTCTGGAAAGGAGAATGCTTTATGGGTGCATACAGCCGGCAGTATTCCTATGAATATTTGGCAGGGGCATGTAGTGCGTTATGGAGTGCTTTATCCGATGCAGACTTTCAGTAAGCAGCGTGAAGTGGATTTTGGACAGATACCGTGTTTTGTGGAAAGCAACTCGGAAGAGGATGTGCAGCTTCTGAAGGACATTGCTTCTGCCCTATCGGAAAAAGTGTATGAAGCAAGTTCTGAGCAGCGCAAAAGTTTGCATCTGGCGGCTGTGTTTACGTGCAATTTTACCAATCACATGTATGTGTTGGCTGCTGAACTGCTGAAAAAGTACGGGTTGCCGTTCGAGGCAATGCTCCCCTTGATAGACGAGACGGCCCGCAAGGTGCATGAGCTGGAACCGCTTGCCGCACAGACAGGACCGGCTGTGCGCTATGATGAGAATGTCATTGACGAGCATCTGCGGATGCTTGCCGATGAGCCGCAAATGCTGGAACTATATCGGGAGATTAGCGAGAATATACATCGGTTGGCAATAAGATAACCGGATGCCGATGCTTGCCTCTTTTGAACTAATGTTTTGCTGTATATAGGTATATTATAATGAACAAGAAAAAAGTGCAATGAGTACCATAAACTATGATTTGAAAAAGATAAAAGCCCTTGTTTTTGATGTGGACGGTGTGCTGAGTGCCAATGTTATCCCTATGAGTTCGGAGGGTGAACCTCTGCGTACGGTCAACATAAAGGATGGTTATTCCCTGCATTTGGCTGCTAAGCAAGGTGTGTTGCTGGGTATAATTACGGGTGGACGTACAGAAGCAGTCCGCAAGCGTTTTACCTCTTTAGGTTTTGAGGATGGAAATATCTATATGGGTTCTTCTGTTAAAATCCATGATTACCATGACTTCCGTGACCGTCATGGCTTGAAGGACGAGGAAATATTGTATGTAGGTGATGATATTCCCGATTTAGAGGTGATGCGTGAGTGTGGTTTGCCATGTTGTCCTAAGGATGCTGTGCCTGAGGTAAAGGCTGTGGCTCGCTATATTTCGTATGCAGAAGGCGGTTATGGCTGTGGTCGCGACATTGTGGAACAGGTATTGAAAGTGCAAGGGCTTTGGATGGCAGATGAAAAAGCTTTTGGTTGGTAGTTGTTTCAATCGTTAAATTGTAAATCGTCAAATCGTAAATGATATGATGTTAGATAATCTGAAGAAATATAAGGTGATTCTCGCCTCCAATTCTCCGCGAAGGAAAGAATTGCTGGCTGGTTTGGGAGTGGAATATGAAGTAAGAACTTTGCCCGATGTGGATGAATCTTATCCCGAGACATTGCGGGGAGCGGATATTCCTCTCTACATATCCAGGGAAAAGGCGGATGCCTACCGTGATATGATGCATCCGGACGAATTGATGATTACGGCAGATACCATTGTCTGGCTGGATGGACAAGTTCTCGGAAAGCCCAAGAATAGGGAAGAAGCCATGCAGATGTTGCGCGACATGTCCGGACGTACCCATGAAGTGTTTACCGGTGTGTGCATCACTACTACTGAGTGGCAACGCAGTTTTGCAGCGGCAACAGAAGTGCGTTTTGCTAAACTGAGCGAAGAGGAAATTGCCTATTATGTGGACAAATACCAACCCATGGATAAAGCCGGAGCTTATGGTGTACAAGAGTGGATTGGATTCATTGGGGTGGAAAACATATCCGGGAGTTACTATAATATAATGGGGCTCCCCGTACAGAGACTGTACAGGGAGTTGTTGGAGATCTAAACCAGATCCATCATTAGAGGGATATCTTTTTCACTGATTCCTTGTCTGACAAGTGTTTCTTTGTCTTTACCGAACATTTCTCTAAAAATCTCCTGCCCGCCATATTCCAAAGCTGCTTTACTGTAAAGTTCTGCAGCTTTTTCTATTTTGCCCGTTCTCCAAGCAACATGTCCGGCATTGAGATAGTCTGCCGCGAGTGGTTTGGAGGCGAGTATCTTTTCGTAATACTTCATTGCTTGCTCATACTTGCCGTTGACAAACGAACACCAGCCTATAGCACGCCATGCTTTGATACAATTGCTTTCGATGAAATCAAGCTTGAAGAAATATTGCAGAGCCTCTTCATATCTTTCCAGTTCGGCAAGGCAGCTTCCGGCGTAGAAAAGGACATTATGGCTTTCCGGCTGGATTGCCTCCACTTTCTTATAGTATTCCAGTGCAGAGGCAAAGTCCCTTATCTGCCGGTAGCACGTAGCGAGATGGCGGATTGTCCAGACATGGTCGGGCTTTAGTACATCGGCTTTCAGGTAGGCGTCTATCGCTTCCTTATACCTCTTTTCCTTTTGCAGGCAATAGCCAGCCTTTTGGAAAATGTCTGCATTTGCATGGTTCAAGGCTATCAATTCCTTATAAAGCTCCAATGCTTCTGCCGGGTGTTCTTTGCGGAAGTGGAAGTCGGCGATGGTAATCAGCAGCTCGGGTTTGCACAGAATCTCTTTGAGTGCCGGGATACGGTGCAGGGCAATCTCCTCCTTGAAGATGTCACGGAACTCGTGTCTGCGTTGGCTTAACTTGAAGAAACGGTATAAGTCGTGGACATACTGGTTGCTGATGACATCCGGTTGTTCGGCATACTGCCGTAAAGCGGAAGATTTGCTTTCGTCCATGAGTGCATCCAGATCCTGAGAAGTCATCTGGCTGAGCATCATCGTACGCTGTGACTGTGGTATATGTGCCATTGTAAAGCAAAGGGAATACTTGTCACTATTGCAGAAGAAACCGGATTGGAGGATAAGGGAGAGGATGGCATTATCTCCGGTAGGCTTGAATCCGAATTCCTTGATGATGCTGGAGTGATGCATGTCGAACGGATAGAACCAGTTGTACGGTTCCTTAAAGAACGGATAAGTCTTGAGTTGTGCAAACGTACTCATATAGACATCAGCACCTTCCAGCTGTAATTCGTTCATCTCTCGTATCTTGTCTCCCAGTCCGGAACTTTCAAAAGCTTTTTCCCAATCCGGATTAAGATCGTTTTCCTCAGGGTTCTCTTCAAAACCGAACTTCATGTTACGCATGATGTTCACATTCCTCATCATCTCCGGAATGATTTCTTCACGCATCTTTTTGTCTATTTTTTCCGTTTCCTGGCTACGGAGTAGCTCGATGTAAATACGGTTCAGTTGCTTGCCGAAACTGCTGTCTTCGTTGAGCAGGGAAAGGCGGGCTGTCAATTCGGGATAAAGCGACAGACGGGTGGGATGAAAAAGAAGTGCGAAAGCGATACCTACCAACGCCCGTTGGTTTACTTGCGTATTTGCATGCGTTACGGCGTCCAGCAACCATGAGAATTTGCGGGTATCGAAGCATTCCATCAGACTGAGCATGACGGCACTGGTGAACAGGCACAAATCATTGACGGGAAGCATTTCTGATTCCAGTAATCCTTTGGCTTGCTGTTCGTCTTCTGCAGACCAGTCGCTGTTGCTCCATGTGGAAAGGAAAAGAACCTGGGCGGTTTGTTCGTGCCGTTGCAGTACGGCGTCCATGCCTTGGTTATCCGGCATCAGCTGACAAACGGCCAGGTCATCAGGGAAAGATTCCAATACCTTCTGTAGTGCGGCAATATTGTATTCTTTGGGGAGGCGTTCCCGGTTATTGCGCAAGGAATGGTAATAGTGCGTGGAAACTCCGTCAAGGAGAGACAGACGTGCCTGGTCAGCGACTTCCCAAGTTTCGGTCAGGATCTGGCGATATAGTTTCTGACGTTCAGGATCGTCGATTCCTTGGCGCATGTATTGCAGCATGTACTGATAGGATGTCTGAGCTTGTTCCAAGCGGTTGCGGAGTGTCCAGTCACCGCTGTTCCAAAGAAAGGCTTCCAGTTGGGATTGTGCTTCCTTCAGCCGTTGCTGCTTGAGTAGAGTAACGATATGCTGATATTGTTCTTGTATGGCTTGTTCGTTCATAAATCAGTCTCTTTTTGGGTATGTATCTTATAAAACTACAAAAAGGATGCCAAAAAGTTCATAAATTTCCATTTCCCCAGCTCAGAAACGAACTTGCAACTGTGCTTGAAGCAGGTTTGAGTTTTCTCCTTTATGGCGGTTACAGTATGTATACTGGGCTTGCAGACGGCATTTGGGATAGAACCAATACTGTACACCTGCTACATAATTGGTCTGTTTATCGGAAATAGTTTTATTTTTGTTGAAATAGTCATAAGAGGCTATTACGTCAAATTTGGGAAGCACATGGGCAGATACGGTTGCATAGTAACCGTCACTTTTAACGTGTCCGTCTTTTCCGGCCAAGTATTCTGTACGTACATCTACGGATTTTGTTTTGATGGTGGCACCTGCCGACCAGCGGTTTCGGGTGTAATTCTCTCCTATGGCTATGTCTGGATTAATGGAAGAAACGGCTACGGCGCATCCTTTCCCTTTAACAAAGGAACCGCCGACGGACAACCATTTCAATGGATGTACCATAAGGCTGCCTACAATATCTTTCTGATTGTTTTTATCTTTTAGGTTGATGCCTTGTCCGTTCATGATGGCAAGGTTATAAGTCATCAGAGAGTCGAACAAGTCTCCATAAATTAACAATCCCATATCACGACCGCTTGCAGAGCCATACAACGGATCACTGCCATTGATACCGGCCAGGTAATTGACGGCTTGAGAATAACAGTTTATTAATTCGACAAAGCAGGGAGACATCGGGTTCTCAATGGTATACATGGTTTTGAACTGTCCGATACGTGCTGTGAGTTGAGGGAGAAAGCGGTATTCCGTGTAGGCTTCCAGAATTTTTCCGGTATTGGCAAAGCTGTACATGAAGTAAGCCGACCATTTATCGGTGATTTTACCGCGCGCCATAAAGATAACTCTCTTTATATCGAAAGTATTGCTGGTACCTTCGCCCGCATCATCGTATGTATATCCCACTTGGGCATAGCCGGAGAGTGAAATGCGGTCTTTTAAAGTGTTGACTACATCATTCAGACAAGCATCTTGTGCTTTCAGGATGCATGTGGCTGATAAAAGGATGCAGGATAGTAGAATTCGTCTCATTATAGGGATGGATAGTAGTAAAAAAGGCAACCCTTTTTTCAAAGAGCTGCCTTTGGGTGTTATTTTGCTTGTTTTTATTCGTTGATAGCAGCGATACCCGGAAGGATTTTTCCTTCGATTGCTTCAAGCAATGCACCGCCACCGGTAGATACGTAAGACACGCCGCTTGCCAAGCCGAACTTGTTGACACAAGCTACAGAGTCACCGCCACCTACGAGTGAGAAAGCACCGTTCTTGGTAGCTTCTACGATAGCTTCGCCTACAGCGCGTGAACCGTGAGTGAAGTTCTCGAATTCGAATACACCCGTCGGACCGTTCCAAAGGATAGTCTTGGAGTTCTTGATGACATCTGCAAAGATCTTTTCAGTCTCAGGACCGATATCAAGACCTTCCCAGCCATCAGGAATTTCGTCAACCGGGCAGAACTTGGTGTTGGCATCGTTGGAGAAAGAATCGGCAATCTTGGCATCAACAGCCAAAACAAGGTTTACGCCTTTTTCTTTTGCTTTCTTCACCAGGTCAAGAGCCAAATCCAGTTTGTCATCTTCGCAGATAGAAATACCGATTTTGCCGCCCATGGCTTTGGTGAAAGTATAAGTCATACCGCCGGCAATAATCAGGTTGTCTACCTTGTTCAGCAGGTTTTCAATGATTTCAATCTTGGAAGAAACTTTGGAACCACCCATGATGGCAGTAAACGGACGTTGGATATCGTTCAAAACTTTATCAACAGCCTTTACTTCTTTTTCCATCAGGTAACCGAACATTTTGTTGTCCTTGTCGAAATATTTAGCGATCAATGCAGTAGAAGCGTGTGCACGGTGAGCGGTACCGAAAGCGTCGTTTACATAGCAATCTGCATAAGAAGCCAATTTCTTGGTGAATTCTTTCTGGCTTTCCTTAACAGCAGCTTTGGCAGCCTTCTTTTCTTCGTCTGTAGCATCTTCAGCCAAACCGCGGGGTTTGCCTTCCTCTTCAGCGTAGAAACGGAGGTTCTCGAGCAACAACACTTCACCCGGTTGCAGAGCAGCAGCCTTTACGGCAGCTTCTTCGCCCATACAGTCGTTAGCAAATTGCACCTCAACACCCAACAACTCTTCGAGATGCTTCAGAATGTGCTTCAAGGAGAACTTGTCAGCCGGGCCTTTCGGACGACCGAGGTGAGAACCGATAATTACACTACCGCCATCGGCCAAAATCTTCTTCAATGTAGGAAGAGCGGCACGCATACGGGTATCATCTGTAATGTTGAAGTTTTCGTCCAAGGGTACGTTGAAGTCCACACGAACGAATGCCTTTTTTCCGGCAAAGTTAAATTGATCAATTGTCATAATACTCTATTTTATTTAAAAGTGTTACTAATTTCTTTTTAGTGAGCGCAAAGTTAGCATTTATTTCTTTTTTTTGCTATGAAACCGTTGTTTATTCTTTGTCTTTGCCGCTCTCTTTGCTAACTTTATATTTCTGGCAATAATATTTGCACATTAATTGCAAACCGCAGGTATCACATTGTGGAGTACGTGCCTGGCATACATAGCGACCGTGAAGGATAAGCCAGTGGTGGGCTATAGGGATGTCTGTTTCCGGTATATGTTTTACCAATTCTTTTTCGACACTGAACGGGGTTGTACATTTATCTGATACGAGACCCAGGCGATGGCTGACGCGGAACACGTGTGTGTCTACTGCCATAGCCGCTTTATTGAAAACGACGGATTGGATGACATTGGCTGTTTTGCGGCCTACGCCGGGCAGTTTTACCAGTTCTTCAAGGCTATCGGGGACCTCACTTTTAAAGTCTTTCACCAGCATTTGGGCCATGCCTACAAGGTGCTTGGCCTTGTTGTTGGGATAGGACACGCTGCGGATATACTCGTATACCACGTCGGGAGTAGTAGCGGCGAGTGCTTCGGGAGTAGGGAAGTCCCGGTAAAGGGCAGGGGTAATCATATTGACGCGTTTGTCCGTACATTGTGCAGAGAGAATAACTGCTATCAACAGCTCGAACGGATTGTCATAATGCAACTCTGTTTCGGCTACGGGAACGTTCTCCCTAAACCAAGCAAGGATTTTTTCATAACGCTCTTTCTTTCTCATCTTAATTTGTTTTTATGATAGTGAGGAGATACTTTCAGATTGAAATAAAAGATGGAGATAACCGTGAGGCAGGCTCCGAAAAAATATGCCATATCGAAAGAGGTAATCTGTGCGATATAACCTCCTGCTGTCAGGCCTATGCCAATGCCTACATCCCATGAAGTCAGGTAGGTAGAGGTGGCTGTTCCGCGCTGGTTGTTGGGGGCCAGATTTACGAACAGCGTATTGAAGGCGGGGAACATCGTCCCGAAGCCTACTCCCAATAGGAGGGCAACCATAAAAAACAATATGTTTGTCAGTTCCGGGACGGTTTTCATCAATAGTCCGCAGGCGGACAATATGAAGAAACAGCTACATACCAGATATAGTCCTAAAGTTATGACTTGGGTGATACGCCCTTTATCCACTTGTTTGCCGGAGAACATGCGGGACACTGCCATGCCGACGGCCATAAAAGTAAAAAACAATCCGGAATTCAAGGTAATTCCTATTTCTTTGGCATACATGGCTACATAAGTGCTTGTCATGCCATATGGTATGGAGAGCAATAGCAGTGCGATTCCTGCCGGGATACCTTTCAGCAGCACAAAGCGGTCCAATGAGATAGGTTCTCGTTTGACTGGTTGTTTGGGTGGGGTCTTGACGAGGCATGCGGCAACAAAACCGATAGTTCCCGATATGAGCGAGCAGGCAAAAATCGTTTCAAAGGAATAGATGTCATGCATGAAAAGGCCAATCATCGGACCGAAGCTCATGGCTGTGTTGTTCATCAGTCCATAATATCCTACGGCTTCGCCGCGACGAGATGAAGGGGTAATGTCAATCACAATTGTATTTCCTGCTACAGTCACCATTCCAAATGCAAGACCGTGGACAACCCGCAACATGATGAATATGGATAGGACTCCCGCCAACATGTAACCTGCGAAAATGGTGATAAAGATGAAATATGCCACCAGATAAAGAGGCTTGCGGGCCAGTGTGTCGAGCAGGTATCCCGAAAATGGGCGTATGCAGAGCGAGGCAATGGTGTAGCATGACAAGATGACACCTACTGCTGCATTTCCGGTATGGAATACCTCAGTCAGGTAGAATGGAAGAACCGGTAGTATCAGATAAAAGGCAAAATACAAAAGGAAATTGGCAGCCAGGATAAGGCAATAGCCGGAGGTTACAAGTTTGTCTTTTGCCATAGCGAAAAATAGTGGTTAGCGATGAGTGGTTAGTGATGGGTGATTAATGATATGCTGAAAATGCGCAACTTATTAATCACTAATCACTAACCGTTATTCACTATATTTAGTAAGCGCTCTCGAATTCTTTCAAGAAGCGTGTGTCATTTTCAGAGAACATACGAAGGTCTTTCACCTGGTATTTTAAGTTGGTGATGCGTTCGATACCCATACCCAGGGCATATCCGCTATACACTTTGCTGTCTATTCCGTTCAGCTCCAATACATTCGGATCTACCATACCGCATCCCAAAATTTCTACCCAACCCGTGTGCTTGCAGAAGGGGCAGCCCTTGCCGCCGCAGATGTTGCAGCTGATGTCCATTTCGGCACTTGGCTCGGTGAAGGGGAAGTAGGAAGGACGCAGACGAATCTTGGTGTCACTGCCGAACATCTCTTGCGCAAAGAGCAATAAAGCCTGCTTCAGGTCGGTGAAAGATACATTGCGGTCTACGTACAAGGCTTCTACCTGATGGAAGAATGCGTGTGCGCGGTAGCTGATGGCCTCATTACGGTATACACGTCCCGGACAAAGTACGCGGATAGGAGGCTGCGTGGTCTCCATAACACGGCTTTGCACGCTGGATGTGTGTGTGCGAAGAATGATGCTGTGCGATACGTTTTCTGTATCATTTTCGATGAAGAATGTATCCTGCATGTCGCGTGCCGGATGGTCTTCGGCAAAATTCATGGAGGAGAATACGTGCCAGTCGTCTTCCATTTCCGGTCCGTCGGCGATGTTGAATCCCATACGGGCAAATATATCGATGATTTCGTTTCTCACGATGGAAAGCGGATGGCGGGTTCCTAATTCTACCGGGTAGGCTGAACGGGTCAAGTCAATATCGTCACAGCCGGTATCCTGGCTTTCGAATTGTTCCTTCAAGGCGGCAATCTTTTCTTGTGCTTTGTTTTTCAGTTCGTTCAAGCGCATTCCCACCTCTTTTTTCTGTTCGGCGGCTACATTGCGGAAATCTGCCATTAAGTCATTGATGGCTCCTTTTTTACTGAGGTATTTGATGCGGAGTGCCTCTAATTCCTCGGCGTTAGCGGCTTTCAGCGCCTCTACTTCCTGCAGAAGCTGATTGATTTTAGCTATCATATCGTTGTTATCTTATTTATTTTCTAAGTTAAAAACGGTGCAAAGATACAATATTATCATTGTTTTGCCGCCAATTGGGGAAGATTATTTGGTGTCAGTGGTACAAAATTTCATGTGAAGAAGAAATGATAGAGGATGGGAGAAAAAATGATATATATGTAAAAGTCTTCATATTGTTTATGGAAAAAACATAAATGAGCGTTGTTTAGTGACTTTTAAAATATACTTTTCGTATCTTTGCGCCCCGTTTACCGTTCTATGGAGGTAGAACAAACTGGCGGTTGGTATTTATTAACATACGTCAAAGAGAGAGAGTTAACGGAGTAATTGTTGCATTAAAGTTAGAGTTTGAATTGATGAAATTGAAGACAATCCTGCCAGTCGTGGCAGGGGGGGGTGGACTCATGTGTGAGCCTGCCGTATTGTTGCATGCCGGTACATCTGATTTTGCTTCTCCCGAAGCTATGGGATGGTTCCGTAAGAAAAAGAAGAGTGAAACCAAGGACAGCGTTCAATCCAAGAGCGACTACGAGAAATTGACAGGTTCCGGTGCTATTGCCCGCAAGGGAATGTTCAATGTTTACCAGAAGAAGAGCGATTATTACTTTGAAGTGCCGGCAAGGCTGCTGGGACGTGATATGCTGGTAGTAAATAAATTACAGCGTGTTCCTTCCGAACTGAATGAGGCAGGTGTGAACCGTGGTACGAATTACGAAAATCAGATGGTGCGTTTTGAATTGGACAAGGCTGCCAACAAGCTGTTGGTACGTCAGAGCCGTCCTCTTCCGTTGGCGCCGGATGAGGATGCCATACGGCAGTCCGTACTGGATAATTATATTTCTCCGCTGATAGCCGGTTTCAAGATTGAGGCATTCAATAATGACTCTACCATGATAGTGGTCAAGGTCAACGATATTTATGATGGTACAGAGACGAGTATCAATAATGTCTTTACGAATATCAACCTGGGGACTTCGGCCATCAAGAATCTCTCCCGCATTTTATCTATCAAAGCTTTTGAGAACAATGTGGTAGCCACTTCCGAGTTGACAACTAAGGTGACCGAGGGAACAACGACTGTGTTTGTTACGGTCGAAGTCAGTTCCTCTCTGTTGCTGTTGCCGGAGAAACCGATGTTGGGACGTCTGGATAGTCCGCGCGTAGGTTACTTTACCAATCCGTTGTTGAATTACAGTGACGGTCAGCAGCGTGTAGACAAGAAACCGTTCATCACCCGCTGGCGTCTGGAACCGAAACCGGAAGACCGGGAGCGTTACCTTCGCGGTGAATTGGTGGAACCGGCCAAACCGATTGTGTTCTACATCGAGAACTCCACTCCCCGTCGTTGGCGGAAATATATCAAGCAGGGAATCGAGGATTGGCAGGCTGCTTTTGAACGTGCCGGATTCAAGAATGCCATCGTTGCAAGGGAGTTGACGGACAGCATGAATGTGGATAAGGATGACGTGAACTACTCCGTGCTGACCTATGCCGCCTCCACCAAAGCCAATGCCATGGGCCCCTCTATCCTTGACCCCCGTTCGGGTGAGATATTGGAAGCGGACATCATGTGGTGGCATAATGTGCTGGGCATGCTTCAGGAATGGATTACAGTGCAAACCGGTGTCGTACGTCCCGAAGCAAGAGGAGTAAGGCTGCCGGATGAACTGATGGGTGATGCCATGCGTTTTGTGGCATGCCATGAAGTGGGTCACTCGCTGGGCTTGCGTCACAATATGATTGCTTCCTGGACTTTTCCGACAGATTCCCTGCGTTCCAAAACATTTACGGACCGTATGAATACCACTTCCTCCTCTATTATGGACTATGCACGTTTCAATTATGTGGCACAGCCGGGTGACGGCGTTACGGCACTTTCTCCCCATATAGGCCCGTATGATATGTTTGCCATAGAATACGGTTATCGTTGGTATGGTAAAGAAACCCCAGAAGCAGAGAAGGACTTGCTTGCCGACTTTCTGAGCCGTCATGCAGACCGTTTATATAAATATAGTGAGGCGCAGGATGTACGTGATGCCGTAGACCCGCGTGCGCAGAATGAAGATTTGGGCGATGATGCTGTCCGCTCATCTCTGCTGGGTATTGAGAACTTGAAGCGTATTGTTCCTCAAATCATCCAATGGACTACTACTGGCGAGAAAGGACAGACTTATGAAGAAGCTTCCCGCCTATACTATGCGGTTATCAACCAATGGAACAATTACCTCTATCATGTATTGGCAAACATCGGTGGTATCTATATAGAAAACACCGTTGTGGGCGACGGACAGAAAACCTATACTTTCGTAGAAAAAGAAAAGCAGCAAGCCGCCCTGAAGTTTCTGCTGGACGAAGTGCTGACCTATCCCAAATGGCTGTTCGACACGGAAGTTGGAGAGTACACTTACTTGCTGCGCAACACTCCACTGGGCGTAGTGGAGAATGCACCGACACAAGTGTTGAAGAATGCCCAATCCTATATCCTTTGGGATTTGCTGGGCAACAACCGCCTGATGCGTATGTTGGAGAACGAATCGGTGAACGGCAAAAAGGCTTTCACGGTGGTAGAGCTGATGGATGGCCTGCATCGCAACATCTTTGCCACTACGGAACGCGGTGCCTTGCCGGACGTCATGACACGCGCCTTGCAGAAGAACTTCGTAGATGCACTGATTACAGCAGCTGCCGAAAGCGAAGGAGTGAAAATAAACAAAAAACTGATGGACAACCACTTCTTGCTGGACCATCAGACTGCCCTTTGCAGCTGTGACGAGCATGCCGGTAAGACTTTGGATGCCGACCGTATGGGTGCACACCGCGAACTGAACTTCTACGGTTCGCAGATAAACCGCGTATCTGATGTCATCTCCGTGAAGCGTGGTGAGTTGCTTCGCATCAAAGAATTGCTCCAAAATCGTCTGGGTGCATCGGATATAGCCACTAAATATCATTATAAGGATTTGATTTTGCGTATCAATACTGCATTAGGAGTAAAGTGATTTTTCTTTTCAATAGAGTATTAATTAATTTTATATGTAACGCATGAAAAAACGTGTATTAATCGTTTTGCTATGCTTTGTAGGAGCTTTGTCATCTGCTTTTGCTGCAGAGAAAAAAGTCCAGGGCGTAGTAATATCTTCAGAGGATAACCTACCGCTTATCGGTGCTTCCGTTTATGTGACTGCGGAAGACTTGAAAAAGGCGGGGAGTGCTCAGACTACAATGGGGGTCATCACTGATGTGGATGGTCAGTTCTCTATCGCTATACCTGCGGGGATAACCCGTTTCTTTTGTAGCTACGTGGGATATGACGTATTGGAAGTGAAGCTTGTTCCGGGAAAGGAACATTATGAAATAACACTTCATGCATCTTCCCAAATGCTCGATGCCGTTGTTGTGACGGGTTACCAGACAGTGGAGCGCCGCAAGCTGACGGCAGCGGTATCCAAACTGGATATATCGGACGAGACCATCGGTGCAGTAAAAAGTATCGACCAGGCACTTGCCGGACAAATTGCCGGACTTTCTGTCAGCCCGACTTCCGGTGCTCCGGGTGCTCCGGCAAAGATACGCATTCGCGGTACTGCTTCATTGAATGGTACACAAGACCCTTTGTGGGTGCTGGACGGCATTCCTTTGGAGGGAACGGATGTTCCCGAACCGGATGAGCTGAATGACATCACCAACATGAAGCAATCTTCCATTGCAGGCCTGAATCCGGCAGATATTGAGAATATCACCATCCTGAAGGATGCGGCAGCCACTGCCATCTATGGTGCGAGGGCAGCCAATGGCGTCATTGTGATTACAACAAAGAAGGGTAAGGTCGGTAAACCGGTTATCAATTTCTCGTCCCGGTTTACCTATACTCCTACATTGAGCCTTGACCGGTTGAACTTGCTGAACTCAGCGGAGAAAGTAGGATTGGAAATGGATATTATCCGTAATAACTATTCTCCGGACAATCATAAAGGAGGCGTATATAATATTCTTTCCAATTACAATGAGTTGTCTGCTTTTCAGAATGGAGGATGGGATGCCTTGAGCAGTGATACACAAGCTGCCATCAACCGTTTGAAGAGTGTTAATACAAACTGGGGAGATATCCTTTTCCGCGATGCTTTCAGCCAGGAATATAACTTGAGCCTTTCCGGCGGTACGGAAAGGGTTACGTATTATACCTCTTTCGGCTATTATAAAGAGGATGGAAATGTGGACGGTGTGGGTATGGACCGTTTCAACTTGGTAGGAAAGACTTCCTATAAGGTGAACAGTATACTGAAAGTGGGTGCCTCCATGTTTGCCAACCGTCGCAAAAATACCAATTATCTGACAGATGCATACGGTATGTCGAATCCCGTGTTCTATTCACGCAAGGCTAATCCGTATTTTGAACTTTATGACAAGAATGGCAACTATAATTACGACTACGATATTCAGAACAACACTGATAAGGATTTAGGATTCAACATCTTTGAAGAACGGCAGAACACGTCTAATGAAAGCGTGGTGAATTCTTTTTCATCTATATTTGATGCGGAGTTACGGTTCAATGACAAGTGGAAGCTGACTTCCCAGTTTGGCTATCAGTTGGAAAAAACTTCCAGAGAAGAAATAGCGGACTGGGAAAGCTATGCCATGCGCTATTACTATAAGTTGAGCGAATACTCCCAAGGTGGAGAAACCAAACACTTTCTGCCCGAAGGAGGTATGCAGAAGTCTTATGAAAACTCCAATTCACAGATTACTTGGAAGGCGATGGGAGAATATCGCGACAGCTTCAATGATATTCATGAACTGGAAGTGATGGCAGGTACCGAACTGCGCAAGACTTGGTACGAAACCTTGTTCTCGGCAGGATATGGCTTCGACCGCAAGACGTTGACGACCAAGCCGGTGATTTTCCCCAACGAAAGTTACGCCACGTCTTTCCCGCTCCATCAGACGACGTATAAGGAGAATGCTTATGTGTCTTTCTACTCTACGGCCTCCTACTCTTTATTGAATCGCTACACGGTGGGAGGAAGTATCCGTTTTGACGGTTCCGATCTTTTCGGTGTGGATAAGAAGTACCGCTATCTTCCTCTTTATTCTGTCAGTGCCTTGTGGCGTCTGTCACAAGAACCGTTTATGCAGCAGGCCAAGTGGGTAGATAACCTGGTGTTCCGTGCATCTTACGGTCTGCAGGGAAATATTGACAAGAATACTTCTCCGTTCCTGTTGGGTACATATCGGTCGGAGAGTATTTTGCCCGGAGTATCGGAAGATGTAATTATCATTAATTCCGCTCCCAACAAGAAGTTGCGTTGGGAAAAGACGCAGTCTGTCAATGCCGGCTTTGATTTTTCTGTATTGAACCAGGCTATCAATCTGAGCGTGGACTATTATTACCGTAAGGGTACCGATTTGATAGCTTTGCGCATGCTTCCTCTGGAGACGGGCTTTACTTCAATGAACGTCAACTGGGCAAGTATGGAGAACAAAGGTGTGGAAATCAGCTTGTCTACCCGTAACATAACGACAAAAAACTTCTCCTGGTACACAAATTTCAATTTTGCCTATAACGGTAATAAGGTATTGCAGGAAAACATACCGGAGCAGCAGACCACTCCGGGACGTGAAGGCTATCCTGTAGGGGCAATTTTCGCACTGAAGACTGCGGGAGTGAATAAGGAAACCGGTAATATGATGTTCTATAATCCGGAGGGAGAGAAAGTGACCTTGAAGGAGCTTTACCGCCTGAAGGACGAGTGGGGGATAGGTATTGCCTCTTCCGATGTAACTGCAGCCGAAGAGAGAACCTTTTATTCGTATATCGGGAGTAGCGATGCTCCTTATACGGGAGGTTTGATTAATACCTTCAGCTATAAAAACTGGGAGCTGAATGTCAATTTCTCTTTGACGTTTGGCGGGTACGTACGTACGCAACCCTCTTATGACATCATCAATCCGGATTATGGCAAGAACTATAATGCGGATGTGCTGAACCGCTGGACTCCGGAAAACCCGAATGCGGAGCTTCCGGCATTTATGCTGAGTGCTTCCAACCCGGAAGAGTACTCCTGGTATGATTCTAAAACCATCTGGAGAGATTTGGATATCTGGGTGAAGAAGCTGAACTACGTACGTTTGCAGAATCTGCGTCTGGGTTACCGTATCCCTGAGCTCCTGACAAAGCGTTTGGGAATGAACTCGGCAACGGTATCTATTGAAGGACGTAATCTCTTCGTGTTTGGTTCGGGATATAATAACTACATGGATCCGGAGTCGATGTACAATCCTTATGCAACTCCCGTACCCAAGTCGGTTACATTCAGTTTGAACTTGAATTTCTAACTTCAAAAGCAGAAAGAAAATGAAGAAAACAATAAGTCTGATGATAATGGCCTGCATGCTTCTGCTTGCGGCATGCGACAACTATCTGGATATACAGCCTACCGGTAGTGTCATTCCCAATTCTTTGGCTGAGTATAGAGCGTTGCTTGCCCGTTCTTATAAGGACGTGAGTAAATTCAGTGACCGGGGAATGGCTTGTTTCCGTTCCGACGAGATGCAGGTTCGGGATAATGAATATGACCAAAATTATTATATGGATATAGAGCGCTGGAACGACCTTGCTCCCAATGCCTATACCTCATCGTTTGAATGGGCCAAGTATTACAATGTGCTTTTTATTGCCAATCACGTTATTGAGAGCAGAAGTGATATTAAGGAAGGCACTGAGGAAGAGATAAATCAGCTTGTAGGAGAAGCGTATATGCTCCGTGCTTATGTACATTTCTTATTGGTAAATCTTTATGGACAGCCCTATACTAAGGAGGGAGCTTTGGATACCAAATCGGTACCGCTGAAATTGGATACGGATTTAGAGAAAGTCCTGAAACGCAATACGGTGGAAGAAGTTTATACTTCCATCCAAGCAGATATTGACGAGGCACGCAAACTGGTCATGAAGGCAGAATGGGAACAGAGATATTCATATCGTTTCAATGCGGCTTCGGTAGAGGCGTTTCAATCACGCGTATCCCTTTATAAGGGCGAGTGGCAGGCGGCTTGGGATGCTGCTGAGGCAGTGCTTGCCGTGAAGTCTGTATTGGTAGATTTGAATGATGCCGCTGCAACTCTTCCTAACAGTTATAATTCCGTGGAAAATATTACTCCACTGGAGACACCTCTGAGCAGTACAATCAATGGGGCTGCTCTGGCTACTCCGGTTTTTCTCTCCCTTTATGCTGAGAACGACCTTCGGCTGGACAAATATTTTGCTGAAACGGATGAAAAAGGTTTCCGGAAGAATAAGAAGGCGGGAAGCAATAACTACTTGTGTACTTTCCGTGTGGGTGAAATATATCTGACGGCTGCTGAGGCTGCTGCCCGACTTGGAGAACTGTCTCAAGCACGTACTCGCCTGCTGGAACTGATGCGGAAACGTTATGCACCGGAGGCCTACGAAGCGAAATCCGTTGTTGTCAATGCCATGGATAAGGAAGCGTTGGTACAGGAAATATTAGATGAACGTGCCCGTGAACTTGCTTTTGAAGGACATCGCTGGTTTGACCTTCGTCGTTCCACCCGTCCGCGTTTGGAGAAAGTGCTTGATGGTACGCGTTATGTACTCGAAGAGAATGATGCCCGCTATACATTGGCCATTCCGAAAGAAGCCATAGAAGCCAATCCGGGATTGCTGAACTGATAAAGATAAAACTCCCCGATTCTGTATTGACGAGAATCGGGGAGTTTTGTCTTTATGTGGATTGGATATGTATTTTTTACGTACCTTTGCACCGTTTTTTGTAATAGACAGTATAAGATGATACAGAATCAGAGACCTCCTATCCGTAGAATTGCTTTTCCTATTCTTATAGCATTGAGTATTTCGCATTGTTTGAACGATATGCTGCAATCGGTTATTTCGGCAGTATACCCTTTGTTCAAGGAGGATTTATCCTTGAGTTTTGCCCAGATTGGTCTGATTACGTTGGTGTATCAGATGTCGGCGTCCGTGTTTCAGCCTCTAATGGGATTGTTCTTTGATAAGCGCCCCATTGCCTGGTCATTGCCGATAGGTATGGGCTTTACTTTGGTCGGTATCATGAATCTGGCTTTTGCTACTAATCTGTATTGGTTGCTGGCTTCGGTATTCATTGTGGGTATCGGTTCGTCTGTACTCCATCCGGAGGCGTCACGTATTATTTTTCTGGCTTCCGGCGGAAAACGCGGACTGGCGCAGTCTCTATTTCAGGTGGGCGGGAATTTGGGTGGCTCGCTTGGACCGTTACTGGTGGCTTTGCTGGTAGCTCCTTACGGGAGGCATCACATTGCCTTGTTCATGGTTTTTGCCTTGATTGCCATCGTGGTGATGATTCCTATATGTCGTTGGTTCCGTTCCTACTTGAACCACATCAAGAAACGCCCGATGCTTGTGGCAGGAAAGATAGAACGCCCTCTTTCCTCAAAGATGACGGTGTTTGCCATAAGTATTCTGCTGATACTTATCTTCTCCAAATATATCTATATGGCAAGTTTGACGAGCTACTATACATTCTATCTGATCCATAAATTTGGTGTTACTGTTCAGGCTTCACAGCTTTTCTTGTTTGTCTTCCTGGTAGCCACTGCCATCGGAACATTGGTGGGAGGTCCCGTAGGTGACAGGGTAGGACGTAAATATGTCATCTGGGCTTCCATTCTTGGAACGGCTCCATTTAGTATGATGATGCCTCACGTAGGGCTTGCATGGACAGTAGTGCTGAGCTTCTGTGTCGGTCTGATGCTTTCTTCCGCTTTTCCTGCCATATTGCTGTACGCCCAGGAATTGCTACCCAATAAGCTGGGTTTGATTTCCGGGTTGTTTTTTGGTTTCGCTTTTGGAATTGCCGGTATCGCTTCGGCTGTATTGGGAGGTATGGCAGATAAGTATGGTATAGAGGCTGTTTATAATGTATGTGCCTTTATGCCTTTACTGGGGTTGGTGGCTTGCTTTCTGCCTAATTTGAAAAAGAGATAGAGATTTTTTATTCCCATTGTCAGCCATACGGAGAGAACGAAAGGTGCGGTCAATGTAATAATTCCCCAATTCATTCCCACAATTTGCAATACAACAGAGAGTAAAACGGAACATGCAGCCCATATACAGCTCATCCAGCTTTTACCTCCTAAAGCAAGGGCACACAATACGCCATTATATCCCATCAGACCCATATTCAAAGCTTCGGAATCCACTCCCAATAATGTGGCTAGGAGGAGGGGGAGAAGTGCTCCCAATATGGTATATACTGCTGCATTCCGGGAATTCACGAGAATGCCTGCAAGGAAAAATAGTCCGGTCATCATGTTTCCTTGAAACATCACCTGGCCTATGCCCATACTGAAACATTGTAAGTAATTTATGGAGGAAGAAGCGGGTGTTTCTGTATCAGAGACGAGTAGCATGTCAGGCATCAGCCAACTGCACAATCCCAGCAGCATCCATACAGAAAGGATAAAAGGGGTAGTGAATCCGGGCAACACGCGTTGCATGTTGAAAAACCGTGCAATGTAGGTAGATGCACACGAGGCAATAGCCATCAGCATCAAGGAACTTACAGTCAGAAGCATAAAGACCCCTACGGCTATTCCTACCAGTGTACCGTTAAAACCATATAATCCATTTTTTATATCATCACAGTCATATCCTGAGATACGGGCTGTCAACGTACTTATTATGTTGCCACTTACAGCCAATAGGCCCATTTGCCATGAATTCAAAAAGATTCCAATCAACATCAATAATCCGGACAATGCATTGTTTTGGAACATGACTTGCCCTATGCCACGTCCTAAAATAAGTAATGACTTGCGTGTAAAAGCTTCTTTCATGAGTTGTCGAATGAAAATGGACTATATGTAAATTTATAGCTCGTTAATGCGTACAAAAAAAACGATTAGACTAATCTAACCGTTTTAATTTTCGTGGAGCGTATGAGACTCGAACTCATCACCTCGACACTGCCAGTGTCGAAAAGTACGCTAAATATCAAACAGTTATCTTTAAAAAGGTAACAAATTGGGGTAATAACCTTTGTTGCAAAGGTATGCTTTTTTTGTTTGCTTAAAAAAGGAATAAGAGCTTATTTTCAATTCGTTGCGAATAATTTAGTTTTCCCAAAGAAAAGGGTAATGTAATTTATATGTTATGGAACATAAGAAAAAGTCTAACTTGAATGGCCTTAAATAGCTTTTGCATATATAATGAAGAATAGCGTAGTGATATAATCACTATATTTGAAGCATTATTTGATTAATTTCGATTTTTAGTCTTACAAAAGGTGTTTTATGGAAAAAGGAACAGATATTGCAATCTTATCTAAGATGAAAACTGAAATACAGGAATTAAAAGAAGCTGTTCAGGACAATGCGAGCAAGGAAGATGTATGTTTATTTCGGTTAGAAGATTATTGTAACTCTTTGAAGGGTGCGATAGTCAACAGTACTTTGAATCTACCTAGTATATCTTCGTTTAGATTTTATCTCTCAAAGTTGAAAGAACAAGATAATATTGAATACATACTTGGACTTCTCCATGAGTGCTGGATTTTGGCTTATCCTGATAAAATGTTTGAATCGACTTATAAAGATAACGATGCGATTAAAATATTAGAGAACTCACTCTGTAAATATTCTAACGATGTGTATGCCTGCAATGGCAGTAGTTCTTATGATGTCGTTTCAGAAGAGCTAAACGTACCGGCAAATGTTATAGTCTCTAGTGCCTATTATCGTAAACTTCAAAAAAGTGAAATGCTTCCTTTGTTTCGTGAATATCTTGATATGCTCTATGGAGTTGTGCACACCATTTACAATTACAAAGGGCTTTCAATCGGAAAAGATTTTATACCTGTATGTAGTTTACAGGTGGCGTTAAACCGAGAGCAACTTTTTTCATTGTTCGCTGCTATCGCTTCGGCTGGTTTTATGGTTAATGATTCTGTTACTCGACACTCTTTCCTTTCATTATTCAGCAATACATTGCATATTACTGGGAAAAAAATAAAATGGTTAGATCGGAATGAGAAAAATAATCAGCCATCTGTTGCATCGCTTTACGTAATGTTTTCTGCTATGAAAGTGGAGATGAATGCCTATAATAAAAAAATTATTTGTAAGCTTTTTAACGATGCAGATGATAAACCTATTTCTCCGGAAAGTTTAAAACCACGCAAAGAGAGCCAGACATTATCCAAAGTGAGAACTCTTGTAGATGATATTTGTAAAAATTAACGTTTTACCACATCGTATAATCCCTCATATCCAATCTGTGATTGATTAGGTTTGAGGGATTTTTTATTCCCCTATCTTCCGCTATCATCTTCATACTACCCTGAAATAAGATGTATATGCTTGAATATACTCCTCTATTATCCTGTATGCCAGGGAAATTCAGAAAACTGTATTTTTGCGGCATAAATAACATAATTATGAAAGAAAAAAGAAATCTAATGTCTGTACGAATGAAGCAGATACTCGTTCACGCAACGGGAATGGAGAGTGGTAATGCTGGTATGAAACCTCAGGGTAGCGCTACGCCTGATAGTAACGGTAGTGCAACAGGTAAAGTATATAAGGTATTATGAAAGCAAAAATGATATTTAAGTTGTGGTGTGCAGCTACAGCAGTGCAAACCGCAGCAACAATACTTGGTTATGAAATATTAAAAAGATGTATAACTAAATCGTAGTTTGATTATGAGTAAAATTAGAGTGACTTTTGGGAAAACGCTTGATACTTTGGAAGGTCGGACGTGTAGGGAACTTTACCAAGTGCAGGAGGGGGAGAGTGTGTTTGCTTTGAAGGCAAAAGAAGGTGTATTGGTTGAAATGGTTGATCTGAAGGACTTCAATGATGTAGAGTGTCTGTATTTCATTGTGAAAGAAAATCAATTTATTCCGAAGCAGCGGAAAATATTTGATTATGAACTGGCTTTTGAAAATTCGGAAAATGACGAGGTGGATTATTCCAGTGAGTACGTGGTGTATGTTAAGGAGGAAGATATGGTTACTCGCGTTACTCTTGGGAATGAAGGGCTATACGCATATATGAAGTACTATGAGACCGAGGAGGGAACAGACTTTGTAGACACCGACATACTGAATGAGGCAATTCTCGAGCGGTTTCATTTTTGTGGTGATGCAGAATTCCTAGATTATTTTGGAGTAGATGAAATAAACTGGTAGAAAAGTCATAATATTTCACGATTCAGAGAAGTAAGTATAGGCGCCTGCTTACTTTCTTGTAATTGAAATTTTGTTACTTTGTTTTGCATTGTAAGGATTTGTGCAATTCTTGTTGCAGCCCTATCTATATTGGGAAGTTTCGAGGATTTCATATAACAAATGCAATAACTTAATAATAATTAATGTAAAATGGAAGAAAAAATATCAAATAATGCTACCGTGTCAGGAGAAGACAAGGTGGCAGAAAGTAAAACATATTCTTTTCCAACAGTTGAAGAATTGCTGAAAAGAAAACTTGCAGGCGTGGTATATCAGAAAGTACTATCTTATACCGATATTGACTATGCAACCTACAATTGGAGTGTTACGCAGGGATGCAGCAAATGTTCGGAAGGCTGTGAAAACTGTTATGCAGCACTCTTTGCGAAAAATCAGTCCAAACGCTCAAATACCAAGCGCTTTAAGAATGGATTTGAGCCCCAATTTAATGAGGAGTTGTTATATACACCTCTTCTTGATACAAGAAAAGGACTGGTGTTCACTAGTCCGTTAGGAGATTTGGCACATCCTGATATTACAGATGAGCAGCGTAGGAAGGTCATAGAAATCATTCAGGCTGATACACAAAAGATGTATCTCATACTGACCAAACGTCCTGAAATCCTAGTACGTCTGTTTGAGGATGTGCCAGTTCCTTCTAACTGTTTGTTGGGGGTAAGCGTAGAGTCAGAAAAGTATCTGTTTCGTATGGATATTCTTCGCCAGATATCTTCGGAGAATTTAGTAGTATCCTTTGCACCACTTATCGGATCGGTAGGAAGTATCAATTTTGAGAAGTTCACATGGGTTCTCATTGAAGGGGAGGCTACCCGACCTATGAAGGATGCACGTGAAGTTAAGATGGAATGGATCTGTTCTATCATAGAACAGGCTAAAGCAGCTTCTGTTCCCCCTGCAATCTATGTGAAGCAACTAGGAAACAATGTGGACGGTATAGTGAAGAGCAAGGTTGCGCATGGTTATTTGGTAAAAGGAGTTTCATATCGTCAATACCCTAATCTTGTCAAAACCTTTTTCGGTAAAAATGATGAAGAATTGGAAATGATGAACGCCAGCCATAAGAAAGTAAAAACAAAAGCTAAAAAAGCGGAAGATTCCCCGACTGAAACATCATTGTCAGCCGTTCCACTTAGCAAGGTTATAGAAATGGGGTTAAAAAAGGGCAAGGTAAACAACTTGTATGGAGAGTGGGTTGTGGAAAATGAAGTCACGGTGGTAGCAGGAGATACGAACGCAGGAAAGTCCACTCTCACCTATCAGATAGGTATGGATCTGGCCTCAGGTTGCAACACTCTTGGTTTCTCTACCACTCCTGATACCGATACAAGGGTTGTAATATACGTAGAAACAGAAATGAATTCCAGACAGCTCAGCAAACGTTATGGAAATATTGAAATCAGTTCCAATATGCTTTTTGTAGATGCCGTAGGTATGGAGTTGGAACAAATGCTTGAACAGGTAACAAAAATAGTCGAGGAGCAACACAGAAAAAAGAAATCAACTACCATAATTATAGACAGCATTACCATAGCAGCCAATGGGAGTATAACAGCCAAGGTAGCCAAAAACTTGATGAAAAGACTGAAGACTCTCTGTGAACTCCATTATGCAACGGTAGTGATATTGGTACATACCAGAAAACGTGATAAAAGTAAACCTGTAGAAATGCAGGATTTGGCAGGTTCTGCGAAACTCACAGATATGGCGGATAACGTTCTTGCAGTCGCTAAATGTGGTAGCGCAGGGAATGAAGTATATGTAAAGTTGCTGAAAACACGAAGCAATGCATATCCTTCCACTGTAAGGCATTATGAACTGTCTGACGAGAATTATCTGCACTTTAATTTTATCCAAGAATGTGAAGAACAGGCTCTTCTTACATCAGCGACAAGTGGAAAAATAGAATTGACACCAGAGTTGGAACTTAAAATTGTTACAAAACATGAAGAGGGTGCTTCTATCAGAACGATTGCTTCTGAAACAGGATTATCAAAATCTACTGTTGATCGCATAATACAGAAGCACAAAGATAGGAAAGAACTTGAAAAAGAGCCACGGTTATCTGCTGATACCCCTGACACGGCAGCTTAGACGTTTCATTATTTTTATGATTGATATTATTAAGGCTGGATTCCTCATTGGATTTCAGCCTTTTTATATTGTGATTCTTACAGTGGAATCTAAATCTGCATAAAAAGAATCCGATTTTGGGACAGCCAATCAGTGTCCCAAGTGTATATTTTGTCTTTCCGGATATATCTTTTTTTCTTAATAATGGCATATTGAAAGATATTAAGCAAAAAGATTTTCTATTACATTTTTTTAAATAAAGCCTTATTGATGTCTGTAAATGACCATATTACCATCTCGGATGGGGACTATATTTTGACAAACTCACTAGTTTTACAGAGAAAAAACACCAAAAATGTATCTGGTGGGACAGGACTTTGGGACAAATGTTAAAATGAATTTTATTGGGCGTTACAAATTTCTTTTTTATGGGAAAGACAAAGGGGGTGAAATAATTTTCATTTATATAGCAGATATAGGCTACTTGTTCTTCTTTAACAAGACGAGAGCCATAATCCGCTCCAAATCGCTAAAACGCTCTTCCGTAACCCTCTAATCCTTACTCCTGAAATGATTTTAAAAATAAAAAATACATTCATTGAAGGTTCAGAATCTTCATTGGGTCGTCAGGAAAATACTGCTCCTGATGTTATCGTCCAAAAAGTAAGTATAACTCCGGAAAAATTCAAAGATGATGTTGAGGCACTGGCAGGTTATATCGGTGAGGAACATTTTATTTCCGGTCTTGGCATTGAAGTTACATTGAGTGAACTTCTTGCTGTAATTCCAAGAAAACGTAGAAGATGCGAAGCGTATAACTCTCTGGTAAAATACTTGAGTGAAGAGAGAAACATAATATTAACCATAAAAAGCAATAAGAAGAATGGCAAAGATTTGTAAGAATCAGCCACTTGATATAGTAGTCAGTGGCATAACACTAAGATACAGTATGAAATATGACATTTGGGTAAATTGGGCTGGAACTCGTGCTTATCGGAAATATAATAATCAGTCTTGGAACCGTTTTTTACAGATCCATACTGATATAAACGGTTCAAAATTCCTGAATGTCAAACCCAAAACCGTTCAATTGGATGAAGCTGTTGCCGATGCTTATAACCCCATGCCTGATGACGGAAAGAAATATAAGTTGGTACATAATGACGGGAACTTGGGGAACTGTCAAGCCAATAACCTTGAATGGAAAGAGGTCAGAAAATATGCTCCCTTAGCTACCAAACGTAAGATTGATAATGGTCTGATTGTAACCGTTGAGGGGAAAATATTCGATAAAGGCAAAGAACTGCCGATTGAGAAGGAGACAGGTGATAGAGATACTGATTCGATGAAGGCCATTGAACCTCAAGTAAGTTTCCGTAGAAAAAGCAAGTGGAAGAGTTTTGAGTATAAGAGTGAGGATATGGATGACCTGATGGCTGCTGCTGAATTTGTAGACGGGGACAAATCTAAAATGCAAAGACCGAGAGTGCTTCATAAGAACATGGATTATCTTGATTTTCATGCTGACAATCTTGAATGGGTGGAAGAAAACAGTCCTGAATATCAAGAGTATATGAAAAAGAAGAAGGAGGATATGGATAAGCTGGAGAAAGAACTTAACCGTAACAATCCATTTTTCCCGAAAGACTAGTCAATGAATAATCAGGGTTGGTCGGAGACAAGAGTATGGAACGAAGTGGAATGTAGTACATAACTTTCTTTAGAAAGATAGAGGTGTTATAAAAAAGTCTGCAAATGAGTGCAAAATGCTTAAAGAATAGTGTTTTTGTAAGTTTTTTTATTACATCCCTTCGGGTTATGTACTATACTCATACTTCGTATAGGCTTCTATCTCCGATTAACCCGTAATAACAACTATATAATTATGAACAAAAGTTTTTTAAATGTACCTGACGGAATCAGATATCTGTCAGAATGGAAGGATTTATGGAACTCTCTGCCTGATAACCAACATTATATCCTGAATAAAAGAATCTGTGGATGTGGTGCTACAGAGGCTTATATCAGTTCAGAGAAGAAAGTGATATTGGCCAGTCCAAGAAAGCATCTTCTTTATAATAAGTATTCACAGCATCTTTCTGACAATCTTCACCTCTACCGTTATCAGGGAAGCAGAGAAAAATATTTTGAAAGCAGGTCCTGTTCGGAAAAGGATATTATGGCTTTCAACGGTGAACTGGGCAAGTATATTAAATCAGGAGGAAAAAAGATTCTTACTACCTATGATTCACTCAAAAATATAAAGGAAGTTCTGGTAGCCTGTGGTGAAAAACCGGATGAATGGAGCGTTGTAGTGGATGAGTTCCAGGCAATGTTCTATGACTGTCAATTCAAGCCTACTACAGAATATGAGTTTAGCCAAATCTTGAAAGCATTCAGTAGTGTGGTCTATCTTTCAGCCACACCATTTCTTGAATCCTATCTTGAAATGACCCGGCAATTCAAGGATATGACAATCTGTGAACTTCAATGGTCTGACAGCATTACACAGCTTCCTGATGTAGAGGTGATAAAATCCAAGAAGTCTGTTGCTGAATTATGTAGAAAACTGATTGAGGCATATAGGAAAGGAAACGGAAAAAGTATGCCGGTGGATGGTAAGGAGTTCATGGCGAAAGAAGCTGTTTTCTATATCAATGACGTTTCAGCTATAAAGAAGATTGTAAGGAAGAACAACTTGAAAGCGGATGAAGTAAATATCATCTGTTCTTCCAAATCTGAGAATGTCAAGCAACTGAACGAGCTGTCAAGAGAAACGGGAGAGAAATTTGTGATTGGTGATATTCCGGGTAAGGGAGAACCGCATAAAATGTTTACTTTCTGTACTTCAACTGTCTATCTGGGTGCTGATTTCTACTCTACCAATGCTTATACCTATATTTTCGCCAATCCGCAAATCAAAAGCATGACTGTCGATGTTTCAGTGGATTTGCAACAGATTATAGGAAGACAGAGACTTGAAGAGAATCCATTCCGTAACTCGGCGACACTCTACTTCAATACCCGAAAATCAGAGGTTACGAAAGAGGAACTGGAAAACTCAATTAGGGAGAAGAAGGAAAAGACCATGAAGCAGATTGATAACTATAATGCAGTTCCGAATAAGCAGGAACAACTACAAATGATGGAAAAAGCCATTGGTAAAGAAGGTCACAAGGAACACTATTGCTGTATTATCACGGATGCTGATAATAAAACTCAGGTTGTTGAGAATGAAATTCTTGAAATATCCGAAAGGAGAGCTTGGGAAGTTACAAACAGAATCTATAACAATGATTTCTCCATGTATTGTGCTTTGAAGGCCGGTGCTGTCGTTACCAAGTCTTCTGACAGTGATGATCCTGAAGTAAAGGAAATCTTCAAAGAATGGGAACAGAACAACCGGTTCTCCAGAAAGGCCAGACTCTACTGTGAACTATATGATAACTCTCCCGAACTTCTGGAAAAATGTACTTTTATAGAGAGCAAGTACAAAAAATATCATGATGCTCTCGGAAGGGAAGGTTTTGAAGCATTGTTCTGGAGGGAGGACTATATTAAACAAGCCCTTGAACCTGCTCCTTTTGACAAGCTACCTAAAGACAAGATAGCGGAAAAACTGATCAGTGCCTTGAGGATAGGCAAGACTTATACCAAATCGGAAGTAAAGAATATACTGGTAAACATCTATAAAGAATTGGATATAGCAGGAAAACCAAGTGCCTCTGACATATCCGGGTATCTGACTTGTGAAGAAAAAACTACAAGGGTGGACGGTAAACCAACTGCTCAGATAAAGGTAATATCACACTATAAGAATAAGGTATCTCTGTTTGGAAAAATTACAGATATCAATCACCCTGGGGAATATGATATAGACAAGGTCTTGGAGATAATTCAGAACAATACCTATTTCCACTTGAAAGAGAAAGTTGATGCGGTAAGGAAAGCCAAGAACGATGAAGACAAGGATAAAGCCAAGATGAAACTTCCGGCTGTGACATGGAATGGAACTTTCAAGACCAAAAACAGGAACGATCTTATACACTACTCTTCATTTACGGCTCTTGACTTCGACCATATTCAGCCAAAGAAGATGGATGAGTTTGGAAAATGGTTACAAAGCTTTCCATGTGTCTATGCCTATTACGTCACTCCAAGCGGTAAGGGTTATAAAGCAATTATCTTCCATGATAGCTATGAACCGCTTTACCATTATGACTTGTATAATCAGCTTTTGGAACTCTTTAATTGCCCTGAAAAAGATACGAGTACGGTGGATTTGGCCAGAGGTAATTTTCTGAGCTATGATCCGAACCTATGGAAAAATCCTAAACCTCAGCCTTTTCATTTTGTTCCATCTACCCTTGAGCCTATTATACTTGATACTGTAACAGAAACCATTATAAGGGATGAAACAGGAACTGAAATAATGACGGAGGATGATTCTTATGTAGCCAATTTCCTGAACACTCTGAGCAGACAAGTTGTTTCAGATGACAGTATAATCCGTATCCTTGGGAAAATCTGGACCGGAAAATCTATAGCTAACGGAAGGAATAATACAGCGATGTCTTATGCAGGAGTTCTATGTAAGGCAGGAGTTGAGAAAGATAGAGCCAAGTCATTCATCGAAGAGCTTATTCCGGATTTTGATATTACTGAAATAGTTGAATATGCCTACTCCCATAATACTTTCGGATGTGAACGTAGGAGATACAAGTCAAGAAAGAAATAGCCAATAAAAAAAGGAGACTGAACAATACAAAGTTCGGTCTCCCTTATTTTTTATATAGATAAATTTATTTAACCAGTTCAGAAATTACAGACCATTCTTCCGACTTCTCTTCAAAAGCAAGGCTACAGGTATTGGATGTTGAAGAAAGTAATATAATTTTCCAGGCTATGAAAGGTGTCATACAAAAAGGGTTATTCCTTCCTTTATACTCCCAATACTATATTTGCATCAATATTCAACTTCTGACTTATTTCTCTCGCAACTTTCAGGGTTGGTTCACACTTCCCGGAAATATAATCACTGAGACGTGAAGGGCTGACACCTACTAATTTTGCAAGTGACTTCTGATTCAACCCCATTTCATACATACGAAGCTTAAGAACATCAACAAGTGAAGGTGCTCCTAAAGAAAAATGCTCTTCGGAATAATCGGCAACTAAATTGGACAGAAGTTCTAATTCTATGCTGTTCGGGTCATTCAAAGGAGTATCGTCTTTCACCAATGGAAGAAGTTCCTCCACTCTTTTCACTGCCCATTCATACTGGGTTTGATTTTCTATCTTTGTCATAATCCTAAATATTAGCGCAATCTATTTTATCATATTCCTTATGAGTACCAATAAAACGAATATACACAAACTGAATGGTGAATTTAATCACTACTACCAAACGATAGTTGTTACCTTTGATGTTGAAAACATAGTGTTGATTGCCTGCATTATCAACGCTATTAAACGTTTTCTTAATATCGGCAAAGCAAGTCCACTTGCTTCTTTTCACAATAGTAGTCCATTCTTGCAAAGCAACCCTTGAATCTGGATGGTTCTCTGCATATTCTTTTAATGCTTGTTCAGTAAATATTCTCATTGGCTACTCAATTATCCAAGGACAAAGATATATAATGTAATTCTATAATTCAAAATAATATTCTAATATTTATAATTTGAAGGGCAAAAAAACAGCGGCAACTCCGAGAAATTACCGCTAATTATTCTATTTTTCTTATTGCAAAATTATAAGCCTCATAATTTTCTGACTAAGAAGCTGACTACAAAGAAGAAGACTGAACAATATAAGCGTTCGGTCTTCCTTATTTTTCTCCTCCTTAGTTGATCCAATTCACTACAGTATCTTCCTTATAACCTTTTTCCCATACAAATCAGGCATAGGCGATAGCATTCCATTTGTTGTTATTATCTATGCTGCTATAACCTTACCTCCCCATTGGAGAGCCATTGCATCCGCTATCCCGGGGAAAGTCTTGCTTCTCAGTTTTCTTCTCTCTTCAGGCGATACACCCGAGAAGAATATGTCAGTGAACCACCTGGGAGATTTATTACCACTTTTTGAAACATAGACCTCACCTTTCCCGACTATATTTGTTGGTACTAGGAGAGGTAAGTTTTTCAACCACAAACAAGTCTTCTTACTTGCTTCATGACCAAACATCCAAGGTTCTATGATTTGGTCAGGTTTCCTCCATCGGCTGCTCATTATACCGACAGGATTTTCTATAGCCAGTTTATTCACTCCAACCCTTGAAACATCCATGAAGAACTGAACTGCCTCTTCTCGGTCTTTGGCTCTATCGGGGAACTTCGGATGTGCTCTTTTCTGTTCTATAGGAAGGTTCTTATCGTCAGGGTGATAATACCATCTTGCACCAGAGACTGCAAGATAAGTGCAGGGTGGATGGGCTATGACTAGATCCCAATAACTATCAAGAAAGTATTTAGTACCGTTCTCCAAAGTTCCACCTCTATTGGCTATTACATCAAACATATCTCCCTTGAAATGATATTCTGGATGACTACCGCTACACTCCTGAAGGTCACAACTGAAAGCGTTATGACCCAATTTTCTGAAAGCCAGACATACGGCCTGACTTTCCTCACATGCTACCAAGACATTCATAAGGATTAAAAGATTATCTGCATTAAAATCCGGTCCGAATAAGTTCTCAGGCCGATATACTCAATTTGCTGCTCACCTGCCCCTACATATAACAGCATTTTATAAAGCCTGATGAACGCTGTGATGTCGGTATAAAAGTTCTTCCCTGCAAAATTCAATGGATAAATCATCGGGTATCCTCCGACAGTCTGTGGCTGGAATGCTCCAATTCCCAAGCCTGTGATGAGTGCCATATCCGCATCGTAAATTATATGCTTATTAGGGTCGCAACGGAAATCCCTGACAAAGAAGAAACGAACTTCCTTCTCACTCAGCCTCTTGATCCGAAACTGAGCCATTCCTGATGTGGTATCATCCAATGATTCCGATACCCGTGATTCAATCTCCTCAGCGCTCATGTCAGTATCGAGGAGCTTTCCATTTAAAATAAAATAGTTGGTCATAGTTCTTTAGATTTAGTTTTTTGAGATTTAATAGTTAACGTGATATTCCAATCCTTTTTAAGATAAGATTGCAACCCTCTGTATGAATCAATTCTTCTTCTTTCTCTCGGCATGATTGATAAAGCCTCCTGAAGTGTAAGATTAATACAGAATCCGGTTTTAAAAGCATCCCCATATTTGCTCTGGAGTAATGCTACGTCTTTTCTGTATTTCTCAGGGATAGGTTTGGAGGATGTCTTGTTGCTGTCTTTTTTCACGATAACACTTGGCACAGCACTATTTTCCAAGCGATTAGAAAGCGAAGGTCTTCGTTCGGCTCCTAATATTCTGTTTATAAAATCGGTGAACATAAAAATTCGATTTATATTACAGATATTAGGATTTGAGCTGGTGAGAATAGCATTTTAGCGATTTGAGAATAAGGATAAAAAAGAAACGCACTAAGATTTATGTCCTAGTGCGTCAAGTTTGGTAGCTATCTACTATTTATTCCCCTTACAACAAAGTTTCTCTAATCTGATTTTTGCAGCATTCACACCTCCATTGGCTGCTTTTAGATACCATTTAATCGCTTCCTTCAAATTAGGCTTCAATCCCGGTCCTCCTTCTAAATATATGTTACCTATTATAAGTTCCGTTAAATGATCCTCGTCTAGGGATGCGGACTTGATATACCAGTTAACCGATTTATGAAGATCTATTTTTCCGTTTATTTCTCCGTTCCCATAAATCCATCCTATTGTACACATTGCATTAGTATTTCCTAATCGGGCAGACTTTCGGAAATAACTAAGAGCTTTCTGAATATCTTGTTGTACTCCGTTCCCATATTCATATAAAAGGCCTAAATGATGTAAAGCAAAACTGTCCTTTTGTTTGGCCGCCTTCTGATAATAAAAAAGAGCTAAACCATAATCCCGTTTTACTCCTTTCCCATTCTCATACAAATACCCGATACTAGATATAGCTCCTACAAAACCTTTATCTGCTGCTATTTTCCAATAAGTGAATGCCTTTTTATAACTTTTCCGTACTCCTTTCCCATACATAAACATTTCTCCCAAGTAAGTATACGCAGCTGTTGCTCCTTTTTTTCCAGATAAATTAAACCATTTGCGGCTTTCTTTATAATTTTGTTTTACACCATTACCTTCATAGTACATTACTCCGAGATTGTATTGAGCATTCATATTCCCTTTTGCAGCAGCTTTTGTGAGCCATTTGAATGCTTCTTGATAATTCCGCCCTATACCTTCTCCTACCAAATAAGCATAGCCAAGTCTGTATTGGGCATTACTATTCCCTGCTTTCGCTTTAATTATCAAGGCTGTTATATATTCTTTTTCATCACTCATTTTCTTTATTGTTTAGATTTACTCTAAAATTCATTTACTCAAGTTAGTTTGTAATATCTGCATAATAAATAATCCCAAAATGGCATAGTACTTTCTGTATGTCACAAAAATAGTGAAAATTAAAGCGTAAAACAGAAACAACAATCACCCATATGCTCATATATAACGTTATAGACTTTTTGCCAAAATCAACGCATAATGAATCACCCAGTAATTATTCCATTATAGATGTGATTAAATGGTTAAAAATAACACACCAAGATTTATGTCCTAGTGCGTTATTATGCTTAATAAGAAATCTATCTATTGAAGGCTGAACTTAACATACGTGCTTGTCTTCATTTTTACATATTTACCATCCCTTATTCCTGGACTCCATTTAGGCATAGAACTAATAATGCGAATTGCTTCTTTATCCAAATAAGGATCTATACTCTCAATAACTTCTACATTAGAGACACTGCCGTCCTCATTTATAATATAAGAAACTTTTACATTTCCAGATATGCCATTTTCTTGAGACATGGTGGGATATTTTACTTTTTCTGATATATACTTTTTCAAGTTTGACATACCACCTGGGAATTCAGGATCTCTATCAGATGTCAGAGCTTCTTCTACAACTTCACTATTATTCATCTGCTCAGAATTATTGGAAATAGATCGAGAACTATTTGCTTTTGATGTACCATCATTTAAATGTAATTCAAAGGGCATTTTAACTTGTTTATAGTTGGTGAATGTACCATAGAAAGAATCATTTGTAAATCTTCCCATAAAATCACTAGTTTGCTCTCCTTTATTATTAAATTCAAGCAATACAACATCACCGCTATCTGATACACCTCCATATAAGTACAAATAATTATCATCTCCAGTCTTGTCATAGAAATATTTACCATATATCTTGTTGTCTTGCATGGATAACTGCATTGTAACGGCATATTTGTTATCAATCAGACCTTTTAGCTGGTAATTGTTTCCATTATAAGGCGGTGCGATTAATCTTCCTTGTAAGTCGTAATGAATATCAACGAAGGCAAATTCACTTGTAGCAGTACAATCAATAAATTTAGTCATTATCATTCTATGAGCTATATATCCATCATCATTTTTAGTTATCGCCCTTCCTGAACAAAGCTCTCTAATTTGCCAGTTAGAAGGATCTAGCTCTAATATATACTCTGTATATCCAACACTATTGGCACCATTATTACCAGAAATGAGTAATGTATTATTCTCTTGATTAATCTGTACATCATAACTAGTCAAGAATACCTCCCCGACATTATTTGTTGGTAAAGTCTCCGTGTTAAATTGTTTCAATTTTTCCTTATCCAAGTCATATATTAAAAGGTAGGGAAAGCCGTAATCGTCTTCACCTTTTAACCTAAAAGTGCAATATTGGGATAATTCTGGATATTTATGATCAACTTGTATTTTATTGCCATACTTCGCCGTCAGTTCTTGGATAATAGCGTTTGATCTTTGTTTGTATATATCCGATGTAGATTGTGTATTTTGCTGTTGGGTGGCACCAGTAGTACTATTTACTTCCTCTTGTTGGGCTTGTTGGGGTGTTGGCATTGCATCTTCATTATTAGTATATTGCCATACTATAAATACAGCTATAATGATAATTGCAACACTTCCAATAGCCAATCCAATATAGGTTGGTTTTGATTGTTCTTGCGCTTTGTTTTCTTCCTGTTGCTTGATAAATCTAGATTGTACCACCAAAGCATAATATTCATTCAATGTTTTGTGATAATAGAATTGCTTGATGATTAGTATTAGCGGTAAAATCCAAACACTTCGTATAATCAAATCCATCATCAAGTAGATGTCGGTACCCAATAGCCTACCAAACCAAGCTATAGCTTGCAATGTTGCTCCATCACGGATTGTCATTTCATATAAGTCTGTACTGGATTTAGCTATCCAGCAACACCCTAATGTTGTTATTATAGACATACCTTCAACGATACGTTTATCCAGTTTCCTTCCAATACTACCTATTGCTACAGTCAAGACAAAAATAACAGTTGCTATCATAAAAATAACTGTATGAGTATGTAAGTTTTCTGCTTCACTCATTAAGTAATTGTAATTGGAAGCAGTATTTATTCCAGTATATTCATTGACTAAATCACCAATAGCAGAATACTCTTGAACAAAGTTATTTATATCCTCATCTGTTTGTTTGTAAACAGGTTCTACCTGCAAAGCATAAAGACAAACCAAGTCACAAAGAATAATCTGCCAAAAAGGAAGGGATAATATTCTTCGAGTGAGTTTTTGACTAATGCCAAAACCTAATAGTTTGTGTACGGATGGAATGATTATTGTATAAAACAAGATAATTCCTATAATGAAGCTAAGTATAAGCATGGTACATTAGTACGATTTTAAGATTTTGTTCTTCTGTTCACTAAACTCTTCATTCGTCAGAATACCTGCATCATATAACTTTTTTAGCTCCAATAATTGTTCTGTGGGTGATTGTCTATTAATATCATTGTATGAGTTGTCACCATTCACAAGAATATCAGATTGCTGAGAATTTTTAGATTTATTCCGGCTAAGAAGTATAAATACTATAATTGTCACTAAAACTATTATAGCAATAGGAACAATAGCAATGAAGAATATATAGTCCATATTATGAATTTAAAATCTTGCTTTTTTGTTCATTAAACTCTTCCTCTGTTAACACTTCAGCATCATAGAGCTTTTTCAAATCTAAAAGTTGGTCGGTTTTAGATTTTTGCGTTTCTTTAGATGTTGTGGTATTAGAGCTAGTTTGGGCATAATTAGTAAAAGTAGTAGGGTTTCTATAGTTGTTAAGGTTATATTCAACGTCAAAATCTTCTTGACGCATATTTGCCAACATTATTCCTTGAATAGTTTCTATAATCCAAGAAAATATAGGAAAAAACACCGTCCAACAAAGTAATATCCAAGGAATTAGAAAACAGAGTCCTTGTTTTGTTCTCCCAAGATAAAAGTGATGCACTCCTAAACCTCCAAAAATAATGGCTAGCAATACTGCCGTTGATTTACTTTTCATTGTGTATTTTATACGCCTATAAGTCCTCCAAAATCAGCATTAGATTTAACAATACAAGAAAGGCGTGAGAACTTGTCCTGCTATTCATCAAAATCAGGCATCTGGAAAAGCCTTGTGAAAATGAATATGAAGAAACAATACTCACGCCATAAGCTATGTAGAATGATACAGCATTGACTATACCACATACATGCAAACAGAATGAGCGTTACATTGTCTCTTATCCTTTCACTTTGAAATTTTCCAGATTTCGATTTTAGGATAAAAGCAAAAAACGCTTTCTATATATCCGACCATTTCTCCGATCAGACACCGCAAAGATAGTATTTTTTGTTCAATGTAACGCTCTTATAGTGAGTATTATTTCTTCAAATATAAGGAAAACAATGCTTTCAGAGACGGTAAAATTAGAAAATATCATTGGACGGCTGGTTTGCTATATGATGGAATTGTAATATTCAACTCGATATTACATTACAACCGAACCCCAAAAATCAGCTTGACATATAACCAAAGACAAAATAAATACGAAAGACATAGCATAATGATAGTTCTCTTTTTCTTTATTTATATTCCTTGTAAGCCTATCATTCCAAAGTAAAAAATCAGTTAGTCAGAGACAGAAGTAGATGCGAAGTATGAGTATGACATAGCCGTAAGGATGTTATAAAAAAAAACGTTATTCTTTAAGCATTTGTACCTTATTTGCAACATTTTTTATAACACCTTGTCTTCCAGTTATGTCATACATTCCACTTACGTTCCATACTCTCGTCTCCGACCAACCCGAAGAAAGAAAAAAGAAACCAAGCATTACCTCAGTTTCTCTTCTTGGTTTGACTATAACAGATTGAGTTCCGCTTCTTCTCCATTCTGATAGCAATAGATGTCTAAATTTTCAGTAGTCATCCAATTGCAGTTCTTTAATCTAAATCCGTATTTCCCCTCAATGGTCGAGAGAAAATCTTCAAAATTCTCGTAATTCTCTGATTCCCTTAATTCTTCATCTGTCAGCCTTATGATATTCAGACAGCCGACACAAAAATCCAGAATCAATACATACCTTGGTTCCATAATTTCAATCTTCTTTTAAGTTATACCTTTTAATCAGTTTATATACCGTTGATTTTGAGAAGCTACACCCACGGGAAGTAACGAATCCCTCCCTGTTCAGAATATCAGTCATCTCCTGCAAAGAATGTTTCTCTTTGACAAGGGTTCTGAGCATGGCAACCGCTCTTTTGTTGTTGGGATTATTGTCAGCTTTATCCTTGCGAGTCCTGATACTGTTTTGGATGGCTTGCTCATGTCTCTCCATCAAGTGTTCCGGATTACCCAACTTGCATCCCCTTGCTTTCTTAGCCTGTAGTGCTGATTTGGTTCTTGTCGCTATCAGTTCCGCTTCATACTGTGATATTGCAGATAGGATATGTAGCATCATTTTATTCGCTTGAGGGAAATCGCAAAATACTATATCCACATCACTTTCTAATAGGTTAGACAAGAAAGATACAGACCTTGCCAGTCTATCCAGTTTTGCCACAATCAACGTTGCTCCATCTTTTCTACATAGGGTCAACGCTTCCTTAAGTTTGGGTCTGTCCTTTTTCCGACCCGATTCAATTTCGATATATTCAGCAACCGGAGTTTTTCCACAGAGGTATTTCTGTATTATCTCCCTCTGTGCGTCAAGTCCCAGTCCTGAGTATCCTTGTTTTTGTGTGCTTACCCGAAGATAAGCCACATATTGGTTTTCATTCTTCATCGTCTTTTTTTTAATAGTTTTAACAATAGTTCCACTAACAAGATGCTCGTCTAATCTATGGAACCATTTACATTAATACATAAAAAAGGCTTTCCATGAGATTTCGAGTTCTTATAAAATTCACTCCCTCACAGAAAGCCCGTTATCATATTTCCCGATTTTTCAGAGAATCGCCGATACCTTATATATTATATGTATCAGAAACCCTCTTCTCATAGTCATTGGTTTTCTCCACAAGTTCATCTACCACAGAAACAAGCATGTCAAAGTAGATATCCTCCCTCTTATCCCTGATTTCTCCATCTTCACCAATCAGACAGACTTCAAACAGGTCAGCACCCTCATTCAAAACTATCTGAACTTTTCCGGTATGTTTGAATCCATTGACTCTGAATTCAAGACCATACTTTATCACTTTTACTGTTTCAATCTCAACTCCCCAAGACATAAGGATTGGGGGATTGTATTTCAAGATGGACCAGATATATTTAGCCAGTTCCAAATCGTAGTTCTTATCTCTTTCCATAATTCAACGTTTTTTCATTCATATCTTCTTTATCCTCAACCCAAAACATCCGATAATCCTCACATATCTTTCTATAATCCTCCAATCCCAAATGAGGAAAATTGGTGGAATACATGTCATAAAGGTCTTCGGGAGTTAAAGTCGGATCATAGTTCAGCATGTCATAAACCTCATCCTCGAACTCATAGGGGCTGAAATATGAATCACTTTGCGTATGGGGATAGATGTCAGTACAATCCTCTATGATGTGCTCTATAAACATCAGGCTCTTCATCAGGTCTTTCTTCACTGTGATTTCTTCATCAGTGTGGGCATTGTAGTAACCGCATGAGACGTTGATACAGGAAACCTCAAGCCCTTTTTCTTTCAAGGCCAGAATATCAGTCATCAATCCGTTCTCCTCCATGTAACCCCATTTCTCAGGTTCCATCGCTTCAATAAACTTTTCGGAACACAAGTCAGAATAACCTATACTTGTAATCAGATCCGAATTACCCTTTCTGTCAGGCTGGATAACGAACCTTACATCATCGAAGAAAGGCATCACCGCTTCAGAACTTCCCCTACATCCTATTTCTTCCTCCCTGAAAAATACAACTTTAACAGCATCATATTTCTTCAGGCATTCAAGACAGATGAACACTCCGTTTTTGTCATCGGCTCCCAAATTCTCAAACCTCCTGTTCTTTAGCGAATAACCGAATATAATATCTCTGGTTTCTACAGACTTGAAATCCTTTGAATGGTTGCAATGTGAAACCTGGTCGATATGGCTCACTAAGCAAGGGTAAGTTTCTGATTCTCCCTTTACCACATATAGGTTCCCGAATTTATCCTTTGATACAGATATGTTTCCGGGGAGTTGTTTTATATAGGAACAGAGGAACTTTACCATCTTCTGCTCCTTTCCGCTGGGGCTGTAGATACTATACAGCTTCTTCAACAATTGTATATTCATGATTCATTTCTTTTTTTAGTTTATAACCATACGGGAGATTGGTACTCGGATTTACCTTGTCAAATACATCCTCACCAAACTCCCATACATCTTCATTCCCAATCAGACTGTCCAAAGTGTCTATACCAATGGATTTCTCTTCATAGATACCTTCAGATTCATTCCAGATATTGATTCGGGTTATATCATCAAGGCTTTCATACCATGCTTCATCATACTCGGAATAATACCAGTTCTTCCGCTTGAATTCATCTTCCGCTTTCTCCATACACTCCTTACAACAATAGTATTCCTTCGTCACTTCCGAACACATGGCATCATCCAAAAGAATATTAGTTTGGCATTCATCACAGCAGGCACAGTCATTTTCATGGTGATATTCCTGTTTTGATTCTATCCATACAAAATCATCCAGATTATCTGCATCCACCCAGATTTCTATTCCATTCCGGTAACAGAGCCTTGTATCATCACAATAGTATTGGTGGTAATCATCCCATTCCCCATCATCTTCATCATCATCCCCGTAAAGATTAAGGTCTGTTGTATCAAGGTTGTATGAGGTCCCGGAGTTCTCGTAGTTGTAGGCTTTGTTCTGATTATAACTATACCATTTGAAAGAATCCTGATAGGAAAGCGTATCTTCCAGTTCCAGTTCACAGTCTATTTCAAATTTTCTGTCAGACAGCGAGTTGCCACAAACATCCACAAAGGAATTTGCATCATGACAGGA
>ERZ779743.88-NODE-88-length-45499-cov-3.01393_pt1 | contig 45499 bp, 38 predicted proteins | sample MGYA00511257_ERZ779743 | MGnify/ENA primary metagenome ERZ779743 (study PRJEB29588, sample SAMEA2159429) | human gut metagenome | biome: human gut; feature: human-associated habitat; material: faeces | place: Denmark | collected 2008/2010 ...
GATACTTTTGTATGAGAAGCATGGTCTCTGTTTCGTTACCACCGTGTTTGAGATATGCCCTGCATATGTTTACTATGATGGCGAAATTAATTTTATAGATGTGTTTGGTATTTTTAGATGTTTTTACCACAGCGTGAGAAGTCACTAATTCACAGAAATTATACAGAATCATACGGGCATTGATTTCCTGAAGGATTCCATCATACTTGCTGCGCCCCAGATCAATCAGAATGCCGTCCGTCTCATGAAGGAGCTTTACGGCATCGACATGGAGAAAAAGCAGTATTCTAAGCTGATATCAAGCATCCCGGAGCCAGACATCTCCATCTCCATGGGTTGTGATGTAGGTTGTCCGTTTATTGGCAGAGCGTTTGATGACAACTGGAAACTTGAAGATCCGACAGGAAAAACGGATGATGATTTCAGGGGGGTTATACAGCAGATCGAGAAGAATATTCTAGAATTAAAGAAAAAATGATTGCAATATAAATTCCAGTTTGTAGGGATGACATGAAAAATGAAGTTTAAGGAATAGAGCTTTCCCTGTTTGCCTATACAAATGATAGAGCAATTCAAGGTTATCACAGGCTCGAACCACTAGATTTTAAGGGAAAAGGTGCGTTCCACCATTCCCTTGTACAATAAGGCTTGAGTATGTTTTTCGTTGAACAACCGAGCCACATCGAGACCGTAGTCTTGATGTCAAGAAAATAATTAAGCAATTAAAATTCGGCTTGTTTGCTGACTTTTTCTAAATCTAAAATTATATATTTAACCATCAAAAGCACTCGGGTATATCTTATGGAAACATATCCAACGCAAAATTTCGTTCAGGTTGTAACCTTGAATTAAATATTATGAAAACATATATATTTCAAAAGCCATAAAAACTCCGCAACGCCACACATTTAAGGTTTTATGCATACCGCAATATAAGGCAACTACTATGACGATAACAAAAATCTAAACACTATTAGGAAAAATACAGTTTTAAATATCATAATACGGAAGAAAACAAACTTGTATCATAAGGTACAATGTATTTATTGCAAAAAAAATTAAAATATACAATAATTATCAGGAAGGTAAAAAATGTATCAAGTAACAGTTACACCTCAATTTTTAAGCGGCAAAGATACTTTTCGACAGGCAGTGCCTGCATTGTCATGGGCAGTTTTAATTTTTGCCACATTTATTTTGATGTGCGTATTTGATTTATATATTCTTGTGATACCGTTGCTGCTTGAATTTATAAGTGTAATACCTATGGGAATATGGTCGGTAAAAAGGTCGAAAAAAATCAGAAAAGAATCCGCCAAACCAACAATAATAACACTCACAGCAAAAAACGGAGAAATATACAAAGACAATATAAAACTCAACTTATCGTATAGTGTGCCGAAAAACATAGTTTATATAGATAACGGACACAGATCGAGAAAATTTAAATTTTATACTCTCTCTTTTTCTGCGATAATTACAGGAAATGAAGTCAACGGATTTATTGACTTTTGTCTTAAAAATAAAGTTAGATTCTTAGTCTAACTTTTTGGGGTCGGCTCATTCATAGCTACATTTCCAAATATTTTTTCTGTTTATATTATAAGAAAAACAAGACCTCATGAGAAGTCTTGTTTTTGTTCATCTGTATATACTTAAAGGTTATAACTGCTTTTTAGTTTTAACTGCTTCTTCCGCCGATTTATTAAAACTGCCTGCGTCTGTTGCTCTTATAAAAGTTTCAATTTGCGGATTATACATCAAATCATCACCGATAAACTTTGATATATTTGATATTATAATTTATACGCTATTCTTTTGTCAAACCGACAAAAAGTGTAAATTTTTCGCAGCTTATCTCCAATTGAAAGTTATCAAACCGTAAACATAAATAAATCCTATAAACAGAGGTACAACATATTTAAAAATCGGTTTCATCCACGACTTAATCTTAAGTCCTTTGCCCTCGTTAGCCTCTTTGATAAAGTTATCCCAGCCCCAGCCGAATTTATTGCAACAGAAAAGAGCAAGAACAAGCGAACCCAGCGGAAGAATATTTGTAGATACTATGAAATCCCAGAAATCAAGCCATGTTGTTCCTTCGGAAAACGGTTGAAAATGAAGCACACTAAAACCGAGCGCCGTTGTAAGTGCAAGAATAAACACTGCAATTCCGCAAATCAAACTTCCTTTGCGGCGTGACCAACCCGTTAAATCTCTAATCATTGCAAGGATATTTTCACACACACCGAGAACGGTTGACAAAGCCGCAAAAACCATAAACAGGAAAAAGAGAGTTCCCCATATGCGGCCGCCTGCCATATTATTAAACACAGTTGCCATAGTGTCAAATAAAAGACTCGGGCCTGAATTTACTTCAACACCATAAGTAAAGCATGCAGGGAAAATTATTACACCTGCAAGAATGGCAACAAGAGTATCCAAAGAAATTATATTAACAGCCTCGCCCATAAGGGAATGGTCTTTGCCTATGTAACTTCCGAAAATAGCCATTCCGCCCATACCTGTTGACAATGTAAAGAATGCCTGATTCATTGCCGCCACTATAACCGAGCCGTCAATCTTTGAAAAATCGGGTTTGAGGTAAAACGACATTCCCTCTCCTGCGCCTTTCAGCAACAGACTGTTTACCGCCAAAACTACCATCAGCACAAGCAATGCGCACATCATATATTTTGTTACTTTTTCAAGTCCGTTCTGAATATTGAACGAGAGAATTACAAAAGCAATAACTACCGTAACCAGCAGAAAAATAACATTTACAGACGGCTGAGAAATCATAGAATTAAAGCCGAGGTCGGCATTATTCCCTATAAGAAAATTGACAAAATAGTAGATAATCCATCCGCACACAACTGTGTAAAACGCCATCAGCGCAAGATTGCCCACAAGGCACACCCAACCAAAGCCGCCCCACTTTTGTCCCGGTTTTTCTAATTTTTTATACATATGTATCGGACTTGTCTGCGCCGCTCTTCCGACGGCAAATTCCATAATCAAAGACGGAATACCGAGTACAATTAAGCAAATTATATATACCAGCATAAAACTTCCGCCGCCGTTTTGCCCGCACATCCACGGAAATTTCCAAACATTTCCGCATCCGATTGCACACCCTGCCGAAAGCATAATAAAGCCAAGTCTGCTTCCAAGTTGTTCACGCTTCATTATAGTAAATCTCCTTTAAAATTAAACACAATATAGCTTATAGTATAGCAAAAATTGTATTATTTGTAAAATTGATAATATTATGTTATAATAACGAAAATATCGTTTATAAAGGATAAATAATATGGATACCAATGTATTAAAAACTTTTGTTGCCGTATGCGAATACTCGGGTTTTTCAGCGGCTGCCGATAAACTCGGTTATACACAATCTACGGTTTCTTCACAAATAAAGCAATTGGAAAATGAGCTTGACACTGTTCTTTTTGACAGGTTTTATCACAGAATAAACCTTACAGAGGACGGGCTGATCGTTTTGCAGCACGCAAGAAATATACTCGAATCTCACGAAAAAATGCTTGAAGAACTTAAAACTCCCGAAATAATAAAAGGAAATATCAGACTTGCAATGTCAAGTTCGGTATGTAATCGTTATTTTAAAGATGATTTTCTGAAATTTCGCAAACAGTTTCCCGATATTCATTTGGTTGTATTGGAGAGCGGTACAGAGCAAATGTTTGATATGCTAAGGAAAAACGAAGTTGACTTAATATTTACTTTGGACAGCCATATTTACGATTCGGAGTTTATTATCTGTGCCGAACATAAAGAGGAGGTCCACTTTATAGCCGCCACAGATCATCCGCTTTTACAGCGAAACGAACTATTGTTAAAAGAAATATGCTCCGAAGATTTTGTGCTTACAGAAAGCAATATGAGCTACCGAAAACTTCTGAATCACGAGCTTGCCACGCAATCGTTGGAAATTCTCCCGATTCTTGAAATCGGCAATCCTCTGCAAATCTGCTCACTCATAGAAAACAGCAAAATGATTTCCTTTCTACCTGATTTTATTACGGAAGACGCATACCGCAACGGATATATTAAACATCTGCCGATTGCGGATTGTGATGTTTCTGTATGGACTCAATTATTAATACACAAAAACAAATGGCGCTCCCCTGCCCTAAACGCATTTATAGATTTTTACAGAGAGGTTATCGGTAAATAAAAACTTCTGATATATTACACAATACAGCTCCCCTATCATTATTACCGTGACAGGAGAGCTGTTGTTTAATTTATAATTAAATTTTATTTTTCTCAACAAACTCGCATTTTTCAACATCAAATACACCTTTTGTGGTTATTCGCAGTGACGGGATTACAGGCAGGCTTAAAAATGACAGCGTCATAAACGGGTCTATGCCTTTATCCGCACCGAGGCGGTATGCCTCGGTTTTGGCTTTTTCAAGTTTTTCGTTTACCTTTTCTAAAGGTTCTTCCGACATAAGTCCTGCAACCGGGAGTTCAAGCAATGCCTTAATTTTTCCGTTATCGACAACCGCTATACCGCCTTTGCTGTTTCTGACCGCATTAACGGCAACGGATATATCACTGTCGGTCCTGCCTACCGCAATAATATTATGTGAGTCGTGCGCAACGGAAGTTGCAACCGCTCCCGATTTTAAAGAATATCCCTTTACATAGCCGACACCGATGTGGTTCGTATTTTTATGGCGCTCAATGCAGGCAATTTTTAAAATATCGTTTTTCACATCAATTTTATCGGCTGTTCCGAGATTATGCGTGAGAAGTTCTCCGCTGACAAGTCCGATAAGACCGAGTTTTCCGTCAACTTTAAAACTGTCCGGCATAACTTCGTTTAGGCAGAATGTGTTATGACATTTTTCGATAAGCCTGTCGTCTGCGGCAGGGATTTCAAACTCCTTTACCTCACCGTCAAAAATCACTTTACCACGCTTGAAAACAGTTTCCACATTAAAATCCGTCAAATTGTCTACAACAACCATATCGGCAAGATAACCGGGTGCAATTGCTCCCTTATTGTTAAGCGCAAAATATCTTGCGGCATGGTGAGTTGCTGCTTTTAATGTGATTATCGGGTCTGCTCCGTTTTTCAGTGCCTGTTTTACTATGTAATCAATATGTCCTCCATACAGCAAATCACTCGGATGTTTGTCATCAGTGGCAAACATACAGCGTGCATAATATTGCTGATTCAGCAACGGCATAAGCGCCTTTAGATTGTGAGCGGCAGTACCCTCTCTTATCATAATAAACTGACCTTTTCTAAGCTTTTCAAGTGCATTTTCAAATGTTGAACATTCGTGGTCGGAGTAAACACCTGCGGCTATGTAAGCGTTAAGGTCGTTTCCCGAAAGTTCGGGAGCGTGTCCGTCTATCTTTTTATGGTGAGCCTGAGAGGCAACTATTTTTGAAACCACATCATCGTCACCGTTTATCACTCCGACATAGTTCATCATCTCGGCAAGACCGAGGACTTTTTTATGCTCAAAATACGAATCAATATCCTTGTAGCCAAGCTCTGCACCGCTCTCGTCAAACTCGGTAGCAGGTACACAGGACGGCAACATAAAATGCACATCAACAGGCAGGTTCTGCGAGCTTTGTATCATATATTCAATACCGTCAGTTCCCATTACATTTGCTATTTCGTGGGGATCGGTAATAACGGTTGTTGTTCCGTGAGAAACAACCGCTTTTGCAAACTCACTCGGAGTTACCATTGAGCTTTCAAGGTGAATGTGTGCATCTATAAAACCGGGTAAGACAAGTTTGCCGTTTACATCGATTTCGTTTTCTCCCTCATACTCTCCGATACCGGCTATAAGACCGTTTGCTACGGCTATGTCGCCCTGCAAAAATTCATTTGAAAAGACATTGAGATACATTGCGTTTTTCAGTACAAGGTCAGCCTTTTCTCTGCCCGAAGCAACCGCAATGATTCTCTGCTTTACACCTAATCGTCTGTTTATTTTCTCTTCGTATGTTTCTTTCATAAAAGCACCACCTTGCAAAATATTAATCTTTATTTTTTAATAATTATATCATAATAATTTAATATTAAAAGACATTTATACTAATATTTTCTTTTTTTATCACAATAATCATATCAGAAAAGCCAAAATATTATTACAAACTTGAAAAACGAAAAATCAGAGGTATAATAGTAGTTATGTAAAATGAAAAATATGAAAATGTGTGGGGAAATATGATGGAAAACAGCAAAACCGAACGATTGGCTTATATAGATGTGGCAAGGGGATTTGTAATTATTTTAATGCTGATAGGTCACGCAAATGCACCTGACCCGCTTGTGAAAGCAATTTTCGGCTTTCATATGCCATTCTTCTTTATACTTTCCGGATTTTTATATAATAAAACAAAATGGTCCGAACTCGGTTTCAAAAAATTCACAGTATCCAAATTTAAAGCTTACATAGTGCCTTACTTTATTTTGGCTTTTTTCAATTTACTCATAAATATACCGATTGAACAAATTAAAGGTCTGAAAGGTCAGGAATTATTTGACTCAACAATGAATCATTTGCAATGGATATTTTACTCTTGGGGCGCAATAGACAAAATGCCTAACTGCACTCCGTTATGGTTTTTGCCGTGTATATTCATTTGTTGTATTTGCTTTTATTTTCTCAATAAAATAAACAACACAGCCGTACAGACAGTTATCTGTATATTGTCTGTAACACTTGACTATATCTTGTACTTATTTATAAATATTCAATTACCTTGGCACATCAATGTTGCTCTAATCGGTATGACATTTATGTTCATAGGACTTAAAATCAAAGAATCAAATCTGCTGAAAAATATCACCCACGGTATATCTTTTATATTTTCTATGATAGCTCTCGGTGCATTATGCATAGTAACAAACCCAAGAGTTGACCTCTGCAACAATACACTTAACAACACTTTCCTTACATTTACGGGTTCAATTACAGTTTCTGTTGCCATACTTTTTATTTGCTATAAATATGTGAATAATTTTAAATTTTTAGCATTCTTAGGCAAAAACACCATAATTATTATGGCTTTAAATTACGCAGTAAACAGTTATTCAAACCAAATTTGGAGCAATACTCCTGTACTGCAAAGTATAAGCTATTGTTGGTGGATTATGACAATAGTTGATATTCTCGCCTGCTCGGCGCTGATATTACTCTGGAACGCACTAAAGAAGGGATTTCCCGTATTAAGATCATTGCATATATAATCACAATTAAAATAAACAAAGCTGACATTGCTAATTTGCATTGCAATGTCAGCTTTGTATTTTATGACAACAAAATAATTTATAAAATTACAGCACATCTTTTATCTCAAAAGCCAAAATGAGTTTAAAGCGTTCCTCAAAGGTCTTAAGGTTATTGCCGAGGATTTTTTTGATTTTAGCAAGCTGATAATTTATTGTATTGCGGTGCACAAATGTTTCTTCCGCCACCTTCTGCACACTGCCGTCATACTTAAGATACAACCGTAAAAAATTCAGATAATCTGTTCCGTTATCTCTGTCGTAAATCTCAAGTTTCCTGAGGTTTTCATTGTATATGCTCTCAAGCAGCGAATTATCGTCTACGGCAAGAATGAGTTTTTTGATTTCAAGTTTTTCATAAAACATCGGACTGATATTTCTGCGTTGAGAAAGTTTGAGCATCTTAAGCACAATCTGATATGTTTTTGACAGCGACTTTATATTACAATCGGTTTTACTGACCGCAATATAAAGTTTATTAACGCTCATAAACTTCTCCTGCTCTGCCTGCAACTTTTCAACCAGACTTTCGATTTCCGCATTTGTAAAATTGCTTAGCACATAAAACAGCATATTATCTACCTTAAAGCCGCCCCAATGCTTTTTGTATGAATAAATTATTCTTTCAAATGCAGTTTCGGGTTTCAGAGTAGAAATATTATCTGCCATATCGGCTTTTATTCCGATTATTGCATAATCGGCATCGACAGAAAAATCGTTGCACTCAAGCACGGGAATATATTTATCATATTCATTCGGGAAAAATATAAAATTCTTGAGCGCATCGCCAATGCTTTCTTCCTTGCGTTCGTTTAAAATAATTCTGTTACAAAAATCTCTTGAAATATCGACAATTCTTGTTTTCCACGGAATATCAAGGAGAGGAAAATGCTTTTCGTTGCAATAACTTATCACTTCCTGCGGTATGCTCTTTATATAAGGTCCTATATTCAGAACCAGACCGCTGACCTGATTTTCTATGAGATTCTTAACAAAGGGCAGCATCCAGTCCTGCCCTTTGTTGGCAATGCCAGTTGAAAATATCAGCTCACCGCCGTGCAGAAAATCACTTACCTCCGTATCTTCAACCGAATGAACCCATTGTACGATGTTTGTCATTCCGTCTTTTCCGGCAATTACCCTCATACCGTAAAGATAACCTGATTTTTCACACAGTGACGCAAGTGTTACTGCCATTTTCTTCACCTCCGCAGATTTTATTCTCCGAACTTCTGCTTAACTGCATCTGCAATTATCTCTGCACAAGCCTTTGTTGAAACTCTTGATGTGTTAAGAAACATATCGTAATTTAATGGGTCTTTCCAATTTTCACCTCTTGTGTAGTATTTATAGTACGCTGTACGATATTTGTCGGTACGCTTTTTCATATCCTTTGCTCTTTCGTCAGATACATAAATTCTTGAACGAATTTTTGAAACGCAGTCATCGTAATATGCGTCGACAAAAACGCTGAATACATTTGATTTTTCTTTTAATATGTAATCCGCACACTTGCCGACAATTATACATGACTGAGTATGCGACAGTTCTTTTATGATTTCTGCCTGAATGTTGTATAAATTTAAATCCGATACAAAATCTCTTGATTCCGGTCGTAAAACATTGGCTGTCGGAAGTTTTGTAAGCGATTTTATGAGATAGCTGCCGTGTAATCTTTCGTCAACCTCTACAAACTCGCTTTCATCTATTCCGCTTGCCTGTGACGCCATCGTCAGTATCTGCCTTTCATACCACGGAATACCAAGTTTTTCTGACAGCAGGGAGGCAATCTCTTTGCCTCCGCTGCCAAAGCTGCGGGCTATGGTAATAATATAATTGTCCATAGAAACCTCCGATTGTTTTAGTCTGCTGCATCACATTTAAGCACTGCATTAAGGAGAACCGACGCACCCTTTGTACAAAGTTCTGTAGAAGTAAACTCCGGCTCACAATGTGAATGACCGTCCTTTGACGGAACAAATACCATTGTTGTCGGAAGCATATATGATGCAAACTGTGCGTCATGACCTGCGCCCGAATTAATCTTCTGGTTAGAATAACCAAGTTCGTTCACCGACTCCTGTACAAAATCAACAAGCTGCTTGTCATAATATACGGTATCTCTTGTCCAAGCAATTTCATAACCTGTCTTGCACTTCTCAATTTCCTTAGGCATATTTTTAATAATCGAAACTACCTGCTCAATTACCTTAGGATCTTCGTGACGGGCGTCAAGCGAAAATTCAACATAATCGGGAATTACCGTATGAACATCAGGGTGGCAAAGAATTTCTCCTGTTGTATAAACAAGCTCCGAATCGAGTTTATCAAACTCTGTGTGGAGGTATTCAAGCAACTTTGCAGCGCCGAAAAGTGCATCGTGACGGTACTTCATAGGAGTTGTGCCTGCATGGTCTGCCTGACCGAAAACTTTAATACGATAGTTTACCATACCGAGTACACAGGTAACTACACCGATGTCATTGCCTGCCGCCTCAAGGATCGGACCCTGCTCAATATGAAGTTCAAACATTGCCTTGTAATCCTTCGGATTAAGTCTGTTTGCCTCATCGCCCTTGTAACCCGATGCGTCAAGAGCCATTTCAAAAGTCTTTGTCGGGTCAATGATTGACTTTGATGCAAGCATATTTTCTTTCTTAAAATTCTTTGCAATATCAGCCGGGAGATAATCGTAGCAAACAATACCCGAACACATCATAGCCGGCGGATAAAGCGAGCCTTCCTCGTTTGTCCAAATCATAGCCACCAAATCGTGTTTATGAGGAATGTTCTCTGCCGCAACTGTTTCAAGCACTTCCATAGCACCCATTACACCGAGGATACCGTCATAGTTGCCGCCGTTCTTAACCGAGTCGCAATGAGAAGCCATTACGATTGCAGGTAATGTAGGGTCTGAACCTTTAAGTGTAGCGTAAACATTTGCCACATCATCCGTTTTGATTTCAGCACCGATTGCTTTCATTCTCTTTACAAATTCACCTCTTGCCTGTAAAGCCTCCGGAGATAAAGAATATCTTGTAATTCCGCCGTGACCCGCATCACCGAATTTGCTGAATGTTGAAATCTTATCCTGCATTCTTTCAATACTACACTTATACATAACACAAAACTCCTTCTTGATAATTTTCTTTCTATGACTTAATGTTTCTTTAATGCTGATTTTCTTACTTTTTTGCCTGCGGAAATTGCGCCTACAGGGCAAACAACCTTACACAAATGGCAGCCGACACATTTTTTACCCAAAAGTACGGGTTTGTTTTTATCGTTCATCTTAATTGCCTGATGTCCGCCGTCAAAACACGATACATAACATCTGCCGCAGCCAACGCATTTTTCACGGTCAAAACTCGGAAAACATATGTAACTTCTGTCAAGATCATCGGCGGGAATAATATTGTACTCCGCCTTGCCTAAAAAATCGTTGATTGAATTAAAGCCGTGCTCCGACATATATCTTTTAAGTCCGTCAAGCATATCGTCTATAATTCTGTAACCGTACTGCATAACCGAAGTTGTAACCTGTACCGTTGAACAACCGAGTGATATAAATTCCGCCGCATCATACCATGTTTCTATTCCGCCCATACCGCTGATTGGAATATCTTTTAGTCTTTCATCAGACTTCATTTCATTTATAAATCTCAGTGCAATCGGCTTTACAGCCTTGCCCGAATAACCGCCGACCGAGGACTTTCCGCTTACATTAGGAGAAGTGGAAAAACTGTTTAAATCAACATTCATAATACTTTTTATTGTGTTGATTGCCGCAAGTCCGTCTGCTCCTGCCTCTACCGCTTTTAAAGCAGGAGGAAGCATTGATGTGATGTTCGGAGTCATTTTTGCAAGAATCGGAAGTTTAGTTCCTTTTCTTACAGCTTTTGTGTAAGCATACACAAGCTCCGGATTGATTCCTACATCACTGCCAAGTCCCTCGCCTACCATTTGCGGGCAACTGAAATTACACTCGATTACATCTGCTCCCGCCTTTTCACAAAGAGATGCAAGTTTTGTCCACTCCTCTTCGTTACTGCCCATAATTGAGGCAATAATTACTTTGGCAGGATAATTTTCCTTTAGCTTTCTGAAAAATTCAAGGTTTTCTTCAAGAGAATAGGTTGATATCTGTTCAATATTTTTAAAACCGACAAAAGCTGTATCTTCCTTATCAAGTTCAGCAAATCTCGGTGAAACCTCGTTTGGAGTAAACATACCGATTGTTTTAAACGCAACTCCTGCCCATCCCTCGTCAAAAGCCTTGGCAACCATTTCGTAATTACTGCCGACTACCGACGAAGAAAGGAAAAACGGATTTTCACACTTTACTCCGCAAAGGTCGGTGCTTAGGTCAATTTCTTTAGGAGCAACGGGCTTTTTCTTTGCAACAAGTTCTGTTATTTTATCAATCCTGACAGGTGCATCAAATTTTGCTCTGTTGCACTCTTGCATACAACTGCCGTCTATGCAACTTACGCAAGGATTGTCTGCAAGAAGATACCTTGCACCCTCCTGATTTTCAAAATTAATTGAACGGATAATTCTGTCAATTCTTACTCCGTGTTCACAAGCATTGGCACAAGGAGCGTTTTCACAAAGAAGACATCTGCTGCTTTCACTTTTTAAAACTACCTCTCTGTATCCCATAATATCAACCACTTTCAAAACTATTTTGAGGTACTGCGCTTAATATACATACCGCTGCCGGGTGTACCTGTAAAGTTGCCGTTGTCATAAACAAGGCTGCCTCTTAAATATGTCTGAACAGGATAGCCGTGGAGCTTTTTGCCCTCCCATATTGTATGGTCGCAATCCGAATGCATATTATTTACGCTGACAGTAAAATCTTTGTCCTTATCGTAAATTACAATGTCTGCGTCCTTACCGACTTCGATTGCACCCTTTGAATCACAGCCGAAGATTTTTGCAGGATTTGTCGAACAAACCTCAACTGCTCTTTCAAATGTAATCTTACCGCTGTTTGCTGCGTCAAGCATATACGGATAAAGGTTTTCAATACCCGCACAACCGTTTGGAATCTTTGTAAAATCATCCTTACCCCAATCCTTTTCGTAACTTTGGAACGGACAATGGTCGGTTGCAACCGTATCAATAAGTCCTGCCTTGAGCGCAGTCCACAAAGCATCCTGACTTTCCTTACCTTTCATAGGAGGTGAACATACAAAGTTTCTGCCGTCCTCACGCTTGTAAACATCGCAGGTAAATTCAAGGTACTGCGGACAGGTTTCAATGTAAATTTCATGGCCCTCTGTCTTTGCCTTAATGCATTCTTCAAGTCCTTCCTTGTCTGCCATATGAACAATGTAAAGAGGTGCTTCAAGGTGCTTTGCCCAATGCACTGCTCGTTTATCTGCCTCTGCCTCAACAAATTCAGGTCTGCTAAGATAATGATACCATGCGCTTGTTTTTCCCTCTTTTAAGAACTGCTCCGTTCTCATATCAATAAGATCGGGATTTTCTGCATGGAGATTGATTTTTGCGCCAAGTTCCTTTGCTCTTAATAGAAGTCTTACAAATGTTGCGTCATCAACCATCATCTTTTCTTTTTTATAAACAAAGAAACACTTAAAGCTTGTAATACCCTCTTTCACGGCTGTTTCCATTTCGTCAAGAATTTCTCCGCCGTTTAAATCAGTGATACAGCAATGGAATGCGTAGTCTACACAAGCCTCTTTTTCAAGCACAGCTTTTTTTGAATTGATAAGTCCCATAATAGTTTCGCCGCTGTGCTGAACAGGATAATCAAAAACTGTTGTCACACCGCCGCACGCTGCTGCACGAGTACCCGAAAGATAACTGTCGGCAGATACTGTTCCGCCAAACGGCATTGCCAGATGTGTGTGAACATCAATAGCACCCGGCAATACAAGTTTGCCTTTTGCGTCAACAACTTTAGTAGCAGATACTTCAAGGTCTTTTCCGATTGCTGCAATTTTACCGTCCTTAACGGCTACATCTGCCTTATAGCTGCCCTTTGCGGTAACTATTGTTCCGTTTTTAATTAATAGATCCATAATGTTCCTTTCCTTTCTTTTTTACCGTGCGGCGGAAAACTTACCGCCGCACGGTTTTTATTATCTTACTTTGTAAAGAGGTCTTTTTTGTAAACAAGTTCAAGACCCGATCTCTGATATACCTGTGCGATTTCAAGGAGATCCATACCGCCTGCATTTGCAGAAGTAAGGTTTGCCACCCATGTTACACCAAAATCAACCGTACCGTTGTTTACTGCTGTTGTTTCCGAAATATCGCCGCCACCCGGTGTGATAGTAACCTTAAGACCGACTTCGTCATAATAACCCTTAGCCTGTGCTACATAGTAGCCCATAAACTGAGCCTGTGGCAACCACTTAAGCTGAATTGTTACATCTGTCTTTTCAAGTGTACCGAACTTACCGTCTGCAGATGCGTTTGCTGCCTCAATGTACTGTGTATCACGAATATCATCAAGTGTAAAACTTTCGAGTTTAGAAGATGCCGACGAATCATCAAGCTGTACATACTTCTTACAAAGGTCAAGAGTCTGCTGCATTGCCTCTTCATCCATAGTACCGTAGTCGCTTACCGCATTGCCCTTTGTATCTGTAGATACAAGTTTTGCAACCTGCTGTGCCATATAGAGCTGGTGATCGGAAGACACCGAAGAACCTGCATCAAATACAATCTGCGCTGCCTCCTCCGGATTTTCTACTGCGTATTTCCAGCCTTTCATTGATGCATAAACAAATGCCTTTACTGTATTAGGATTATTCTTCGCAAACTCCTTTGTACAGAAAATATTATCTTCAAGCATTGCAACACCCTCGTCATTCATATCAATGGTGCCTACTGTATCGCCGTACTTGTAACCGCCGTCATAATCGTTAATTACAAGACCGAGTTCGTTAAATGTCATTGCCGATGCAAGTGTAATATCGTCCTGGTCAAAACCGTCCATTGTAAAGTCCTGCGAAAGATATGTTGTAGGAAGATCATATTTCTGCAAAAGTGCGAGAATTTCGTATTCGTTACCAAGTCCCCAGTTACCGATTTTGCCCTCTGCTGCGGCCTTTTTGATAATCTCTTCGTTTGTCATTGGTGTACCTGTTGAAGCTGAATCCGCTTTGGAATCAGATGATGAACCGCCTGAATTACCGCAACCGGCAAAAGCTGTTGCAGTCATCATTGCTGCAAGCGAAACGGCAAGCAATCTTTTGACATTCATTTTTGTTTTCATTTGAAATTCCCCCAATATACTTGATTTTATGTAAACCGTTTTTCGGTAAACAACTGTAAATTATTTTATTCTGCGTTTTTTAAGTACAATTGATTCCACGAGCATAAGCACGCCGTACATTAAAAGTCCTATAAGACAAGCAACAACTATATATGCCCACGCTGTAGGATACTGTCCCAATACAATGTTCTCTCTGATTTCTCTGCCGACACCGACTATGTATTCCGCAAAGTATTCAGAAACAACTGCGCTGATAATACTGATAGGAACGCTTACTCTAAGTGCTGTAAATATATACGGAACAGAATTCGGAAGTCTTAGCTTAAAGAAAACCGTACTTTTCTTTGCCGCATACGATGACATAAGATCGAGTGCAAACGGCTTTAATTCCGTTAAACCTCTGTAAGCGTTAATACTCATACTTGCAATGCAAACAATCATAACAACAAAAGTTTTTGCAAACATACTTCTTATATTCGGGTCACTGCTGATGTCTTTTGTCCAGTTTGTCATTACAGGAGCAAGTGCTACAATCGGAATAGCATTAAATGCACCTACTATTGTAAGTCCGCCTTTACCCCATTTTTGAAAGGTTGCGGCAAATACGGCAATTAAATATCCGATAATCGAGCCTATCAGAAGTCCCGCAACAGCAACTATAATCGTATAAAGTGCATTTTGTGAAAAAGCGGGAATATTATCTAAAATAATGTGACATATTCTTGACGGAAGCGGAAGTGTGTTTGTGTCGGTATTAAAAAATTTGTGTAAGATTTGTCCCTGCCACAAAACAATAATCAGAACACCGAACAATACCGGAAGGAGTATGCTGCTGATTGTCTGAGCAGCTCGGTTTTCTTTGAGTTTTTGCCATAAGCTCTTTCTTCTTCTGATCAATTAAACCGCCTCCTTTTTCTTTTTTGATTTGCGTTCAATACGCTTTAGCGGTGAAACTCCGTTTTCAATCCAGCCCATAAGTGAACAGCTAAGTACACCGATTACCGCACTGAATACTACAATATCCCAAAATACATATATTGACATTGCGTGTTTAAGCGACTGTGAGAGCATACAACCGAGTCCGCCGTCACCCTGCAAGGTATCTACAAGGATTGAAGCTGTAATTGCCATCGGTGCCGCTATCTTCAATCCTGTAAAGAAATACGGAATACAGGACGGGATAAGCATCTTGAAATAAACTGTGGATTTCTTTGCCGCATATGAATACATTAGTTCATACTTTTGTTTTTCCACCGAGTTAAGTCCTGCAAGTGTATTTGTAGCCACAGGATAGAATGTAAGGATTGCCGCAATGATAATTCGGCTTGAACCGATATCGTGAGTCATTGCAAGAATAATTGGTGCCATACCGAGAATAGGTATAAGCTGTATAAGCATTAGGTACGGCGCGGCAATTTTATTGACTGTATTTGAAAGTTTCATTAAAATTGCAAGTCCGAATCCGATTAATGTACCAATCAAAAAGCCCTGTCCTGCTCTTGAAAGCGTTTGCCCTGCGTTTACAAGCACAACCTGCAAGCAACTCATACCGTTTGCTACAGGTTTAGGGTCAATAAACGAATAAGCTATCTGCCATATATGCGGCATAATGTTTTCGGGAGTTCGTTTTGCGGCGGCTACCACAAAAGCAAATATCTCCCATATTACAAGTATTCCAAGCACCCAAACCAAAGTTACCGATGCTTTGGAGCTTTTTATCTTTTTAATTATCTTCATCATAAGCTACCACCCTCAAAGCTGTTTCTTACCTTTGAAACGAGTTCGCCAAAATGAGGAGTATCTCTCATATCAATCGTTCTCGGATAAGGCAAATCAGCGTCAACAACAGCCGAAAGTCTGCCCGGATGTGGAGAAAGAACGCAAATTCTTGTTGAAAGGAAAACAGCCTCCTGAATATTGTGAGTTACAAATACAATTGTTTTGTTTGTTTTTTCCCAAATATTTAAAAGATCAAGGTGTAACTTTTCCTTAGTGAACTCATCAAGTGCCGAAAAAGGCTCATCCATCAAAAGTATTTCCGGTCTTATGCCAAAAGCTCTCGCAATGCCTACTCTCTGCTGCATACCGCCCGAAAGCTGCTGCGGATAATGGTCTGCAAACTTTGTAAGTCCTACCATCTCAAGCATTTCGTCTGCTCTGTCGGACCTGTCTTTTTTAGAGTAGCCCATAATTTCAAGCGGAAGTTCAATGTTTTTCTTAACTGTTCTCCATTCAAAAAGTACGGGATTCTGAAATACAATTCCGAATTTCTGCATAAGTCTTATTTCCTTAGGAGTCATATTACTTACTCTGACATTGCCCGATGTAGGTTCAAGCAAATCGGCAATTGTTCTTAAAAGGGTTGTTTTACCGCAGCCGGAAGGTCCGAGAAGTGAAATGAATTCTCCCTTGTGAATATCAAAATCCACATTGTCGAGTGCCTTAACATCGTTGCCCTGATTATCCTTAAACACCACCGACACATTATTTATAGCGATTTCAACATCATTTTTCATAATTGCTTCGCTGTTCAAATTCATATATCTTACCTCCCGAATAATAAAAAAGCACAGCAAAGTTGAGTTTTCACTGCGCCTTTGCTGTGCCTGTAATCTTAAATTTTACCGAATGCTTTAAGCATACAGTTTTTTGTAAATTTCTATGCAGTCGTCCTCGGTTACTGTCTTAACCGTATTGGCGGGACTTCCGCTGGCTACCGCATCAATAGCCATTTTAGGTATTCTTGAATAATACTCATCTCTGTCTATGCCGTATTTTTCAAGAGTGGGAATTTCGCATACATCACAGATATTTTGCAATGAATCAATAAACTTTTCGGCTGCTACCGAATCCGAATCATCATTGTCTGCAATGCCTGTTGCTCTGCCCAAATTTGCAAATTTTTCATATGCACCCGATACCGCAAAACTTAAACATTCCTTTAAAAGCATTGCGTTTGACATACCGTGCGGCACATGGAAGAATGCACCGATAGGGCGGCTCATTCCGTGAACAATGGTTACGCTTGAATTATTTATACAAATGCCTGCCTCCAAAGCCGCAATGCTCATCTGCTCCCTTGCCTCTGCATTGTCGGGCTCTTTATAAGCTATCGGCAAATATTTCATAATTCTTTTTACTGCGGAAACCGCAAGCGTATCTGTCATAGAAAAAGCTTTTTTAGAGGTATAAGCCTCTACTGCGTGTGTAAGAGCGTCAAGTCCTGTTGCGGCTGTAACACTTTTGGGTGCATCGACAGTAAATTCACTGTCTACAATTGCAAGTTTCGGAACAAGCACATCACCTTTCAAAAGCATTTTTATCTGCTTTTTGGAATCGGTAATTACCGTAAATTTAGTTGCCTCACTGCCTGTACCTGCGGTAGTCGGAATTGCAGCAAGCGGCAAAATTTCGCCTGTAATTTCTTTTCCGCTGAAATCCGCAATACTGCCATCGTTTACTGCCATTGCTGCGATTGCCTTTGCCGAGTCAAGAGGACTTCCGCCGCCGATTCCGATAATAAAATCACAATCGGACTCTTTAAGCATCTTTACACCGTTATTTATCATAACATCGTCAGGCTCACCTGTAATGCCGTTAAAAATTACATATCCTATACCCTCTTCGTCAAGCAATGCCGTTAGTTTTTTCATCATATCCGAAACCGCAATGTGTCTGCCTGTTACGATAAAAGCCTTTCTGCCCATTTCTTTTAAAAGCGGTGCAGCCTCGTTAAGCACGCCTTTGCCGACTACTATGTGATTTGGAACTACAAAATGTGACATTTTAATATCTCCCGTTATTTTAGAATTTTACTATTATAGTATCAAATCAATTCATTGTCAACATATGTAAGAACTTCGTCCATCTTTACCATTTCTTCCCTGATCTGTTCTTCTGTAATGATAAGCGGCGGATTTACAAAGAGCATATTTTCGTGTGAATAAGTCATAAACTTTTTCTTCTTTAACATTCCTACAAGACTGCCCATAATGCCTTTTTCATCCTTGCCGTACGGAACTAACGGTTCTTTTGTTTTCTTGTCCTTTACAAGTTCAATAGCAGAGAACAAACCGATATATCTTACATCGCCTACACAAGGATGTTTCTCTTTCATTTCTTCAAGAATTTCACCGAGCACCTTGCCAACCTTGTTTACATTGTCAAGAATGTTAGCCTCGCTGTAGTAGTTTACACAGGCAACACCTGCCGCACAAGCAAGCGGATGACCGCTGTATGTAAGGCCGCAGGAAAGAAGATGATCGTCAAAGTAATCTGCGATTTTCTGCGATACCGCAACGCCGCCGAGCGGAACATAGCCGCAGGTAACGCCCTTTGCAAATGATACAATATCGGGAACTACATCAAAATTCTGGAATGCAAACATTTTACCTGTTCTGCACCAACCTGCCATAACCTCATCGCAAATCATCAGAATACCGAACTCATCACAAATCTTTCTTACTCCCGGTAAGTAACCCTTAGGAGGAATAATTACACCGTTTGAACCTGTAATTGTTTCCATAACGATTGCGGCTACACTGTCAGGGCCTTCGTAAATAATCTGCTCTCTCAATTTAGTGAGATAATATTTTGTAGCTGCCTCTTCGGATTCAAATTCAACAGCCTCTCTGTAAACATACGGATCAAAAAATTTTACAAATCCCGGAATACCCGGCTCAAGCGGATATCTTCTCGGCTCGCCCGTAAGGTTGCCTGCGCCGAATGAAGAACCGTGATAACTTCTGTAACGGCTGAACACCTTGTTTCTGCCCGTAAACATTCTTGCAATCTTTACTGCGTTTTCGTTTGCGTCTGCACCTGCATTTGTAAAGAATACTTTGCCAAAACTGTCCGGAAGAAGATTAATAATCATTTCCGCAAGTGTTGACTTTGCCTCTGTTGCGTATGACGGACCTACAAAACAAAACTTATCAACCTGTTCTTTAATTGCATCTCCAATAGCTTTGTTACCGTAACCTAAGTTAAGGTTTACAAGCTGTGAAGACATATCTGTATATTTATTACCGTCAAAATCGTAGAAGTAAATTCCCTCTGCCTTTGCAACAGGAATAGGATTTAAGTTACCCTGCTTGCTCCATGACTGAAGTACATATTTCTTATGGTTTTCAACAATTTTTTCAGGTGTCATAATTATCATCCTTTCAAATCATACCCTATCAAATCACAAATGGGACTTCGTGTTCAACGAAGCCCCATTGCTTTGAAATCTCTTTTGTTTATGCCATTATTATACCACGATATTTTATGAGCGCAACACTTTTATGCACAAATTTCTTTGTGCTGCGGCACAAATTGCAAATATAAAGCATCACTTTTTATAGGGAAATCTGTCATAATTCATAATATTTTATAACTTGCAAACAACTTGTGCATAATATTGTTATCGGATTGTAAATTTTAAATCTAAATTCTTATACTTACTTGACATAAATATATTTAGGTGATAAATTAATATATGATGAAGTTTAATCGGAGGTGAGATTTAATGGACAGTTGCAGTAGTTTTGGTCGAAGTATTCAAACAGGTGTTACGGAAATACTCAATGTAAGGCTGTCTGTTAAATTCTGACTGATGTTTAGCCTTTTGTAAACATAATATTACTTTCTGTTCCACCGAATATTATCCTATACTGCTCAACAATCAATTGTTAAACTGCTGTGGGAATAGCGGTGGTATTTTTATGCACTTTTGAGGCAAATGGGAGGTAATGATATGACAGAGAAAGTATTAAACAAACCAATGTATGCAGATGAAATCGTAAAGATTTTCAGGAGCGGACTTCCAAAAGACGAGCTTATAGAAAAAATTTCCGACTACCATACAAGCGATATTGCCGACGCTCTTGAAAAAATGACTGCCGACGAAAGAAAAGCGCTCTACCCTGTTCTCGGTGTGGAACTTGTTGCGGAAATATTTTCTTACATTGAAGATTCGGAAGAGTATCTGAAAGAAATTAATTCCGATAAAGTTGCTAATCTGCTTTCGGAAATGGACTCCGACGATGCGGTAGATATTCTTGAAAAGCTCGGCGATGACGACAGAAAAAGAATAGTCGCCTTGCTTGACAACGATGCAAAACAAGATGTACGAATGATTTTATCTTATGACGATGATGAAATCGGCAGTGAAATGACTACCAACTACATCGTTATAAGCAAAAATCTTTCTATAAAAGAAGCCAGACACGAACTTATCTCGCAGGCAGGTGAAAATGATAACATCAATACGATTTACGCTGTTGACGACAACAACTGTTTTTTCGGCGCTATTGATTTGAAAGATTTAATTGTTGCAAGGAATTATCAAAATCTTGATGACATCATAGTAAAGTCATATCCTTTTGTAACGGCACACGAAAAAATTACGGATTGTATTGAACAATTAAAAGACTATGCTGAAGATTCTATCCCTGTGCTTGATGACGAAAAACATATTCTCGGCGTTATTACCGCCCATGATATTGTTCAGGTTGTGGACGAGGAACTCGGTGAGGATTACGCAAAACTCGGTGGTTTGACCGCAGAAGAAGATTTAAACGAAACCACTTTTCAAAGCACAAAGAAAAGATTGCCTTGGCTAATTATTCTGCTTTTTCTCGGTATGGGAGTATCTTCGGTGGTAGGCATTTTTGAATCGGTGGTAGCCGTTATTCCGATAGTTATATGCTTTCAGTCGCTCATACTTGATATGGCGGGAAATGTAGGCACTCAATCGCTTGCGGTTACAATCCGTGTACTTATGGATGAAAATCTGACAGCGTCAGACAAATTAAAACTCACCGTCAAAGAAATGAAAGTCGGATTTTCAAACGGAATTCTCCTCGGTGTAATGGCAGTGATTTTTGTCGGTCTGTATATTTTCCTTATTAAAGGAAACGATATTGCCTACTCGTTTATTGTATCGGGCTGCGTAGGATTTTCGCTTTTGGCGTCTATGGTAATTTCAAGCCTTATCGGCACACTTGTTCCTATGTTCTTCAACAAAATGAAAATCGACCCTGCCGTAGCGTCAGGCCCATTGATTACAACCATAAACGACCTTGTTGCAGTTGTGACATATTACGGTATGGTATGGCTGCTTTTGATTAACATTTTACATTTAACCTAAATATTTTTACGATAAACAGGCGTGATTTTTTCGCCTGTTTTTGTTTGCGTAAATATTTCATATTACAACTAAACATCTTGTAATTTTACTTTTCTCTTATAAACACAACTGTGCATTTTGTAAAAATTTTTTAAGTAAACATCAGTGTATTTTTCAAAATTTTAGGATTTACTTTTTTATTCTGCTATGCTATAATTCATACGAATTTAAGGATATTGTAGTCCATAATTATTCTTTACAATAAATTTTAACAAAGAAGTGTGAATTATTATGACCGGTTCAAAATCCGTACGAAATTTGACGCAGGGTAAAATATTCAGTCAGATTTTATTTTTTGCCATTCCCGTAATTATAGGAAACCTTTTACAGGAATTATATAATGTAGTTGATACCTTGATAGTGGGGCAAACGCTTGGCGAAATCAAACTTGCGGCGGTAGGCTCTACAAGCTCTCTTAACTTTTTTGCGCTCGGCTTTTTCATAGGTTTATCGGCAGGCTGTTCGGTAATCACCTCTCAACACTTCGGTGCAGGAAATATTAAGCAAATCAAAAAAAGTGTTGCCGCACATATATTAATCGGAATTATATCATCTGCCGTACTTACAGTTGCTTTTGTATTTTTAGTAAATCCGTTTTTAACAATGCTCGGCACTACAAAAGAAACTTTTGATTACGCAAGCCGGTATCTTACAATAATCTACCTCGGCATACCGGCAACTATGCTTTATAATCTTACAGCATCATTGCTCAGATCGGTCGGCGACAGCAAAACTCCGTTGTATTTACTGTTGTTCTCTTCTGTTCTGAATGTCGGACTTGACCTGCTGTTTATAGTAGTATTCAAATGGGATGTTGCAGGTGCGGCAATAGCAACTGTAGTTTCACAATTAATTTCTGCAGTGCTTTGCTGTATTTACATATATTTTAAAGTTAAACTTCTTTTGCCGACCAAAGAAAGTTTTACAAGTATAGGCAGAATGGTTGCGGACGAACTTAAAGTCGGCTGTCCTATGGGACTTCAAAACTCTGTAATTTCTATAGGTATGATGGTTTTGCAGTATTTTGTAAATCAGTTCGGCTCATATGCGGTTGCAGGATATACTATCGGCAACAGAGTGCAGATGCTTGTTCAAAATCCGATGAACTCAATGAGCATGGTAATTGCTACCTTTGCGGGACAAAATGAGGGCGCAGGAAAATATGACAGAATACGAAAAGGCGTAAACTACTGCCTTATTCTCTGCATAACATACGCAATAGCAGTTGGCGCATTAACAATGTTGTTTGCCACACCGATTACAGGAATATTCACAAGCAACAGCTCTCAGCAAACAATAGATTATTCCGTACAATTCATATTCTGGAACTGCCCGTTTGAATTTACTCTCGGAATGTTGTTCATTTACAGAGGCACAATACAGGGACTTAAAAACGGCATTATTCCGATGATCGGCTCGCTTATCGAGGTACTTATGAGAATATGTGCACCGGTTATTTTAAGCTCAATAATCGGTTATATATCAATCTGCGTTGCAGGTCCTGCCGCATGGACGGCAAGTATGCTGTTAATGCTTGCGGTTTACTATATAAAAATGAAAGGCTTTAAAAATAAAAAAGCACTTGCATGAAATTAAGGGAACTTTTCAACCGAGAAGTTCCCTTATGTTTTACAGTTATTTATTATTTTGATAATTATTTATTGTTACGGAAAACATTTTTGACACGGGTCATATCCTCTGCTTATTACTTCATCACGAGTGCCTGTAAATTCCTCTTTATTGGTATCTTTCATTCTTTTTACTGCCGAGCAATCAGGATAGTGGAATTTTTTAGTATTGGTATTCAGTATATATGTATGTGTGTCTGTATTCTCATTTTTCGGAGATTCTTCGGGGTCTTCATAGTGACTTTCGGCTTTTGACTCTGCTTTGGACTCAACTTTGGATTCAACTTTTGGTTCTTCCTTGGTTGTCGGTACTGTATATTCACTTTCACCCGTTTTATAATCTATTTTTATATCGGGCTGAACATTATAGCAGTACACACAAAAAGTAATACTGTCGCCGTTATCTTCAACAGACTTTGCCTCCATTAATACCCCTCGTGCAACAAGTTCATCATCCTTAAATATCGGTGTAACCCTGTATAATGTATGGTTATCGGTTTCTTTTACATAATCGGCAACCATATTTTCAAAAGGCAGCATACCCTCAACATTTAGGTAACGGGTACCGGTAATGAGGTTCTTTTCGTTTGCGTTTTCGCCCGTCAGCTGATAGCCGATAAGATGACAGCGATTATACAAATAGTTTCCGTCAACACAATCATACTTTACCGTCTGCCATCCTGACGGTTTTACCGAACCTATTGAACCTCTCTCCTCGGTTGGCATAATATCTTTTCCCACACAGGCATATGCCATTCCACATCTGCCTAATGTATCCAAATCACTGTAGTACTCAAACGGCGATGTTGTATATTCGTCATCACTGAAATACGGTTCATTGTCATTTATTTCCACATAGGGGTTGCCAGAATATTCAGGTATTGACGAAAGGTCAAATTTCGGAGTCTGCAGTTTCGTAGGATTTACAGTCGCTTTTTGTTGTGATTTATCTTCACTTTGTTGAGTATAGCTTTCTTTTGTTTCCGATGATGTATCTAAAACTGTGGATACACAGCCTCCAAATACAGACAGTGCTATTGCTCCTGCCAACAATAAAATACTTTTCCTTTTCATAGTCATTTCCTTTCTGTTTTATAAATTAATATTTTTTAAATATTCCTCGGTTATTTCAGGGTGTGAAAAGCCTTTGAAATCCGAACTTGAAACAAGCGTAAAATCTTTTAAATCGTATGCAAACTTTACATCTGACGGGTATCTTCTGTTCCAATGAAAAATTATTAATTCAGAACATCTTTCTAAATTATCCGGTAAAATATCTTCAATAAAAAAATAATCGTTATTTTCAATTTTCACTAAATCAGATATATCATAAACTGTCATCAACCGAGTATTTCTCAATTCTTTATCTACAAATAATTCTTTTGAATATTCGCTTACCCATAAATTTTTGTTTTGAGTCATTTCAATAATTTTAGAAATCAAAATTTTGTCTGACGAAACGCGCCTTTTGTTAAACATAATTCCGTTGCAATCTTCAAGACATACTACTATGTGCATAAATTTCACCTCTTTATCTTTATTATACAATAAACAAATTTGTTAGCCAATATGTATATTAAATTTTCTCAAATATTTATACCAAATGATTGACATTAAAAAGCTTTAAATATAAAATTATTAACGGTGATTTTATGATTACGGAAACAGAACGATTATTTCTTCGTGAGCTAACAAAAGATGATTTCAGTGCACTATATTTTGGCAGATTCGGATATAACGCAACACTATCCATATACATTTGATAAAGCAAGAGTAATGAATTGGATTGACAAAAGCATTGAGCGATACAATATTTTCGGCTTTGGCTTGTGGGCAGTTTGCTTAAAAGATAACATTCCCTCCGCCGCTGTCGCTGTGTCATACGGTTGTAAAAAACTTGATGAATTTATTGACAGTGAAAATGAAACAACTGTTGTGTACGAAATCACAAGGACAGAGTGGGGAAAAATTAAAATATAATTTTATACAAAAATTCACTTAATACATATTGAAAAATATTTTATATGTTGATATAATAAAAATACCGATTGTTGACTAAGCCTTGGCTTTTTCATAAATATTTTAATAAGGAGATTAGTGTTTGACAAAGACTAATACAACTGTAATAGTAGCATAATCGGGAGGTTTGCTACTTTTACCCACAAACCTCCCAAAAGGTTTTTGATTTTACTTTTTGGAGGATTATGCTCTATGAATAGAGAAAACAAGAAAAAATCATATAAAAAAGGCTATTATAAATCACACGCTTGCAACGAAAGTTTTACCTGCAAGGTATGCGGCAGACTTGTTGTACCTAACGGTGCGGGAAGCGACCATCGCAATCATTGCCCTTACTGCCTGTCAAGTCAACATCTTGATATTGAGCCCGGTGATCGTGAGGCAGATTGCGTAGGAACTATGGAACCTGTCGCAGTATGGGTTCGCAAAAACGGCGAATGGGCGATTATTCACCGCTGCAAAATCTGCGGAACATTAAGCTCAAACAGAATTGCCGCTGACGATAACCCGATGAAACTTATGTCTATTGCAATGAAACCCGTATCATCTCCCCCGTTTCCGCTTGAAAAAATTGAGAAAATGACAAAACTTATGGGCGGTGACGGCGAACTTAAGTGGTAATAATCCGATTAAAAAACAAAAGACTCCTTGTCAGCAGGCAGGGAGTCTGACGTTATTTTTGAACATTTACATATTAAATTATTTTTTGAAAATAATAACACGAGGAGGTATATATATGTGTACTGCTGCAACATACAAAACAAAAGATTTTTATTTTGGAAGAACTCTTGATTACGAATTTTCTTACGGTGATGAAATTACAATTACACCGAGAAACTATGCCTTTGATTTTCGTCATACAAGCACTTGCAGCTCCCATTATGCAATAATAGGAATGGCTCATATTGCAGGTAATTATCCGCTATACTATGATGCAATCAACGAAAAAGGGCTTGGAATGGCAGGACTTAACTTTGTCGGAAATGCCGTTTATGCCGAACCTGACGACAGTAAGGAAAATGTGGCGCAATTTGAATTTATACCGTATATCTTAAGCAAATGTGCGAGTGTAAGCGATGCAAAAAACTTGCTTGCAAAAATTAATCTCACAGGCACTCCGTTCAGCGATAAACTTCCGACCGCCGGGCTTCACTGGATAATTGCAGATAAAAACGAATCTATAACCGTTGAATCCGTTGCGGACGGACTTCATATTTACGATAATCCTGTCGGTGTACTCACTAACAATCCACCGTTTGAAACCCAGATGTTTCTGCTGAATAATTATATGTCGCTCTCCGCTAAACAACCGCAGAATACATTTGCAAACGGACTTACACTTAATTCGTACAGCCGTGGTATGGGGGCAATCGGATTGCCGGGTGATCTTTCATCTGCATCACGATTTGCGAGAGCTGCATTTACTAAAATGAATTCAATTTCAGGTGAAAGCGAAAACGAAAGTGTAAGCCAATTTTTCCATATTCTCGGCTCTGTAGATCAGCAACGAGGTTGTTGTGAAGTCAGCGAAGGAAAGTATGAAATTACAATTTATACTTCCTGCTGTAATGCCGCAAAGGGAATTTATTACTACACAACCTATAATAATCATCAGATTTCCGCCGTAGATATGCACAGAGAAAATCTTGACGGTACAGAGCTTATACGCTATCCGTTAATTACGGAACAACAAATCAATTTTCAAAACTAAAGCAACAGACCGACACATCAAAATGTATCGGTCTGTACTTTTATTCTGCGTTTTTAAGAGCCTCTTCCATAGGAATTTTTTTAATTTTTCTGAACTGCAGCGCACCTACAACAGCATATGCAAGTATGCCTAAAACAAGCATTTGAACATAAACCATAGGGTCAATGTAGAAAGTAAGCCAGCCTGAAAAACTCCTGATAATTTCGGAATATATAGCTTTCATAAACAAATACGAAATCGGCAAGCTGATTATTACCGAAAGAATGGCTACAATCGCTGTTGACATAATATAAAGTCTTGTGATTTCTCCGTTCTGATAGCCGAGTATTTTTACTATCGAAACGGAATTTGCATTCTTTTCGATTATAACTTTAGAAAGCAGGTAAACAAGCAACATATAAAGGACAACGGAAAATACTACAATTATAGGAATCATTCCGCCCATTGAATCTGTCATTTGGTCGGAAACAACAGTCAAATCCTTTTGAGTAATTTTGCTTGCAATGTACTTATCATCAATATCGGTTATTTCATTATCCGAAAAATATCCGCTGAAATAATCATCGTTTTTTTCAAATTCGTTTCTGAAATTTTCTATATCTGTAAAGACTGCAAGTGATGCGGGATATTTATATGTACCGCTTATTGTCAGTCGATAAGTTTTATCATCATACTTTGTCTTTAAGTCAAGATTATCTCCGACTTTTAATCCGAATTTTTCCAATACACCCTCGGATACAAAAACAGAATTTCTGTCAACAAAACCTGCTTTTACATAGTCCGAATCCTTATCCACACCATACACGGTAATTTCATCCGAATTGTCTGAATTTTCAAAATCGGTTTCGAGTGTGGTTACAGCGTACTTTTCCGCTCCCTTAGTATCTGTTTCAACAGGAACTTTTAAAACATACTGATAATTACAAATCATATTATCGATTACTTCTGTCTTAAAATTATTTACCAATGGTGTCAATAAAAGACTGAACATTAAAATAAAGTTCGAGAATAAAATACCTATAAACATAACAATGTAGCCGGATTTATTTTGAAAAATCACACGAAGTCTGAATTTTGTCATAAATTTAAAATCAGGTAACTTCACAACCTTTTTCTTCTCTTTTTTGCTAAGGTCATGACGCAAAAATTTAAGAGGTGAAAGCGAAAGCTTTTTGCTGAGAATAAATATATTGACAAGTACCATAATTATACAAGGCACAACGGTTGTTATAAAGAAAGCATATGCATTCCACAATGTAACATACGGGCCAAGGCTGTAACTTCCGTAATAAATATCTGCTATAACATTTTTAAATACCGAATATCCGAGAATATTACCGAGTACCGCACCGATAAGAGTAACAATTACAGGCAAAACAAGATAATGTCTTAATAATTCGCCTCTTGTATAGCCTGATGCTCTGAGTGTACCGATAACAGCAGACTCTTTTTCAATAGTATTTGAAGTAGTAACTGCAAATACAAATGCCATAATAGCAATAACGATATATAAAAGAATTATCATCATAGATGTATCCGAACCGATATCATCACCCGAAAAATGGATTGCCTGATTATCGGGTTCGGCAATAAAGTTTTTGAGCTCTGCATTTTTTGCAATCAATTCTTTTATATCGGTATTTTTATCGTGCTTTTCCTGTTCTGAATATGAAGCATCGTTAAAAGTGTAAGAATAGCAATAGTTTAAATTTTTATCGGAAATTTTGTCAAAAGCATTATCTGTTACAGTTGCAACAGTAAAGTTTTGAGCGTCAAACATCATATCCGTATTACTTTTGAACAATGATGTGTAATCGGAAAAAGCAACATAACCGCTGACTTTGTATTCCTTGCCGTCAAGCGTTACTTTATCTCCGATTTTTATATCATTATTTTCGCTGAATAATCTGTCAAGTGCAATTTCATCGTCTGTCTTTGGAAATTCTCCGTCAAAAAGTTCTATCTTATCTACATCATTTCTCATTTTATAAATTCTGTATGTAGAGCTTTTATAGGTTTCTTCTTTATAAAAATTATCATAAAGCGTTAAATCTTCATCTTCAAGTTTTGTTTTAAGGTCATCGGTCATCTTGCTTTCAAGAACAAAATTACCGTCCTCTATATTATTTTTATCAAAACTTTCGTCAAAAGCGGTTTTCATACTTGTACCGGCAACCAAAAATCCTGATACAACTCCGATTGTAGCCACTAAGAATATAAAAATAACAATATACTTTCCGATATCTCCCTTAAGTTCTCGTGGCAGTCGCTTATTAAGCGGATTCTTCATAAATTCATCTCCTTACCAATCAAGCTCTTCGGCATTAACTTTTTCGGTATTTTCATATTCTTTACGAATATTTCCGTCTCTGAGTTTGATAACCTTATCTGCCATCAATTTGATAGCGTCGTTATGAGTTACGATAATTACTGTGTTTCCGTACTTTTGATTAATGGTTTCGATAAGTTTTAAAATATCCTTTGAAGTTTTATAATCAAGCGCACCTGTCGGCTCATCACAGAGTAAAATATCGGGATTCTTTACAATTGCTCTGCCTATTGATGTTCTCTGCTGCTGACCGCCCGAAAGCTGACTCGGAACTTTATCCTTGTGTTCCCACAAGCCGAGAGTATGCAAAAGTTCATCTGTATCAAGAGGATTTTTGCTTAAAAATGCTCCTACCTCTATATTTTCTTTTACAGTAAGATTCGGAATTAAATTATAGAACTGAAATACATAACCGAGATGATTTCTTCTGTAAAGCGAAAGCTGCTTTTCGTTCATATCTTCGATTTTACTGCCGTCAATGGAAATGCTGCCGCCATCGGCTTTTTTTTTTCCGATAATGTTGAGCAAGGTTGACTTACCCGAACCTGACGGGCCGAGCAAAACGCAAATCTTGCCTTTCTCAACTCCGGTGGTAATACCTTTTAATACCTTTGTACGATTTTCCCCTGTACCGTAATACTTTTCTATACTCTTAATTTCAAGAAACATAAACTACCTCCTGCTATTTATATGAATATATGTTTATTTGTTCATATGTTCAATAATAAGAATTTAACATACAAAGCAAATATTGTCAAGTAAAAAATAAATAAAAGTTATTTTAAAAATTCATTTAGTTAGTTTTAACTAACCTAAGTCGTTAAAATTATCTGCTGTGTATGCATTTTGCCGACGCAGCAGACTGTTTTAGATTTTCTCTGTCTTCATAGGAATATATCCTGCGTTTATTACAATATCTCTCAATTCTTTTTCGGGAATTTCCTGCTTTGTTCTTACATAAGCGGAATTTTCCGAAAGTTTTACCTTTGCAAGATAATTTTCTTTTGAGTTAAAAGCATTTTCCACACGCATTGCGCAGTTTTTGCAAGTCATACCGTCGATTTTTATTTTGTATTCAAAGCTGTAATTATTCACATTACTGTCCTGCGGCTTAACTTTTTTTATGCTGTCGCCGCCTGTACCACAGCAACCGCTTTTAAGGTTTTTGATGTATTTTAAAACACCGATTACACATATAACAGCGATAACCGCACAAACAATAATTGTAGAAATAATAGATTCCATAATAACAGCCCCTTGTAAGTTAGTTTCTTCTAACCTTAGTATATCACTCTGCTTTTTCCTTGTCAAATAAAAATATTGTCTTAAAACAGTTCTGTTTTTGTTAAATATAAAAAACTCTTATTTAAGATTTCGAGTAAAGTTTTGCAGATTAGAGGTAACAAAATTCTTCCCGAAGAAATTATAAAATTAAACTTAAATTATGTGCTAAACTATAAATTACCCCAACTTTTTATAAAAAACCTTATCAAAAAAACTGCACCCTGTCATATGACAAGATGCAGTTTCTGTTAAAATCAGATAGTAATAATTCCGCATTGAGTAAGAATTGATGTTACAAGAATAATGATAAGGCAAATCGGAGCGACATATTTAATTATTACATTAAACAAACCTTTTCTTTTGAAAGCTTCGCCGTTGCGTGTAACTTCATCTGTAATAGCCTTTGGTTTGATAACCCAACCTATAAGAATACAGGTGAAGAACGCTACAATCGGCATAAGAATACTGTTGCTGAAGAAATCGAAGAATGTCAGAATATCCATTCCGAAAATTTTAAAATCAGACCAGATTCCGTTTCCGAGTGATGACGGAATACCCATCAACAAGCAAAGTCCGATTACGATAAGACAGCCAACACATCTGTTTACATGGAATTTGTCCATAAGTGAGGAAACTATAGCTTCCATAATTGAAATGGCACTTGTGATTGCCGCAAAGAATACGAGAATAAAGAACAACAGAGCAACAACATCGCCGCCGGGCATTTGGTCAAATACTTTTGGAAGAGTCATAAACATAAGACCCGGGCCGCTTTTTGAAAGACCTGCCTCCCCGCTGAATACATAAACGGCAGGAATAATCATAAGACCTGCAAGAAGTGCAACGGCAGAGTCAAAAATTTCAATTTGGTTTACAGATTTGGTAAGGTTGATTTCATTCTTTGTGTATGAACCGTAGGTAACCATAATACCCATTGCAAGGCTCATTGAGTAGAAAAGCTGTCCCAAAGCACCTGCAACCGTCATTAAGGAGAATTTGCTGAAATCCGGTACAAGGTAGTAGGCAACGCCGTCAAGCGCACCCGGAAGTGTCAGTGCATAAACCGAAATTCCGATTGTAAGAATAATGAGCATAGGCATCAGAAATTTACTGATTTTTTCAATGCCGTTTTTAACACCTATCAAAATTACGCATACGCTTAATCCCATAAATATAAGAAAGAATACAAGCGGTGACCACGGATTACCGATAAAGTCAGAAAAATAATTATCTCCTGCCGCTTGTGTAGCAAGACCTTGTGCATATACTGTAACATACTTTGTTACCCAACCGCCGATTACACAGTAGTAAGGGCAGATTATGATAGGAACTATAACTGCAAGTACGCCCAAAAAGCCGAATTTGCTGTTGAGCTTTTTATAGGCAAGTACAGGGCTTAACTTTGTTTTTCTTCCGATAGCAATTTCAGCGGTAAGCATTGCAAAACCGAAGGTTACGGCTAATATAAGGTAAACCAAAATAAAAATACCGCCGCCGTACTGTGCGGCAAGATAGGGGAATCGCCAGATGTTTCCGAGGCCTACTGCACTGCCTGCCGCAGCAAATACAAATCCCAGGCCACCGGAAAAGTTACTTCTTTTCTTTTCCATAATAATATATCCCTCATTTAAGAAATTTTTAATTGATTATACCATAATTTTATAAATAAAACAATACATAATGAATATTAATTTTTTTTAAAACAAAATATAAAAAAATTGACAGGCAAAGACTATGGTAAATCTGTTGTCTGTCGGTTAAAGTCAGCTGTTTAATTTTTGTTTGTAATTTTTATATCGTACAATAAAGTATATAATACACTCTATGCATACAAAGACAGTAAATATAATTGAAAGATCTGCAATTATACCGAATGCGACAATTGCAAATACCGATCCATAGTTTTTAACTGATTCTTTTACCATTGTAATTTGGTTTTGTACCCATATCCATATAAAAATACTGCTTAGTATATTTGATAAAGTCAGACCGGCTATACAAATACAAAAGTTTTTATATTCCTTTATCAGCACTCCGAAAATAATTGGTATGATAATTTGAACAAACCACATTATTATTGTAAAATATCCGCCTGTATTAATAGGAATATATATACTGAAAATTGATAATGAAAGTATAATACATATGATGAGTTTTATTTTGTTATCTTTAATTATTTCCTTATCCATTGTTTTAATTATTCCTTTATTTCCGTAAAAGGTATGTTATGCTCGGTTGCATATTGTTCTGCATATGAACCTTTTATTCCATAGATTGTGAGTTTGTCACAACCGTCAAAAGCTGTGTCATCTATTTCTACACAATTGTTATAAATCACGATTTTTTCTAAAGACTCGCATCCTTCAAATGCATATGAAGCAATTTTTTCAATACTTTTTGGCAAAGAAATCTCTCCCAATGCTGTACAATGCGAAAACATACCCATAGAAATTGTTTTTAATCCCTCACCAAACTTTACATCAGTTAAGTAAGCACAGCTTGACAATGCAAATTGCCCAACATTGCAAAGCGTATTTGGAAACTCAATACATTGAATCGAAGACCAATTAAAAACCTGTGAATCTATCATTTTCAATTTTGATGGCAATACGACCGTTTTGATACTTTCATTATTCTCAAACATTCCTCTTGTTGTTTCTCCGTAAATAAAAGTATAATGATACCTGCCTATCCCTATAACAGGATATCCGTCTATTTCATCAGGTAGATTAATAATCTCATCATCTTTATTAACCGTTTTTTCAATAAGTACCGCTTTTCCATCTTTTAATGTATAATTATATCCGCTTGTTATATAATATTCAAAACCTTGTTTTGTTGTTTCTTTTCTCGTACAGCCACAAAGTAGTAACAGACAGGATATCTGAATACATATAAGGGCATAAAATATTTTTCTCATAATATCTCACCTTAGGTCAAATAAAATTTATCCGTTGTACAGCTATTTACTAGTTTGTAGGCTAATATATTGTATCTAATTCTTCAAAAGGTATATTGTGTTCATTTGCATATTGTTCTGCATATGAGCCTTTTATTCCATAGATTGTGAGCTTATCACAGCCTTCAAAGGCATTATCAGCAATATACTCAATTTTATCATAGATAGTAATTTTCTCCAACAAAGTGCAATTTTCAAAAGCTCTCGAATAAATATGTGAAATATTTCTGGACAAAAACAATTGTTTTAAGGATGTACAATCACTAAATGTATAATCTTCTATAATTCTAATATTATCAGGAATATTTATGCTATTTAAAGATGTGCATCCATCAAAAGCACCGGACGCGATACCTCTAATAGTAATATTATCCGGAATTACAAGAGTCTCTAATGAAGAACAGCCTTCAAATGATAAACTTTCAATTTTTTTCACATCACCATTAAAATTAACATTTTTCAGGCTTTCACAATTAATAATAGAGAATTGTTTTATGGTACTTGGAAGTTGAATGCTTTCTAATGAAATACAATTAGTAAAGCAACGGTCACCTATATACTCTATCCCTTCAGAAACGACAATCTCTTTTACTATATCGTTATCCTCAAACATTCCTTTCCTTTCTGCTCCCCACAAATTGTATCCTGTAACATATCCGCCTAAAGCATTTACTTTATGGAAAAATATTGTTGAAGGAATTACAACTTTCTCTGACGGGTAGTTTATCTTTACAATTGTTGCCGATTTATTTGTATATCCATCGGTTTCATATGTGTACCCAAACCACCAATGTTCACTTGAAAAGATTTGCAACAATATAAATATCACTAACACTACGCACAATATCCCGATAGGTAGTTTATATTTTTTTATTTTTTTCATCATATCACCTTGGTAAAATAAATATTATAAAAATAATATCAGTTATATTTGTATCATAATACCCTTTACAGCGTAATCCGTATTGCAAGATTCTCACCATATTATTATTGTTTGTCTTATTAATTTCAAATGTCGGACTTGCTGCCTTCGTCTGCGAACCAAAAGTTCCGGTAATTTTAGACTCTGGAAATCCTAGTTCAATCTGAAACGCTTTTACTAATGTAATAAAAGTTGTTGAATATGACACTCCATCAATATCAATGGGTGTATATCCTGCTCTGCCCGAATATGTATTATTTAGCCATGTCTGTGCATCAATAACATTCTGATTTTCAGCACCGACCTCTGAGTCTTCAACAACAGCCGCATTAGTTGTTATCGGAAAACTAAAAAATACACTAGAATATACTAGTAAATATTAATATGGATAATGTGAAACTTAAATTTTTTTTGATTTTCTCAACATAATTATTCCACCCCTCCTGCAAATTCATTATATTAAATAGTATTCTAAATAAATTAAGCTCTCACTACAAAATAATAATTATTAAAACTTTAAGACAACTAAATACTTCATTAGCCTTGAATGAAGCAAACACAATCAAGCCAAATTTGAATTATTACAAATTAGATAAATCATCAAAAACAGATTGATCAATAGATTCATCAACAACAAATTCAGATGTAGTTAAAAGAATGGATAAATCGCCATTTTCATCATAACCTTCTAGGGCTAATAACGCTCCTATCTCCTTATCTACCCACATTTCAAATTTTTGAGTCTTTATTTTTTCAGAATAATCACCATCTATTTCACCTGAAATTACAAAGCACTCTCTGTCTAAAACTTCATCTATTTTGTCTATATTCCATTTTTTAAAGTCTGATAAAAAACCAAAAGCAAATGCTTGTGAAAAATATTGCGTATTCGACATTGGTAATTGAGGAAGATTATTTCTATAATAATAACAGTCTTCACTCTCTTCGGGTAAATATTTGATTCTTTTCTTTGAGTCAACTAAGGATACAAAATCCAATTTCTTGCTTGACTCAATATCAACCGGCAATTTCTCATAAATATTATTCTCATTTTCGGATTTTATCTCTTTCGCAGAAATATTAATTCGATCATTTATAATTCTTTCTTCAATAGATTTATTTTGAATGCTATTTATGCTTTTGGTTTTTTGCTTCTGTATATCAGCGTCAACTTTTATATTTTCTGCATCACCATTTACATTTGCAGAGTATTTTCCATCAAATGAGCAACTTGATATTAATTCCCCATTTTCGTTATATATCAATTCTTTTGATTTCGGATTTTCACCCTGCTGAATACAATATGTGGAATAATATGAGTAACCTGTCGAAGGAATATGATAGTAGGTAGCCTGTAATGAGTTAAAATAATCAATTGAATTCAACATTCTATCATAAATATAAGATTTGTTCGTTTCACTATTAATACTGTCACTACTTCTAACATTAGATATGCTATTAACTCTATTGATACTCGTTGATATGTTCAACTTTATATCAGTTCTCCTATCGTCCTCACTAAAACCATTAGCTTCATAAACTTGTTCGATTATATTCTCTGCTGTTGCTGAATGTGTTACAACTGTCCTTTCTGCTTCTATTAGTTTTTCTGTGTTAGCCTCAATATCATTTAAACTATCTACACTAGCTGATGCAACATAGACTATACAGCCAATAATTAGAGTAAATACAAATATAATTGATATTATAATCTTTTTCATTAGTAACCCTCCCAGTTTATTTCGTTGAAACATATTTTGTATATGTATATAACATTAATATTTTTCTTAACGCTTCAGATAAAAATAATTCTTGTTGTGGCTCTAAAACAAAGCAACTCCATTTGATGCCATATTTTGAAATATATTTTTTATAAATAGATTTTAACATTTTACTTGTTAAACAAACATCGCCATAGACTTTATCTTCATGTGCATATTGAATATCATCTATAACATAATAAAGTTTTTTATCTGTATCATATCCGGTAATTATAAACCAATGCGGCCAATCCTTTTCCATGTACTGTTCGGAATAAAACAATGATATTAGATTTCCGCCCAAAACAGTCACATAACCCTTGTTAATGTAATTCTGAATATTTTTTGAAAAGTTATTTTTATGAATATGCTTAATTTCTAATTTTAATAGTCTTTTGCTTAGTTCAATTATTTTTTCACGAGAATCCACACCGATTTGTAAGAAGTAAAACTGGTATATTTTTGACAAAATAATAAATAAATCACCATAATATCCATTTTTATGATTTAGTTGATTAGCAACAGCCCTTTCAAAACAAGATACTTTATCTAACGAATATTTAATTGTGCTATCTAAGGAAATTCTTTTTTTCATACAGCTGCCCTCAAAACTTATTACAATTAATTATTAATTTTTATGGCAACTAATATGTCACAACATTGCCAATAATTCACTTTCGGTAAAATATTTTCTGTGTCAAATGTTAACTGGAAAACTCTCGAATAACACTTATATTTTTGTCTGCTATAGTTACTATTATTTATAAACTACAAATACAAACCATCTATGCGTTCAACAAAAAAACAAATCCAATTATCGTTCTCTTTTTATAAAAAATATATCATATATTGTTTCTTATTACTAGATGACATTTGTCATTATTTTTCATACTTAATGCAAAAAGACTCATTTTCACAAAATGAAAATGAGCCCAAATCTATATTTAATAATCTATTTATGACCAACTATATATAATCATTTTTCACTGCATAAACTGCAAGCTGAGTTCTGTCTCTTAGTTTTAATTTAAGAAGCAATGCAGAAATATTATTCCTCACTGTTCCCTCCGATAAAAACATAGTTTTAGCAATTTCTTTGTTGCTAAGTCCTTTTGCCACATTGACAAGCAATTCGGTTTCTCTGTTTGTAAGTTTTACTGTGTGAGTATTATTTTTAACAAGTTTTTCTTTCATGCTGTCAAAAACAGTTTTTCCAAAAACATTTATGTCGAGCATTGTGCTTTTTATAGCATTAACTATTTTTGTTTCATCTACATCTTTGAGCACATATCCGTCTGCTCCGCTTGTCAACGCTTTGCTTACTGTGGCTTTATCGTCAAATGTGGTTAATACAAGCACTTTAATATTCGGAAAGTCCTGCTTTATTTTATAAGTAGCACTTGAGCCGTCACAATACGGCATTTGCATATCCATAAGTACAATGTCGGGCTTTTCTGTTTTGCATAAATCATATGCCGAATTTCCATTACTTGCAAGACCGCATACTTTTATATCTTTGTCCTGTTCAATAATTACCTTTAAACCGTTTCTGAAAATTTCATCATCGTCTGCAATTATAACATTAATCATAATTTATCACCTCCACGGGAATATATGCTTTTACGGAAAATCCGTTACCGGGTAATGAAGAAAACTCAATATTTCCGCCGATAGAATTAATCTTTTCTTTCATTCCTTTAAGTCCGAAATCAGGAACAATTTTATCACAGCCTGTACCGTCGTCAATTATATAAAGTCTGATACAATCCTCTGAAAATTTAAGTATAACTTCAATTTTGTTTGCATTTCCGTGTCTGATTGAATTGGTGACAGCCTCACGAACAACGCTGAAAATTGTGTCGGATGCAAAACCGTGATATGATTTTTCTTCGCCCATTTCAGTAAATTCAATACAGCTGTTTCCTGAATTGTAATTACATATAAAATCTTGTATTCTGGCAGAAATGCTTGATTTTGTATCTGTTTTAATGCCGACAACGCATTTTCTTACATCATTAAGTAATAATTCGGAGGCTTGCAAAGCCTTTTTTGTATTTTCATTAGAATTGTTTTTGTCAATCAGCGACAGCTTTAGCAATGTCATAATTGAAACAAGTCCGTGACCGACAGAATCGTGAAGTTCCTGTGCAATCCTTGTCTGTTCTTTTTCAACGGCAAGTCGCTTTTCTATTACATTCATCTTAGCAAGCTGTGTATTTGCTTTTGTAAGTTCTTGATTTTTTTCTGACAGTTTTTTATTCAGCATATAATATGTACTTACATCATAAAAAACAAATATTTCGGATACGGTTCTTTTTTCGTTGCAAACGGGCATTTTGCTGATTTCAAAGTATTTGTTTTCCGAAACGGAAACATCTAATGAACCTGAGTTTTTATTCAGTAAATCGCTGAATTTTGAAATATCGCTGTTTGTGATTTCCGCAATACGCATAAATGCTGTAATACAATCTTTATGTAAAATACTGTCATCAAGATTAAAGGCTTTTTTTACTGCGTCATTAATATAGGTAATTTTATGTTTTTGATTTGTAACAATTATTCCTTCGTTTATTGAGCTCATAAGATATTTTACGGTAAGCGGGGGAATGGTAATAAATTCGTATTTATAAACAGCTAAAAATATCAGTAAAGAAGTTATTGAAAAAGATACAGGAGTAAAATCATATCTTATTGAAAAAACATCAAGCAAAGAAATTAAGTTGAAAGTAATGGGAATTATTGCCGAAAGCGAAATCAAAAGTATCTGTGGGAAATTCTCTTTAAAAGATTTAATATTTTTTCCTACCATTAAACAAACGGATATTATCAGCAACAAGTAATTATATGCAACCGTTATGTAAAATCCGTTTCCGCCGATTACTTCGTTGCTCTGATAACTTTTAAAAAATAAATGAAAAATAGGATCTGTGATTTTTAGTAAAAAGAGAATTGTTGACGGAAGAAATACGGCTGATTTAAAAATTTTACTTTTTACTGTAGCGGCTTTTGTGTAATGCAAAGCAAAAATCAAAAACAAAGTTCCTATATTGCATACAGAGAAGTAGCCGATATTGCTGAGAATTATTTTTACCGAAAGGTTTGTGGTGAAAATGTCAAAAATATGGCATACTATCCAGTTTATAATTAAAATCTGACAGGCGGTAAAATATCGTGACATCTTTTGACTGTATGAATTTTGTATAAATACAACGGTACTTATAATCGTAAGGCTTAAAGAAACAAGGTTTAAACCAAGGGTAAGTAATGTGTCCATAATAACTCCCTGATACTCTGTAATTTTTTAAATTATAACACGCATAAAATTGAATGGCAACAAAAATTAACCGAATAAAAACAAGCGACAGCATAAACTAACTGTCGCTTAAAAATTTGATTTATATTATGAATGTCGATATTAATCAATAAATTTGATTCTTACACAATATTAAAAATCCCAGTCGGGAACATATTTACGGTCGGCAGAGTCAAGTTCTTGTGTAAATCCGTCAAAGCCGAGCATCATATAGTAATCTTTTACTTTCTGATATTCCCGCCTTGTAATTTTACGGTTAATCTTTTCATATTTATTAGCATTGCCCATGGGGATATACTGCCCCATAAGGCTGACAAGAATCTGATTGCCATAGTTTTTCTTGAGAATATCAAGAACTTCCATACTGTTCTTTGTGTGTGACGGAAGAATAAGATGTCTTACTATTATGCCTTTCTGCATCATCTGTCGGTCATCAAACTGTGGAAACCCAACCTGAAACAGCATTTCTTTAATTGCTACGGTTGCAGTTTCTACATAGTTTGGTGCGAGTGAATACTTAAGTGCAAGCTCATTATTGCTGTATTTGAAATCAGGAAGATAGATGTCAACTATTCCGTCAAGCATATTTAAGATTTTAGGACTTGTATAACCACTGCAATTATACACAATCGGAATTTTCGGTTTGTAAATTTCAAAACTTTTTACAACTGCAGGCGCAAAATGATCTGCTGTAACAAGATTAATGTTATGAACATTCTGCTCTTCAAGTTGTTTATAACAGTCGGCAAGCTCCTGCGGTGTAATTTCTCTGCCTCTGTGTAAAGAAGAAATTTCGTAATTTTGGCAATAAACACAACCGAGAGTACAACCGCTGAAAAAAATTGTACCGCTGCCGTTTGCTCCGCTGATGCAAGGCTCTTCGCCAAAATGAGGTGCAACTCTCGCTATTACGGGATTTGTTCCCATTCGGCAAAAGCCGCCGCCGCTTGATTCACTTCTTTGTGCATTGCATTTTCTTGGACATAAATTGCATATCACTAATATCACCCTAATAAGTTATGATATAAGTATAGCACATCTGCAAGAAAATAGCTATATTAATATGTTTTGAAATCAGTTAAAAAATCTTCTACTATATCGTCAATGTGACATTCCTCAATATCAAGAGAATTGCAAAGAATAACAAGTTTATTTATCTCCTCCGCATTATCGGACAGATTGGCATATTGCCTGACAGTTCGCTCTTTGTCAATTACATCAATACCGTAGGTAATATTAGCATTGTTAGAATAAGTATTAATTCTGAACAGTAACATAAAATAAAAGTAACCTTTCTTTGTGATTACTAATCACCCTTAAGCAAGATAATACATCGTTTTACGATAAAAGTCAAGGCAAATACGCACAAAAGTATAGGTATATATTTATCTTTGTATATTTAAACAAAATACAATTTTGTTTTTTATGTAGATTTATTGTAAATTTTTTGTCATTTTTCAGATACAGAAATAAACAAAAAAGTATAGATTTGTCACCACAAAAAATATCATTGACGATTATTATAGTTAAAATGCTATACAAATTTGTTAATTACATAAATAATATTCGGAACAAATATTTGAAATGTGTTGACTTAGTGAACGCTGTCATATATAATTAAATCAGTTCTGTATTTATTGTTGCTGTGCCGTGTTAAATGCAACGATATTTCTTGCGTATAGAACAAGAAAATACTTATTTCCGTTAAATCTGTGTTTTCGGCTGATATGCAGCTTATTACTGATTTTGACTGATTTTTTGGATAGAAAACAATTTTGTTAATTATGCACAATAAGCACAGTAAAACTTTGTTTTAATGTGCTTATTTATTTTCTGTAAAAGAAATTAAAGCTTTGCAAAATTTGCTAAAATCTAATTACTGATACATAAAGTAAATTGAAAAAAGGAGAGAAAGAAATGTTTTTAAAAAGGACGCTTGCAGTTTTACTTAGCGCTACAATGCTCTTTGGTATGACATCGTTGTCAACAACAGCGGCAACCACAGATACCGAAGCAGTGTCGGCAGGTAATTACTACAACGCAAGTTATCTTGAAAATTATGCAAGCAATGCTTACAACGAACAGAATCTCGGTGCAAACTACAGCAAAAGCTCAACAGAGTTTAAGGTATGGTCACCGGAGGCATCTGCCGTAAAGGTTAAACTCTATGCAACAGGTTCCGATTCCGAATCAGGTGCAGCTGTTCTCGGCACTTATAACCTTAAAAAGAACAGCTCTACAGGTATGTGGTCGGTTACTGTAAACGGTGACCTTAAGAACATATACTATACTTATCTCGTTACCGTAAACGGTACAACAAACGAAACACAGGATGTTTATTCAAAAGCAACAGGTGTAAACGGTAACCGTTCAATGGTTGTTGACCTTGATTCAACAGACCCTGACGGTTGGGACAGCGATAACCATGTTCTTTTCAACAATGCACAGGAGGCAGTTGTATGGGAAGTTCATGTTCGTGACTTCTCAATTTCGGACACTTCGGGCGTCAGTGATGACAATAAAGGTAAATACCTCGCATTTACCGAGGGCGGCACAAAGATTAATTCGGATACAAGCGCAAGCTCTGTATCAACTGCTGCTGATTATCTTGTAAAGTCGGGTATTAACTGCGTTCAGCTAATGCCTGTATATGATTTCGGTTCTGTTGATGAAACAATCACAGGTTCGGCAACAAACAGAAACTGGGGTTATGACCCTGTAAACTACAATGTTCCCGAGGGTTCATATTCTTCTAACCCATATGACGGTAATGTTAGAATCACTGAATTTAAGCAGATGATTCAGGCACTTCATGACAGAGGTATTTCCGTTATAATGGATGTTGTTTACAACCATACATATGTAACAGAGGGTTCATGTTTTACAGATACAGTTCCTAACTACTATTACAGAAAAACAAGTTCAAGCGTTTATTCAAACGGTTCGGGCTGCGGTAACGAAACTGCATCCGATAAACTTATGTACAGAAAGTATATGATCGACTCAATTCTCTATTGGGCAAGCGAGTACCACATTGACGGTTTCCGTTTTGACCTTATGGGAATTCACGACATTGCTACTATGAATCAGATTCGTTCAAGTCTTGATAACCTTTATTCGGACGGATCGGGTAAGAAGATTCTTATGTACGGTGAGCCTTGGACAGGCGGTTCAACCGCAATCAGCGACGGTTGTTTTCAGAGCAAAGCTTCTCAGCTTGATGCAAGAGTAGGTATGTTCTGCGACTCATACCGTGATGCTATTAAGGGTGGTACAAACGATGCATCAACCGGTTTTATTCAGGGTAATAATGGTAAAACTAACACAGTTGTAAACGGTGTAAAGGGTCAGTGCTTCGGTGCAAAAGCTCCTTCACAGACAATTGCTTATGCCGATGCCCACGATAACCTTATTATGTGGGATAAGATGGTGCTTAGTAACGGCAGTAAGGATTGGAACTCTATTTCCTCTTCGCTTACAGATCAGATGAAAGCCACAATGGGACTTCTCATGACTTCACAGGGCATAGTATTTATGACAGCAGGTTCGGAATTCTGCCGTACAAAGCAGGGCGACCACAACAGTTATAAATCAGCCGATTCAATCAATGCCATTGATTGGACTCGTTTAAAGACATATTCTGAAACAGCCGATTATTATAAGGGCCTTCTTAAAATCAGAGAGAATTACTCACCGCTCAAGGGAGGTAACTTCTCAACTCCTACATTCCAGTCATCATACGGCAATGTTGTTGCTTATACATATTTCAATAACACAGCCGGCGAGTGGGGCAAGGTTTGCGTACTCGTAAACAGCGGTACACAGGCTTGCACAATCGGTCTTGACGGCAGCGGCTGGACAGTTGTTGCAAACGGCACAAAGGCAGGACTTGAAAGTCTTGGCACAGTTTCGGGCAAATCATATTCTATCCCTGCAAGAAGTACTTGCGTACTTGTTCAGTCATCTACATTCGGTAATCTTCAGAATGCAGAGCCTACATACGGTACACTTAAGGTAAACCATGTTGATAAAAACGGCAATGTTTTAAAGAGCACATCAGCTACTTATAAGACAGGTACAACATACCGTGCTTTACCTGATACAACACTTCTTTATGACTATAATCTTGTTAATACAACAGGCACAACAACAGGTAAAGTTGAAAGCGGCAAGACATACACTGTAACATTTACATACAAATCTTCGGGTATTTCCTCAGGTTACCTTACAGTAAACTATGTAGATGCAAACGGCACAAAGGTTAAAGACTCTGTTAAGAACAAAATGAGAAGCGGAGATGAATACTCTGTAAGTCCTGCAACAATTCAGGGTTATCAGCTTGATACAGATAGTTTCCCTGCAAACACAAGCGGTACTTTCTCGGGTACTGACACAACTATTACATTTAAGTACAAAAAGCTTAATTCTACAAGCACAGTAGTTCACTACAAAAAGCCGTCAAGCTGGTCAGATGTTCGTTGCTATTCATATACAGATGACGGCAAAAATCCGACAGGCGAATGGAATACCGCTACAGTAATGACAAGCGAGGGCGACGGTTGGTACAAATGTACAGTTCCTGCACCAGCTTGCTATGTAATGTTCCACCCAACTTCAAATATTGCTCAGGAGCCGGGGCAGGGTGCAAGCGGTTATGCCGCATCCGGCGAAGTATGGATTAATAACGGCGCTATCACATTTACCAGTACAGTAATTACAAGCCATATTGATATTGCAACAGGCAAAAAGATTGCCTCTGATGTTGTAAGCAAGAAAACAAAGGTTACTTCAAGTGACACATACACAACTTCTGCAGTTGCAGGTAAAAATGTAATTACTCCTTTAAATGCAACAGGCAATTATTCCGCAGGCGTAATCAATGTTGTATATCTTTACGATTCAGGTGAAGTTCCTACAACAGCACCGACTACACAACCTACCACAGCACAGCCGTCAACATCTGCAACAGAAATTCCTTCAACACCTTCTGATAAAGTATTGATAGGCGATGTTGATACAGACGGCAACATTTCAATCAATGATGTATCTGTTATACAGTTATTTATCAGTGAGCAGTCAACATTGACAGATAAACAGCTTATTGCGGCAGATGCAAATGATGACGGCAGTGTTGATGTAATTGACGCTACATTTGTTCAGATGTACTTGGTTCATAATATTGCAGACGGCAGTTTAGTAGGTCAGTATAAGTATATTGTACAGCCTACACAGCCAACAACACAAGCAAGTACAGCGGCACCGACAACACAGCCAACTACAGCACAGCCTACAACTGCAGAACCGACAACAGAGCCTACAACAACTCCAAGCGGTACATACACAGTAACATTTGCAAACTCACTTAACTGGGACGGTACAATTTACTGTTATTATTGGACAAGCGGCAGTCAGGGTGAAGTTGCTTGGCCGGGCACAAAAATGAATTTCGTAGAGAATAATGACCACGGTCAGGCAGTTTATACATTGACTGTTCCGACTTCTTGCGACAGCGTAATCTTTACTAACGGTTCTTCACAGACTGTTGATATTAACACAGGTTCAAAAGACACCAATTACTATGCTAAAACAACAAAGACAGATAAAGGCTATAATGTAGGTACTTGGTGATAATTAAGATATTAATTAAATATTCGATAGTCACGCAGCAGTCCCTCCGATATTTTCGGAGGGATTGCTTTTGGCTTTTTATCGAAAAATTGGAATAAATTATGGTTTAGCGGAGTGTCGGTCGGGGATTGAAATTTAGCTAACGCTAAATTATCCTCCAAAAAGCAAAAAAAGTTTACTCAATTTTTTCAAAAATTGCGGGTTTGGGCAGCGCCCATAAAATCTTCCGATA
>ERZ779743.115-NODE-115-length-40950-cov-2.88233_pt1 | contig 40950 bp, 35 predicted proteins | sample MGYA00511257_ERZ779743 | MGnify/ENA primary metagenome ERZ779743 (study PRJEB29588, sample SAMEA2159429) | human gut metagenome | biome: human gut; feature: human-associated habitat; material: faeces | place: Denmark | collected 2008/2010 ...
GCCACTTGGACAATTTTTTAATAGAATCGACAACCTTATCACCCTTCATCAGCGTAAGCCTAATTTTTATACAGGAGGATATTATGCTGAATAATATAAACAAAACAGACTTATTTTACGATTATTACGCTCAATGGATTACGGTTTATAAGGAAGGGGCGATAAGGAAGGTTACAATGGATAAATACCTGCTTACGCAGGCTTGGATTAAGCAATTAGCACCGGATTTGAAAGTGTGCGAACTTTCAAGGATAACATATCAAAAACTCTTGAACGATTATGCGAAGTCACATGAAAGACAGACCACAATGGACTTTCATCATCAACTTAAAGGTGCAATTTTAGATGCGGTAGATGAGGGACTTATAGAACGAGACCCTACAAGAAAAGCTATCATAAAAGGTAAAAAGCCTCGACACAAAAAAATCAAATATCTTAATCAGTTTGAGTTGCACAAACTTTTATCTGACTTAAATCTTAGTCAAGAGATAAATTGGGATTGGTTTATTCTGTTGGTTGCAAAAACCGGAATGCGATTTTCTGAAGCGTTGGCTATAACTCCAAAAGACTTTGATTTTTCAAAGCAGTCTTTATCTATCAATAAAACCTGGGATTATAAAGGCGGTGGTGGGTTTATGCCCACCAAAAATCAGTCGTCGGTCAGGAAAATACAGATTGATTGGCAGCTCATTATTCAATTTTCTACTTTGGTTAAAGACTTACCTGAAGATGAACCGATTTTTGTTTCGGAAAAGGTGTATAACTCTACTGTCAATGACATTCTTACAAGACACTGTAAGAAGGCAGATATACCGGTTATATCTGTTCACGGACTAAGACATACACACGCTTCACTGCTATTATTTGCCGGAGTATCAATAGCAAGTGTGGCTCAACGATTAGGACATTCAAGTATGACAACAACGCAAAAGACCTATCTTCACATTATTCAAGAACTTGAAAATAAAGATGTTGATTTGGTAATGCGTTCATTGTCGAGCTTGAATTGACAACAACCGGCTTACGCTGATGAAGGGTGATAAGGTTGTCGAGGTTTTCAAAATATGCACCTATTTTCTGCTGTTCTTCAACTGACGGCAAGGTGATAGCTGTATTCAAAATGTTATCATTATATAGTCTTTTTATTGTGCTGCCTTCTATTCCTGCCCATTTCACAATAGAATAAAAGCATTTCAAAAACGAGTTGTCCAAATGTTTATCGTGATTTAACCAAACTATATTGGAGTCTTGAAAATACTCATTTTTTCCCGTAAACACAACAGTTCTACCAATGCTGCCTGATGCAGAAATCAATATATCTCCTTTTTTAGGATACTGGTATTTTGCTTTATATTCTTCAAAAAGCTCTCTCGATATAAAAGCATCTGCCTCTCCACCGAATGTACCTATTTTATAAAATGGTATTTCTCCATTTTCCGATGTTTGCTCTTTGAAAATCCTTCGGCACATAGAGACTGAACCGATTTCCCCCAGCTTACGCTGTTCCCAAGTGTCACTAAACCCTTTGAAGCGAATTGCCGGAATGTCTGTTATTTTTGTCATTTTGCACTACCTCCAAGCAATTTTTTGAGTTCAGCAAGACCGAGCATATCAAATTCACTACCTTCAAGGTCATCAATCATAGAAGAAAGTGATTTTTCTGTTTCTTCTATTTGATTTTCGACATCTGCGAAAGTAGTTTCATATTTCTTTGCAAGTGCTTCAAGCTTTGAAACCAAATCAGATATAATGCTATCCGGCAACTGCATAAGATTATCAATAAGCGGCTTTATCCACTTATCTTTAAGAAGTTCAAGAACTTGTTCATCGGACAAGTGTTCAATCGTATCTTTCGTTTTTTCTTCAAGCAAGGCATTATCACGCTTAATGGCAGTTTTCAATGCTTTTTCTTCTGTATTCAATTCCGAAACAGATTTAAGTTTTTCCTTTGTTTCAGGTTCAACACCGTCGGATTTCATAGCTTTTTTGATTTCTGCAAAGACCCAGCTATCTTCGTTTACAAAATCAGCCTCTTTTTCTTCCTCGGAAAGTGTGTCAAGTATTTCTTCGTATTCGGAAGCAATTTCTGAAAGTCGATTTTCTTTTTCACTTAATGCTTGCTTGTCATCGGCAAGTATAGTGCTTTGAATAAGGTCAAATGGTATAATGCGACCTTTCCATCCTTCTTGTACTTCCTGCTCAACATTTCCTTTTTTCTTGACCACCATATTAGCGTCAACAATTTTAGTTGCTCCAAAGCCCTCTGTTTGAATAATTTCCAAATCTACGGCAATCTTAGTCCAGTCATCATCAAGAAGCTGGTATGCTTCATATCTGTCAACTAACGGGATGGCAGCCATTCGTGCAAAGATATTTTTTGATAAAAGCTCCTCTGTTTTAGAGATACTGAGACTTTCCATCTTTGTAATCAGCTCATCATACAAATATGTATCAAAATCAGCAAAAACGGACTTGAACTCGTTTTCAAAACTTGTTATATCACTGTGTTCTTTAATTGCCTTTTTTATATCTTTAACTACGAATTTGCAATATTCGGAAGATGTATTTTCAAACAAATCAGAGCGAAGTGCCGGGAAAGCTGTCCAATATTCTTTGAGTTCATCAATTTCAGATGCCGGTAGACCGCCGAACATAGACGCAAAAATATCCCAAGATTCTGCCGCCTCTGAGGAATCCACATATCTCGGAATATTAAGGTTATAATCGTTCTCTCTGATTTCGTCACGGCTGACAACTCGTGAATACTTGTCCACGCTTTCTCTCCGTGTAACAACATCTACAATCTTCTTAATATCTGAAGCTCTCAGCTTATTGTTTTTGCCCTCTTTGATATATCCTTTTGAAGCATCTACTATAAGAACATCTGTATTGGTTCTCTTTTGCTTCAACACCATAATTATTGTCGGAATACCTGTGCCGTAAAAAATATTTGCAGGCAATCCTATGATTGTATCAATCTTATTTTTTTCAATTAAGTTCTTGCGAATTTCGCCTTCTTCGCCGCCACGGAACAAAACACCGTGAGGAAGAACAATAGTCATAATGCCATCAGGCTTAATATGATAAAGGTCGTGAAGCAAAAAGGCATAGTCTGCCTTACCCTTTGGTGCAAGACCATAACCGGCATAACGAGGGTCAGTATCCTTATCAGCTGGATTCCAAGCCTGTGAATATGGAGGATTGGAAACTACGGCGTCAACATAGAGTGGATTGTATGTTCCTGTCGGGTCGTTTTCATCGAAATACGGCCAGTCGTCCTCCAAAGTATCGCCGTTTCTTGTTACTATGTTATCTGCTTCAATACCACGCATTACCAAGTTCATACGAGTAAGGTTATATGTATTCTGCTTTAATTCCTGAGCGTAGTATTTAACTTTGTTTTCGCCCTCAATGAACTTTGAAGCACTCTTACCGATGTTGATTAACAAGGAACCAGAACCGCTTGTAGGGTCGAATATTTCAATTTTCTCTCTGTTTTTCAAGTGATTTGCAACTATTTCAGACATAAGCAATGATACTTCGTGCGGAGTGTAGAACTCGCCGGCTTTTTTACCTGCATTCGCCGCAAACTTTTCAATCAAATATTCATAAATAAATCCAAGAACATCATAGCCCTGCTTACCATCCATAGGAATATCTTTTATAAGCTGAATGAGTTCGCTAATAGACTTTGACTGCGAAGCAGCACTATCACCTAATTTTGAAAGACCAGTTTGCAGAGTATCAAAAACGCCCTCAAACACTTTCTTGTGGGTTGGGTTTATTAAACGGCTAAACGCTGAAAGAGCGTCACGAACATCTTGAACACTGAAATCGCTGCCTTTTGCAAGCCAAGTTGAAAAGAGATTGTCGTAAGAAATAAAATATCCCAAGTTCTTCTGAATGCTTTCAACCGTATCAGTATCTTCTTCTGTTAATTCGGGAAGATACTCGTCAGTCCAATCATTAGCTTTCAGATATTTAACTTCTTTCTCCGAAAGGAATTTATAGAAAATAAATCCTAAGATATAGTCTTTGTATTCATTTGCTTCGATTTTGGAACGCATTTTGTTTGCAGACTCCCAAATCTTTGCAGCTAACTGCTGTTTATTCATAATAAACCTCCGTATTATTTGTTGTAGCTATTTATATTTTATCTGACAATGGCACTATTTTTAAGTATAAAATAATTAGTGTCCCATAAAACGGACTCAGTTTTCTTCATCAGGAAGAAAATCTATAATATCTTCTACATTGCAATCAAGTGCAGCACATACTTTTCCAAGCACTTCGGTCGTCACATTTTCATCTCTGCTCATTTTGCTCATTGTGTAATGACTTAAACCAGCAAGAGCTTCTAAGTCTTTTTTCTTCATATCTCTGTCAACAAGAATGTGCCACAATTTTTTATAACTAACAGCCATTTCATTGCACCTCTTTCTTAGTTAAAGTGTAAGTATATATATTGTACCATAGAAATTTGATTTTTTCAATAAAACCACAAATATTCGAACTAAAGTGCGTTTTTTCATACTTTCGGTTAAAAACGTATATAACTCTGTTATTACCGGTTTATGTTCATTCTTGGGAACAGCGTAAGGTTTCAGAACTGTTTAGAGTTACCCGTGGGTATGTTCTTGCGGCTACACAAACAGAAACGACGAAAACAGACGAAAAGCCTTATCCGGTCTATTCTTCACAGACCAAAGATCAAGGGTTGATGGGATACTACAAAGACTATCTTTATGAAGATGCAATTACTTGGACGACTGATGGCGCAAACGCCGGAACAGTTAATTACAGAGCCGGAAAGTTTTATTGTACCAATGTTTGTGGGGTTTTGCTCTCAAATCAAGTAAAGGCTAATCAGATGATAGCCGAAGCCTTGAACAGTGTAGCAAAGGGATATGTGTCTTATGTTGGCAATCCAAAACTGATGAATAATGTAATGGCAGACATTGTAATTCAGATACCAACACAAGCAGAAGAACGGGAACAGTTATCCTCGTTTTTTGCCAAACTTGACAACCTTATCACCCTTCATCAGTGTAAATGTCAAATTGACGGCTGCCGTTTTCAATCACCATTAGCTATTACTTGGGAACAGCGTAAGGTCACTGAAATCGGAAAAATTTATATTGGATTAGTGACAACAATGACGAAACATTATACCGATGAAGGAACTTTACTTATTAGAAACTCAGATATTAAAGATGGTAAATTTGAATTTGGTGATAATCCAATTTACTTGGAAAAAACATTTGCCGAAAAAAACGAAACTCGTATGCACCAAATTGGAGATGTAATTACCGTACACACCGGAGATGTAGGAACATCTGCGGTAATTACTGAAAACGAAGCAAAATCAATAGGTTTTGCTACGATTGTCACTCGACCAAATCCTAAAATAATTGATTCAAATTATCTGTGTTCGTTTCTAAACACAGATAAACATAAGAAATGGGCAGTATCAATTTCAACAGGAGATGGAAGAACAAATTACAACTTGGGAGATTATTTTGAATTAGTTGTTCCTGTTCCGTCAATAGCAGAGCAAAAGAAAATAGCTTCATATATTCAAAAACTCAATCGCCTTATCACCCTTCATCAGTGTGAGTAAAAACAAAAGTTGGTTCCAACATACACGTACTCAGATGAAGTCAAACCAACTATCAGTAATGATTTCCAACTATTTTTATGTCATACTATAAAAGTAGTAATTCACGATTGTTAATGGCGAAAGATAAACCACAACCCAAGAGCCACGTTAAGCAATCTCCAAAAAAGAAATTTAGGGGTAAAAAGGAATGGACGAACAAAAGATAATATTCAGTAATCGGTTTGAAAAAGAGAAATTTGAGGATTACAAAACAGATTTGGGAACTGACAGCTCAGTCACTCCCGACTTTACGGAAGCTGATGATTTTTTAAAATTTATACAGAAGAACCGCAGAAGTGTTCCAAGTAAAGAGCGAATTGCTGACAAGGATAAATTTATCAAAACCGTTTACGAACTATCCAATAGCTTTGAAATTGACGCTGACCTGATAGAATTTGCCGAGGGATATATCGCCAACATCTATGTAGATTATGCCTGCTACACTGGATATATCAAGAAGCTGTTAGCAATTCTTTTTATCCTTGCCGATGATATTTCCTTTTTAGACGGCAGTAAAGAAAATGCCGATATGCTTTTCAGCTTCACTTATCACACACACCATATTTTCCTGAATAACAGAGAAACAACTGATTTCTCATAATGTACCCGATGGCTACTCAACTGAGCAGCCATCTTTTCAATTTTCCAGACACCGTCTGGAATTTTTAATATGCCGGAATACCGTATCCATAGATATTGCTGCTTCCGACTGCGTACTGTCTTTGCTTGCAGGCGTCGCCTGAGTTGCCCTCTACGGTATAAACTGTGCCATTCTCACACTTCTCTACGATACCAACGTGGTCTGTTGTACCGTCGCCTTCCCAATCAAAGAAGATAATATCTCCTACCTTTGGTTCATAAGTGCGGTCTTGCCATTTTCCATTTGACTTAAACCAGTTTGCACCATCCACGCAACCTGCAAATTTCGGAACAAGTCCGCTTTCAATATACCCGCATTGGTCAGCACACCAAGATACGAAGCAGGCACACCATTCCACTCGACTATTAAAGCCGTACCAGCTCCAGTAAGGTTGTCCGCCCTGATTGCCTAGCTGTGTCAAGGCAACCTCAACAATCGCCTGATTACCTCCGGCAGTAAAGGCTCGCCCATACGGATAGTATCTCAGAACGTGAGCCGGATATTGGGTATCTCCATAACTGTCCCAACCAAGCCTTTGTGCCTGCTGAGTGGAAAACTCCACTGCATTGGCATAAGAATAACCGCCATACTTTGTTTTTGCCCAAGAAATATACCCATTACCGAAGTTGTAGCCTTGCAAGGCAAGTTTGATATGCTCCATATCTATCGGACTTTCCACTTCTGCCGAAGTAAGAGCCGCTTTCAATTCCTGAACTCCACACTGGATAGAATATTCAGGGTCTTTAATTCCATTAGGTTCGTGCGGATACCTTGTATTGAAACTTCCCTCTGCTGCCTGCATAGGGTCAAGTCCTCTGCCGCCGCTTTCCTGCATCATAACCGCCTTGATAAGTTCTACATACTCAGGAATGCCGTACTCTTTGGCATACTTCTGTATGATGGGTTCATAGGCTTCTACCTCTGCACTTACCGGAGTATAGGAATTACTGTCACTTCCTCCTCCAAACATTGCTACGGCAGCACCAAACAACACGACAATCATAATAATCAGCACCGCTATCCAACCGCCTGCTGCGATTGCTGCTACAAGTACTTTTGTCCCTGCAATAATCGCCTTGACTGCCGCAACGGTAGCTTTCGCTGTGGCTTTGACGGTATCTGCTGTGGCTTTCGCCGCTTTCTTTGCTGCCTGAGCCGCTTTCTGTGAAGCCTTAACCTTCGCCTGAGCGGTTTTCTGTGCGGCTTTTGCCGTCTGCTGACTGGTCTTAATGCTTGCCTTTGCAGTATGCTCGGCAGTCTTAACAGACCTCTGCGTTGTTTTTGTCGCTTCCTTACCTGCAAGTTTAATATTCTTCTTTCCTGCGGAAGTCGCAGATTGTTTAACCATTTTCTCCGGCTTTTCAAGTGTCCTGATTACCGACGATGTCTGCGTCTGTTCTGAAGAACTACCAACCGTTGTGGGTCTGCCTTGCGTTTTCTGAGCGTTCATTGCCTTTTCTGCTCTCTGCTGTTTGAAACGCTGTATGCCCTCTTTTGCAGATTGAATATTCTGCTTTGTTTCCTGAACACCTTTTCGTCCAGCTTTATCAAAAGAATACGCACCTTTATGTGCGATTTCATCAATTCCGGCTTCCGTCTTATCGGCAGCATATTCTTCCGCAGTATTCTCATTTGTATTTACCGAATGTTCTGCTTTGTCCTTTGTGGCGATATATGCCTGTTTCATTTTCTGACCGGCAATGGCAGCTTTATCCAAGGTCTTTATCGTGCCTTTGACTGTTTCTCTTGTTTTAATATCAGCCACATCAAACCTCCTTCCTAAGCCGGTTGAATAACTCTTTTGAATTTCGTTGAGCTATCGGCAATAAACCCGTTAATCAATCGGCTTTCTGCTTTCGTTTCGGGATAAGCGGTAATAGAGATTGTCTTTGCGTTCCAATCAAGGGTGTAGCTGTCGCTTGCAACATTTGTGATGTGATGCTTTGCAAGGAAGTCTCGCAAACGCTTCATTTCTTCGAGGTCATCGGACATAATCACATTCACATAGGTTCTGTCCTTTGACATTTTCTCGTTAATAAAGCAAGCAAGAGAACAACCGACACCGCCCGCAACGGCAACAACAAGCATTGCTATCTCGTTATTCGCAGAGACAACTCTTTTCGTTATCCAAAAATAAATGAAGTCGGATATGATAACCGCAATGCCTGCAAGTATCCACCGACTTCTCTGTACCAATATTGTTTTTGTCGTACTAAGGGCATTGTCCGCAACTTTCGCTGCGAACAACACTGCTAAATTTATCAAACTAATCATACAAGGTTCATCCCTCCTTATTCAGCCACTTTCTTCGCCACAACAACCATTCTTCCGTTGTTATGAGAATACTCGCAAGTGGAAAGCGTAATCAATTTGTCGCCGTATTCTGCGTTTACTCCCGTATCATAGATTGCAAGTTCCTTGCACTTGGCAATATAAGCATCGAAATCATCTTCTGTATCTGCATTGACAAAATCATAATATCTGAAGCTGTTTGGGCTGTCTGTATATACTTCTGTCTTGAAAGCTGCCACTACTTCGTATTTACCTTTCTCGGTAAGCGTATCAAACTGAATGGTTTTGTGCTTTTCCCAAAAAGATTTATCGGCATATTTCATCAATCCGGCGAACATCGAATTGTCGTTCATATGATGACCGTAGATAACAAGGTTATCTGACGGAGCATCCACATCGCAGTTTTCCTGTACATACGGACAACCGTACACTGTATAACCTTTATCAAATCCGTGTCTTAAATAGAAATTCGGATTATCCTTTGACTGCATAACCGGATAATTGATTTTGGTATCCTCAACCTTTATCCATCCTACCATATCGTTGTTCTGCATATACAGTTCCTGATAGTCTGGCAAAAAGTTCTTATCTTCGGAATATGACATCGTATCCTCCGTATCATCTGTATCCTCAACGGTTTCAATCAAGTTATCATAGAGTTCTGCCTGCATTTTAGAGTCGCAGTAGTCTTTGACCAAGAAGCCAACACTCACAGCAAATACAACGCTTAAAAGCGATATAACCGTAATTCTCATTTTCTTACTCATCGTTTTGTACCTTTACCTTTCCATATCTTTTCTTTTAGGTGGAGTCAAATCTCTACAATATTCGGGATACCTGAGTTTGATACCTTCCATAAAGTAAGGAGCATATCCGCAACAGAACAATTCATCCGGTGTGAAAAGATTTTCTTTTCCCTCCTCCGTGAAGCCGTTCCAAAGATTAAAGGCAAGGTGGCAGACCTTGACTGTTCCACTGGTCTGCCAACCGCCATACATTCCCTCCGGCACAATGCAATCGTTCTTAAAATCAAACATTTTTCCGATATTCATTCTGGTTTCTTCTGAAATGCCCATCACGTAGAAAAATGCCTGATGATAGCAGTCATTGTGCCTGCATTTTTCGAGATTTTCAAAGACAAAATCTCTGTGTGCTTTGTTTCTGAATTGAATTTTAGCCATAGAAAACACCTCCTTATAAGCCTTCACCGGGCTTCGTCGTCATCAAGCGGTACAACTTCGTATTCTTCGGGAACTTATTTGCAAACGGTACAAGAGAACTGCCCACCTTGATAAGTCCGTGTCCTGCGTCAACATTTGTGATATACGAAAGCTGAAGGTCTGAGATATTCAGAAGTTTTGCAAGTTCCAGTCTGTCGGTAGAAGCCTGATTAAGCATAATGATAAACTCGCTGTTCGCAAGCATTGTTCTTGCAGTATGGCTCTGCAAAAGGTCGTCCACATTCTGAGTGATACCGGTTGCGTATGCACCGTACTTTCTTACACGCTTCCAGAGTGTAAAGAGGAAGTTTGCAGAATACTCGTGCTGGAACAAAAGATAAATCTCATCAATGAAGATAAAGGTCTGCTTACCCTTTGCTCGGTTCTGTGTGATTCGGTTCAAAATACTGTCAAGGACGACAAGCATACCGATAGGCATAAGCTGCTTGCCGAGGTCGAGAATGTCATAACAGATAAGTCGATTGTGAGTATCTACATTTGTCTGCTTTGCAAAAGTATTCAGCGAACCGTGAGTAAACAACTCAATAGCAAGAGCGATTTCCTTTGCTTCCGGCTCATCCTGTTTGAGAAGTTCATCTCTGAAATCCTGCAAGGTCGGAACCTGACCGGTATAATCGTTTTGCTGATAGGTGCGGTAAACGCTTGCAGTACAACGGTCAATGATGGACTTCTGCTTTGCTCCGAGATTTGTACCGCCGATAAGCTGTTCGCAAAGGGACATAATAAACTCGGATTTCAAGATAACAGGATTTGCTCCGTCGCCATAGTCCTTGTTCATATCCATTGCATTGATATGGTTATTCGATGTTGCGGAGATATTGATAATCTCGCCACCAAGTGCATTTACAAGATGGGAATACTCCCTCTCAGGGTCGATGATGATTACATCAGCATCGGAAGAAAGGATAATATTTTCAATCTCCCCCTTAGCCGCAAAAGACTTACCGCCACCGGATACACCGAGAATAAAGGAGTTACCGTTAAGAAGCTGTTTTCGGTCGGCAATTATCATATTTTTACTGATAACATTCTGACCGTAATAAATGCCGTTCTCGTGGTAAATATCCTGAACCCTGAACGGAATAAACACTGCAAGGCTCTCGGTCGTAAGAGTTCTGAATGTGTCTATTTTCCTTGTACCGTATGGCATAACGGTATTGAGTCCGTCCATCTGCTGAAATTTAAGAACCGCAAACTGACAAAGATGTTTTCTCGCTGTTGTGAGCAACGCTTCCGTATCGTTGTCGAGCTGCTCTTTGGTATCTGCGGTATGCACCATTGTGAGCACTGCGAACATCATTCTCTGGTCACGGGTGGTAAGGTCATCAAGGAACTCTTTCATTTCCTTTTTTTGCTGTTCCATATCATAAGGAACAGTTGCCGAAAAGTTGTTGTTCATATTCTGCTTTCTCTGCCAGTTCGTAATGTTGGTTTCTACACCGAGCAATCTGTTTTCGGCTTCTCTGACTGCTTCATCGGTAGGAACAGGTACAATATCAATGGACATCATCAGATTTCGGTTCATATCCGTAAGTTCCGCCACCATACTGTCCTTGATATAGGACGCATATTCACGAAGAAAGATAACCCTGCCATAACGGTTACCGATTTTGAAATAATCACTTTCAAATTCTAAAGAGTCCGGGCAGATATAGTCCTTAAAATCGTGTCCTTTCTTTCGTGTTTCCTTAATATCAAAATGATATGAAGTTTCTTCCCCCACACGGAAGAAGTCGTGAATAATGCGAAGTCGCTCATCCGTTTCAAGTTCCACACACTTACTGCCAAGTCGTGAAAAGTGTGAAATCAAATCTGCACCTACACGGGCAAAATAGGTTCTTGCGTCATCCACATTCTTTTTATTGATGGAGATGGTCACATACTTATCCTGCACCGTTGAATTTGCTCCCGTTGCCTTATCAAGAAGCATTTTGTTGTATTCCTCCCGATATTCGTCTAGTTCGTCTCCGGTTTCAGGGATAAGGATTGTTTTCTCAAAGTCCAAACGGTTCAGTCGTCTGTTGTTGATAGTGAGTTTTGTGGTTGCTCCACTGTCAAGAGAGTTAAGTAGTTCCGAATACTCAAGGAACATCGCTTCTTTATCTTCTCGGCTGGCAACCGCATAGTTAATATCCGTGAACTTAAAGGATTTAGAATACTTGTCTTTGCCCACTCTGAAAATACCGTCATCATAGATGGCAGTAAGCGGAATACAGTCCTGCACACCCTTCGGCACAACAAATTTTTCCTTATCCTGCTTAAAGATGTTGTTTAATGTCTTAATCATTATTCTTGTAAGCCTCCTTTGTCTTTTTCTCAATGCTCGGTTTCATCAGTTCTAAATAGGTGTTTGTGGAGTGAAACACTAACTTCTTTGGCATAAGAAACTCGGACTTAATCCACGCCCAGATAAATTTCTCTGCTGTCATTCCGTTGTATTTCACAAATCCGAGAGCCGCAAACGGTGCTGCTCCCAAAATACACACCCACGATACTGTTTCAGTTCCAAGATGCGGTTTGAGTAAGAAGTACAATCCTACCGCCACACCACACGCAAGGATAGAAAAAATGAACTGTCTGAGCGACAGTCCAAAGAACATTGATTCTGTGTAATTTCGTATTTCTCTGTTTATTTTTACTTCCATCAGAATTTCCTTTCTATGACAAATAAAAAAGCACCGCCATAACTGACAGTGCCACATCGTATCGTGCATTACCAAAGGTTTAAATAAGTAAGTCCTCTTGGTAAATTATCTTCTTCATTTTCTAAACTTTGCTGTATGTGATTATAAACATTATGAATACTTTCCAAATACAGAATAAAGGACTTTTTGTTCGTATCCCTATTACGATTTTTTAACTTGATATACTCATCACGAACACAATTCCATCCCTGCTCATATTCAAGTATTTCTTGAAGTTTGCAGTCTGCATTTTGTGATAGGACTCTATCTTCAAATGAATAGCGATTGTTTTTCTTCCAATTCTTGATATATCTATATCCATTGTCCAAATTGTCATCATCTAAATAATAAATTATCGCAAAATCACAGCTTCTGATAATCTTGGAATGTTTTTTATCAACAACCTTTATGGTAATAGAAGAAGTGGAGTCTTCGGGTTCTCCGTACTTTGTACCTTTGAGCGACTTGGAAAAAGCTCTCATAAACTGCTCTTTCAGTTTTTTGGGATTGTCCCATAAATCGCTCTTTTGCAAAATTAGATTGTAGTCAAAATCATAACCTCTGTTACCATCTTTTATCTTAGTGACGAGGTGTCGATTTGCACTTCCAATCAATTTGAATTGAAAAGTCGTATCATATTCGGTTTTCATTATTTTTTGAACCTTTTTTATGATACTTTCAATTTCCTCTTTATAAGGCTTGTATTCTGCTTTGCTGACATATTCGTACATATACTTGACCATCCTATCTTTACTTCCTCAATCCGACCATTTAGCAAAGCTAAATCATTACAGTATATCACGATTTTTTCACTTGTCAATTATTTTTATTTTTTTTGTGTTTTTCAGGCAAGAATTTTGCCTGAAGATTTGTTGCAAAAACCTCCGTTATAAGCCCATCATTTCTCTGATAATACGGTCACTCATCTTTACTGCACCGACAAGAACAAGCATATTAAATACAAGTTCTCCGATATATGACCATACCTGTGTGACTGCCGCAGCGTCCGGGTTTACTACCGGCGGACTTGACGCAAACAGTGAGAAGATTATGCAGGCAAGCACGATTACTGCACCTTCAAGCAGTACCGCACAGTAACTTTTAATAAAACTCTTGCCCACATTCTGCGTTGGTTCTCCGGCAAAGGTAGATAGCGGTATCGGTGCTAATGCCGTGTACATATACAGTTTGAAAAATCTGCCGTAAACCGTCATTATCAGAATGAATGACAACACCGTAATAAAAAGACCGCCTATCAGAGTCACTGCCCATAGCGGAATGCTTTCAAAGAATCCGCAGTCCTCAATGGTTGTTACCATTTCGGATGGGAGCGTCGTCTGATTCGGTGTTCCAAATCCCGATGATGTCATAATGGTTGAAATGATACCTTGAACGATATTGAATAAAGCAAGCATAAGCTCCATACCGTAGGTTATGACACCTTTGGCAATGGCAAAGCGAACAAACAATTTCAGTGCGTGTTCCGGCTTTTTTACATCGGTAAAGCTGCCGCAGGTACGGACAACGCCTACCACAAAGAACAGCACCAACAGTGCAAGTCCGATTGCCTGAACTGCTCCGTTGATTGTTACCATCACATTCCATATGCTTCCGCCTTTGAAATCCTGCGGCGTTGTGGTTAAAAGCTGCCATATCTCGCTTAATTTATCGTTCCAAGTTTCAAGAGCGTTTTCGAGGTTTTGAACTACCCAGTTATCGCTCATTCATTCGCACCTCCTTGTAAAAATGGGAGCATACCCGTTTTGCCGAGTATGCCCCGTGATAACTGTTGCTTCTTAGCCTGTGATAAGAGTAAGGATTTCTTTTGCGAAAGTAATGATGATACCTCCGGCAAGAGTAAGAAAACCGTTTGCTCTCTGGGACGGGTCGTGGGACTTCAAAGAAAGTCCGACCTGCACGATACCGAAGCCGAGCAGGATAAGTCCGATTGCACGGATAAGTCCGAAAATGAAATCGGACAGATTGTTTACTACCGTGATAGGGTCGTTTGCCGCAAATGCGGTTACACCTGTGCCGAGTACAACGGTCATCGCCAATACTGCTACGCAATAAGCTCGATACCCTTTCTTGACCTTTCCGGTCATCGGCAGTTTAGAGGTTGTTTTGTTTTCTGTGTTTTTCTTAAAAAATCTCATTGTAATTTCCTCCTGTGATTAAAAATTGTTATCTACTTCAAAATCCTCATCGGACAAAAGTTCGTAAGTGGTTTCTCCGTAATTGCTTTCCTCAACCTCATCCGGGTCAATAGCAAGAACGGAAATAGATGAGTGCGGTATCGTCACTTCTCCGTGCTTGTACGGTTTCTCTTTTCCGTCTGTGGTCAGTACCACATTCGGGTGCTTCAAGATGTCATACTTAAAATCCATAATCGGTCGCTCCCCTCGGATAAATAAAATCGCATATTGGTTATTCAGCATACGCACTTCATCCGGTGTGAGAAGTTCTCGACCGCTTATCTGATAGTTTGTGGAGTAGTTACCGCTTCGACCGGAACTCTTACCATAAGTGTTCGTGTCGATAGTTTCTTTGCCGAGCAGCTCCGACACATATTTATGTGTACTTTGCTCGTTGCCGCCAAGATACAGAAATTCATCGCAGTTGCCCACGATGCTTTCCCATTGCTTTTCAAACAAGGCTTTAAGCTGTGCCAAGTTCTGTAAGATGATACTGACCGACACACCTCTGGAACGCATTACCGAAAGTATCTTGTCAAAGTCATCCGGCAAAGAAACATTGGCAAATTCGTCCATCAGAAAATGAACGGGAACGGGAAGCGAACCCCCGTGGATATGGTCGGCGGCATAGAATAACTGCTGAAACAGTTGAGTATATAAAATCGACACCAGAAAATTAAAACTGGAGTCGTTATCGGGTATCAGGGCAAACAAGGCGACTTTTTTCTCGCCCATAGAGGGCAGGTCTAACTCGTCTGCCGAAGTTAAATAAGCAAGGCTTTCAAGATTGAATTTCTCAAGTCTTGCGGCAAGCGTTATCTGAATGGATTTCAACGTCTTTGCCGAACCGGAATGATAGGAACGGTAATACTTTAGAGCAATATGGTCGGGATTGTTCATCTCAAGCTCTGCAAATAATTCATCGAGAGGAGATGGTCTTGTATCTTCCTCATCCTCAATCGAACCGGCTCTGAGCATTTCCATAACCATTGCAAAGTTCTGTTCTTCCTCCGGTGCTTCATAGCGTAAATAAAACACCAACGCCAAAAGGAGCATAGAAGCTGAAGTGTCCCAAAACGGGTCTTGGGACTGACTGCCCTTTGGTGTGGTGCTTTTGAATAAGTTAGTTACAAGTTTCTGCACATCGTTGTCGTTCTGAAGATACACAAACGGATTGTAACAGTGGCTCTTTTCCATAGAGATAAGGTCAAGAACTCTGACCTCATATCCTTTTTTCTCAAGAAGTTTTCCCGTATCCCTCAAGATTTCGCCTTTCGGGTCAAGGATTACAAAAGAGGTATTGCACTGCATAAGGTTGGGCTTACAGTAAAATCTTGTTTTACCTGCACCGGAACCGCCGCATACCAGTGTATTCAAATTTCGTCTGTGCTTTTTCGCATTCAATCCGATACGGACATTCTGCGTCATCAGCTTGTTATCGGAATACGGAGACTGTCTGTACTTCTTATCCACGGCTCTTGCATTGCCCCATTTTGCAGAACCGTGTTCCTCCCGCCTGCGGTAGTTTCTCTGTGTGGAGAAATATATCCCGATACCCATTCCATAGCACAAAAGCAAGATGAGGACAGTTTTTACGCTGTCCTCACAAACTTCTATATGAAACGGATTGTTAAATACATTCATCAGGCTCGGCAATATCTCCGGCAATCCGCCTTTAACTGACGGAGCTATGAGAAGTGCCAGCCACACAACCGGAGCAATACCGATGACAGAAAGAATAATCGCAGACTGTCTTTCGTTATCTCGCATCGCCGGAGCGTTCCTTTTCGATAACCTTGAATTTTTTCTTTGGGGCAGTCCCGACCTTGATAATCAGGTCGTCCACAGCATCGGTTGATTTCCCCTCGTTCATTAAATCTGTTTTCTCATCATTAAGAGAACGGATAACGATACCGTGTTCATAATCATCCAACGCTATATGGTAAAGTTCTTCTTTCGCCATATCTGTACCTCTTATCTTTCATAATCTTTTGTACGTGCCTGCTTTTTCTTGTACAGTTCGTCTGATACACGGGAATGAATATCTGTCATCGCATTTCTCGTCTTGGAAAGTTCAAAACGAATTTCCTTTGGCTCTTTGTTAGCGAGCTTATCCGGAATACGGTTAATGGCAAAATTCTGTGTATCAATACCGTACTTTTTGCAAAGCATATATCCGATACATACCGCCTGAAATCCCATATCGGAACGACTGTAACTGTCGCTGTTGATGGAAAGCTGTGCGTGTCCCAGTTCCTGTGCTACGCATTGAGCAACCGCTACGCTGTCTCCCACATCACGTTTTACATACAAGGTTTGCTCCTCATTGTTATAAAACGCTGCCATATTCGGATAAGGGAGGTCGTTTGTCGCTTCCACATTCACAGGCGAGGAATCAAGCATTGTGGTAATCAGTGCTTTCGGGTCACGATTAGCTGTCGGTGCAGGCGGTCGTTTTCCATTGGTCTGTGCCACATCAAACACTTTCTTCACATTGTAGGAAATGCCTGTTGTACCGTTACGCTTTGCATATTCCACCGGTTCAAGAATGGAAATACTCTTAGCACCTTTTGTGATTTTAATGTTCTCTTTGCTCCAGTCATCAAAATCTTTAAGCTGTACCGCCTGCGGATACTGCTTGTAAATCAAAAGTGCGTTTACTGCCGAATATCTGTCAAGTCGGCTCTGCGTATCAAGGAACGCTTTGAATTTCTCCGGCGAAGATATAATCTCTTTCGCCGCTTCATCCGCAAGCTGATACACACCGTCTTTCTCGGCTCGTTTCTTCTCAGCATATTCCTCTTTGGAAAGTCTCGGTCGCTGAGTGCCTGCTTTTGCAGGAGTAAAATTTTCTGTCATTGTAATTACCTCTCTTTCGGTTTCTTTGATTTTGTTTTCGGCTGTTGGTGTACCGTCTGCTTCGGTGCAGAAGGATGCTTTGCCTTATCTGTTTCCGGCTCTTTGCGTTCTGCTTCTTTTTGCTGTTTTGCCTGAGCCTTATAGCGGTCAAGTTTTTCTTTGACCAATGGCTTCTTCTGTCTGTCAACAGCAATACCCTTATCAGTTTGCATATCTTCCGGCTCTGAGTTTTGCCTTGACGGAGGGTTTTTGTCCGTTTTGGCGGTTGTGGGGTTTGACTGTGCGTTTTCCTCTTTCTGAAGTGGTTTTCGTACAGCTTCCTCCGTGATGATTTCATTCTTGGATTTTGTCGGTTTATCTTTTTCCACGGCTTCTCGTTTTTCAACCGCTTTCTGCGATTCTGTTACGATTGCCGCCTTATCCACCTTACCGAGTTCAAACCTCTCAACGATTCTCTGAATTTTAGAAGCGTCCTCCGCACGTGCGATAATATCAATCGGAACATTATCTCCCCTTGTGTTCTTATCTCGGAGAACACAATAGAGAACACCGTAGCGTTTTGCCTGTTCGGTAAACTTCTTCAAATCCTTATTGGGAATGGAAAATACTTTCAATTCCTTGCCCGACTTAATCATATTGGTAAGACGGGCTTTGCCCCTTGTCTTATTCGCCTGCGTTGCTTCCTGCTTCAATACGGAAGCAAGAAGAATTGCGATATTCTTTGCGGCTGAACCGGTAAGTCTTGCAGCAACTTCAAAGCCTTCAAGGGATAACCTAACGACCTGTTCGGCTGCGTCACCTGGATTTGTCATTTCGCTTTTGCTCCTTTCTCTGTTGTTTTTCTTCTTCGGCTCTGATTGTTTCAAGGTTCTGTTCCATAACCTTTGACCTCTCGGCAATGTCATCACAGAGTCGAACCTCTTTATTCAGTTCCCGAATTTTGTCGCTTACCGTCGAAATCTGTTCTTTGACCTTAGACAGCTCATCGTCACTCATCTTCGTTCTTGCAATTTTTCGCAGGTGCGTTCTGTCGTCAGTCAAAGTTTTAATCTGACCTTTCAGCGACTCTTTATATGAGAAAAGCTGCTCGTCCGTAGAAATATTCTCCCGTCCGAGCAGCCTTGTCTCTGCTGTGATTTTATCCAGCTTCAATAAATCTTCTTTGAGAAGATAGTGAAGCCTTGCTGTATTCTGCTTTTTGTATTTCGGCAAATAACCGAGCCTGTAACAGTAATGCAGATACAAACCATACAGTCCGCCCACTTTTTTGATTTTATTTTCTCTTGTGGGCAACCGGTACTGCCGGATAACCACCGTCTGCTTTGCAAACGGAGCAATGCGTACTCTCTGATTTTCTATGAGCCTACGCCTGATGGCTTCTTCGGTATAATCTTCGCCGAGGTTTTTCAGTCGTATCGGTTTCGTGTACCCTTTCGGTACAATTGTCCAATACTTCCGGCTCTCGCTCAGGCAATGCTCATATCCCATCTGCGTAAGTGCATAGTCAAGACTTTTGATATTTGTGCTGTGGGCAATCGCTTCGTCTATGGCTTCACGCACCATAGAATATCTGGTCGGCATTCCGGCTTGCTCCTGCTTATAGTAGTAGGAAGATTGCTTACTGCGATTTGGATTCGGATTGTAATATAATCCATACTTCTCACAAATCCGGTCGGCTACTTTTCTGAACTTAAACCACGCTTTCTCATCTCCCCATAACCGCTTACCGTCTTTGAACGAAACAGAATTGATTACATAGTGGCAATGCAGGTGTTTGGTGTTCAGGTGCGTTGTCACAACGACTTGAAATCTGTCGCCCCACACTTCATTTGCAAATTCCATTCCGATTTTCTGTGCAAGCTGCGGAGAAATATTTTGTTCCTTAAAACTCAAATATCCGTGGTAGGCTTGAATGCCTTCCTCTTTACCATATGCCTGCTTGACTGATACAAACTGGTCACGGGCAGTGGTCGGATTGCAGTTAATACCCTCGACGAAATATTCCCGTTCAGTTTTTTCTTCATCCTTTGCATAGGAGAGAACATCAGCGAGTGCCTGATACTGTTCCTCGGTATAAATATCTGCCGCCGTCTTTTCAGGATTGGCGGCATAATCAATGACCTGACCGAGCCTTGAATTGACTGCCCACAACTTGCTTACTGCCATTTCATTTCACTCTTATCGGGTCTTAAATAAGTACGCTCAATATCTGCCTGAAACTTATGCCAACGCTCCGCTTCCTTTTTAAGTTGTGGAGCATCGACAAAACCAAGAGCGTTTGCTTTAACTGCAAGCTGATTGATGTTGTTGCCGATAGAGGAAAGTTCACGCATCACATCATAAAATCTTTCGTCCGGCTTTTCCCTCGGCTCGTAACCTCGAAGAAGCAAACGGATAAGTCCGGCTTCGCTAAGGCAAGCCTTTTTTGCTTTCTTCTGCAAGTCCTGTGCTTCATCTCGACTGAACCTAACAATCTTCTGAATATTTCTTTTCCTCATTTTCTGCGCCATCCTTTCTTGTGATGATATAGTGTCTGTCCTTGTTTATCTGGAACAGACACATAAAAGTAACTCCGAAAAAACCACCGACAATTACACCGACGGCGACCAATGCTATCTCTTTCAATGTTCATCTTCCTTTCTCTTGGGGTATTAGGGGCAACCCCTAACGAGTTCCTACCGTTTGGGAAACTGTGTTTATCCAAATGGTCTGCTCGCTAAGAATATGCAGACTCTCCGGGTTGCCCCATCGTCTGTCTTTTTATCGCTCCATATCTTTTGAAATTGGCTTATATGCTTTCGCTTCAATGCCCTTGTCCGTCTGATAAAAACGCTCCGGATACCGGAACTTATCCTCATACTTTTTCATCAAATCCTTTGGCATACTAAGAAAACTCTCCGACTCAATCGGTGCGTATGCGATAAAGAATTTGCCTGCAATAATGTCGAGGATTTCCTTATCATCGGAGTAGATTGCACGGTTAAGTTCTGCACCGTTCATCTTTCCTTCCTCGTTGCAAACGATTGCAACCTCGTCATCAAAAGGCATATACTCTTCAATATATCCGCCTACAGTTTCCTGCATTGCTTCCAGCGTATCCTCAATCTCTATCTGCTTCGGATACTTACCCGGCTCAATGAGAAGTACATTTATTTTTTCGCTCATCGCTCAAAACTCCTTTCATTCTTCTTGGAAATTCCTAATTTGATACACAAAAAGTCGTTGACATCTTTCCCGCACTTGGGCGGATCGTCAACGACTTCGTATCTGTCTTTTAATTTAATTTTCAGTGCATTTGCCGCCTTTCTTCCGGCAATATCATTATCAAAATGAAGCACGATACGGTTAATGTTCTTATTCTTTTCAAGCAGATTTTTAAGTGTAACCGGCACTTTGGACTTTTCCGTTTCTCTGTTAGGCGAATACACGCCGGAGAGAGAAACAAGGTTTAATTTGTGCCAATCCCTGCCCTCCATCTTTGCTAATGTGGCATAGGATAACAGGTCGATGGCACATTCAAACAAGTGTACCTCTCTGCTTTCTTCATTTGTCAGCCTGAAAGAAAACTGCTTCTTGCTACCGGTGCAGTCGCCCATAATACGACTATTGGTTGTTGCCCGAAATGCGGCATACTTTGCTTCTTTTTTCTCGTCATAACCGATAAAAACAACATTGTGATATGGCAGTGATTCAATGATAAGTTCCTTATCAAGGCAGTAGTTTATGATTTCATAATCAATCCCTCGACTGAAAAGATATTGCGTGACCACATCATTACTTGGACTTTTCTGCGGTAAAAGGAGCTGCTGATTTTCATAACTCCGGCTTTCTTTTTCATAGACCGGAGCAGAAACAGCACACTGTCCCATAATGGTTTCAACCGCTTCTACAAAATCAAGTCCTTTGACTTTGATAAGATAGTCAAGGGCAGATTTGCCACCGATACCTCTCGACCACCACATCCATTTCCCGTTTGAAATCTTCAAACTGTCGTGTTCTCTGGTACAGTAAGTGTTACCACTATAACGGACAAGTTCGCCCGGTTCATAGGTGCGAAGATAGGTCAGCAAATCCATCCGCTTTGCTTCGGTTATGACTTCCGGTGCTATATATGGCATAGTGACCACCTCACATTTCATTCTTATCTTTCATACGCCTTCTCCTTTCGCTTCTCGGTGGATTCGCCATCATCAGGCTCGCCGCCTACAATTTCATTTTCCTTTTTATCCATATTGAGCAAGATATTCAGCTTATCCAAACGAGCAAGTTTTAACTTCAATTCTTCTTCCTGCACAAACGGTTTTTGCACTTCTTTCTGTGCGGTTTCAAACTGATTTTTCGTATCAGCAAGACTGTCCTTTGCTTTTTCAAGGTCGTCTGCAAAACGCTCAACCGCATTATCAATACGAGTGATATTACCGAAAACATCATCGCCAAGCGACACCTGTTTGCCGGTTTCTCCTTTGACTGTCACGCAGTAAGAACGCTCTGTTGTGTCAAAAGACAGCTCCGTTTCAAATCCTCTGTACTTGCCGAGAGGAATAGGTGCAGGACTTGTCATTTCCTTGCAGGCTTCGATAATTGCTTTACCTGCGTCTGCCTTTTCGGAATAAAAAACACCCTTAACCTCCATGCCGACAAAGCGGTCATCTGTTGGTTTCGGGTGTTGTTTTGCAGTTTTCACATCTTCCGTCAAACCGTTAATTCGGTTTTCAAGAGAAGTGATACGCTGCGGATAATATTTAATTATCTTGTCCTCAAGGCTATACTTTTCAGATAAAAAATTGGATTTTAGCAGCTTCAATTTCTGCACCTGAATGTCTAAATCCATCTTTTCCTTGATATATGGATTGCCTGTTGCAAGCATTTTAATCTCAGCATAAGACAGTGCGGTTTCATCAATATCTTCTGCACTTCTGACCGGAGATTTGCTCGTCATAATCTGTGAAGCGAACTTCTGCTTTCCTTCGACAAGCTGATACAGATATGCGTCAAAGGTCTGCTTGGTAACATAACGATAGATTTCCACCTTTGGATTTGAATTTCCCTGACGGATAATTCTACCACTGCGTTGCTCCAAATCTGCCGGTCGCCAAGGACAATCAACATCGTGAAGTGCGATAAGTCTGTCCTGAACATTCGTACCGGCACCCATTTTTTGTGTTGAACCCATTAGCACTCTGACCTCGCCTTTACGGACTTTCTGAAACAATTCTTTCTTCTTCACGTCGGTTTCCGCTTCGTGGATAAATCGAACTTCGCTTTCGGGAACACCTCGCTCTATGAGCTTCTTTCTGATGTCGTTGTAGACAGAAAATGTTCCGTCGTTCTTTGGAGTAGATAAGTCGCAGAACACTAATTGTGCCGACTTTTTATCCTTGTTTTCTTCCCATATGCGGTACACATTATCAACGCAGGCATTGATTTTACTTTTTTCAAAATCAGGCAGCATAGCATTTAGCATACGCTGGTCAAGTGCAAGTTTTCTACCGTCGTTTGTTATCTTGAGCATATTATCTACGCTTGAATCTACACCTCCGCCACGAACTTTCTCGGCTCGCTCTGCAAGGGAGGCAACCATTTCTTTCTGCATTTCGGACGGTTCAACCGACACATTATGATACTCTGCTTCCGGTACAGGAAGATTAAGCATATCGGCTGGGTTAATGTCTGCAACCTCTTTGAACATCGCCATAAGTTCGGGCAGGTTATAGAATTTAGCAAAGCGTGTTTTTGCTCTATATCCCGTTCCCTCTGGCGTAAGTTCTATGGCTGTTACCGTTTCTCCAAAGGTAGAAGCCCAAGCGTCGAAGTGCTGTAATCCGTTTTTTACAAGGGTGTTGTACTGCAAATATCGCTGTATGGTATAGAGTTCCACCATACTGTTTGAAATAGGCGTACCTGTCGCAAATACTGTTCCTCGTCCGCCGGTAATCTCATCAAGGTATCGGCACTTCATAAACAGGTCGGAAGATTTCTGTGCTTCTGTCTGAGCAATACCACCCACATTACGCATTTTTGTGTAAAGATAAAGGTTCTTGTAGTAATGGCTTTCGTCAATAAAAAGCCTGTCCACACCTAATTCTTCAAAGGTTACAACATCATCCTTTCTGCTTTGGTCGTTGAGTTTTTGGAGCTTTTGCTTGACGGATTTTCTTGATTTTTCAAGCTGTTTGACAGAGAAGTTTTCTCCTCGGTTACGCTTTAGTTCTGCAATTCCTTCCGTCAATTCATTCAACTGCTGTTCAAGAATTGCCCTCTGCCTTTCAATCGACATCGGAATTTTTTCAAATTGAGAATGTCCGATAATAACTGCGTCATAATCACCGGTTGCAATTCTTCCGCAGAACTTTTTACGGTTCTTTGTTTCAAAATCTTTCTTCGTTGCAACCAGTATATTTGCCGACGGATAAAGTTGCAAGTATTCCGCCGCCCACTGTTCCGTCAAATGATTCGGCACAACAAACAGCGACTTATTACATAATCCGAGCCTTTTTGACTCCTGCGATGCCGCTACCATCTCGAAGGTCTTGCCTGCACCAACTGCGTGTGCAAGCAAGGTATTTCCGCCGTAAAGAATGTGTGCAACCGCATTTCTCTGGTGTTCCCTTAATGTGATTTCCGGATTCATACCACTAAATGTGATGTGACTTCCGTCATACTCACGAGGTCTTATGCTGTTGAATTTTTCGTTATACATCTTCGTGAGTTTCTCTCTACGGTCAGGGTCTGCCCATATCCAATCCTGAAAACCTTGCTTGATAAGTTCCTGCTTTGCCTGTGCGATTGCTGTTTCCTTTTTGTTGAGAACTGCCTTTTTCCTACCCTCATCATCTTCGATATAATCAAAGATACGGACATCTTTCAGGTTCAGCGTTTCCTCAATTATCTTGTAGGCATTGATACGACCTGTGCCGTATGTGCTATATGCTTTGACATTGGAACGGTCATAGGATTTACCCTCGATATTCCACTCGCCCGTATAGGGAGAGAAGTGAATTTTTATATTCCACTGTGCATATCTCGGTGTATCAAGGAACTCAAACATAAACTGTTGGATTACTTCCTGCGGTAGCCAAGTAGCACCGAGCCTTACGGAAATCTCACTTGCAGTCAGGTCTTTCGGCTGAACCTTTTCCAATGCTTCCACATTGATTTTATAATCTTCCGGATAAATTTCTGCCGACTTTCTGGCTGTGATAAGTTTCTCCCTGACATTACCGGAGAGATATTCATCTGCCATCAAATACTTTGCCTCGGTTACATTCCCGTACCCGTGAAGCGGATTTAAGAAAATAACACCTTTCAAATCCTGATAGAGTGTTTCTTCATTTTTACCCGTAAGCCTTGACATATATGCCATATCAATTCCGGCTTTTTCTCCCATAGAAACAGCAAGTGCTTCGCTGGCAGTATCTACCTTTTCTATCGACTTATGCGGCTTAATTGTACGCTTGAAGAACATATCCGCCTTACGTTCTAATTCTCCGTTTTCGTTGATTACTTCAAGAGCAGAAAGCAAGGCAAAGGAACTGTCATCACTAAAAGCAGAGATATTTGCTCTGCTGTTAATCAGTCCGTATTTCTTGGTATAACCGTCATAAAGACTGTTGAGTTTCGACTGCTCGGCTTTAATTTCTTCGTCCGGATAGTCCTCCGTTTGCAGTTCAATTAGGTTGCGAACACTGTCACGGACAGCAATCATACCTTTAATTCTGTTCTCGGAAGTTGCCGATACCTCCACCGGAGTCATACGAGAGTTTTCACGGAAATAGATTTTATCATCCACTACCGTATAGGAAAAGTTTCTCACATTCGGGTCGGCAGGGATTGAGTTATCTTCTTCCACCAGTACATCTTCGACTTCGTAATCGTTTATTTCCCCGTGAATATTTGCTACTGCTTCCGATAGTAATTCGGATAAATCTGCATTTTCAAACGGTACACAGGTTACTTCTTCTCCAAAACGACCACTTACTGTTTTCATCTCGCCCAGTATCATTTCGGGATGTTCCACAAAGTACGAGTTCATCGTGATACCGTCATCAGTTGTGCCAAGCTGTACCCAATCGGGTTCAATATCTATGAGCCTGTCACGTTTTTGCAAAAACAAAATATCCGATACAACTTCCGTACCGGCATTGCCTTTGAAAGTATCATTTGGAAGTCTGATTGCTCCCAAAAGGTCGGCTCTTTGGGCGATATATTTTCTGACCGACGAATTTGTTTTATCCATCGTCCCTTTGCTCGTAACAAGAGCCATCACACCGCCGGGTCTTAACTTATCCAAAGACTTTGCAAAGAAATAGTCGTGAATAAGGAAATTGTACTTATCGTATCTCTTATCAAGCACCTTGAAATCGCCAAACGGAACATTTCCCACAACGCCTTCAAAGAAGCTGTCTGGCACATTGACTTCTTCAAATCCCTGTGCTGCTATGGATGATTTCTGATAAAGCTGCTGTGCAATTCCTGCCGAAATCTTATCAAGCTCCACACCGTAAATCTTTGTATTTCTCATCGACTCCGGCAACATACCGATAAAGTTACCAATACCGCAGGACGGTTCTAACAGGTTGCCCTCCTTAAATCCCATCTGTTCCATAGCCTTGTAGATAGCGTCGGTAACTTCGGGAGGAGTGTAAAAGGCAGTCAGTGTACTTTCTCTTGCGGCGGCATATTCTTCGGGCGAGAGTGCGGTATATAACTCAACAAACTCATCTGCCCACGCCGAATTATTTTCATCAAAGGCTTCTGATAAACCTCCCCAGCCGACATATTTTGACAAAATAAGCTGTTCTTCGGGTGTAGCAAATCTGTTTTCAAACTCACACTCTTTCAGATCTTTTATGGCTTCCATATTTCTGTGAAAGCGTTCTTTCTTGCCTACTTGTTCAACAGGATTAGAACTCAAATCAAAGTTATTACGCTCCGCCATCGGCACATCAGGGTGCAGGTCAAAACTTTTTACCTTTTCTTTTTTCTTTTTCTCCCAAGCAGGAACAATTGGCTCAGGTTCTTTATCGTAACCGTTTCCGATACGAATGCCCTCGTTATACATCTCATCGTAGCTGTCAAAACCGTTTTGAACGGCTACAATTTCTCGATACTCCTCAATCGGAACTTTACCGATATTGGTTACTACCATATCGCTTCTTTCGGCATTTTCAAGGAGTGCTTCCATTGTGGCAGAAGTGCAGCCGGTTAAATCCGGTGTCTGTTTGAAAGCTTTATCTGCTTCTTCAAACCATTCCGTACCTACATCGGCAAGAGTTTGATTTGCAATACTGCCGAGATAATCAAAGAAATCACCGGCACCTTCGTATTGCCTTGCAGCTTCAATCACATCGTCATAGGAAAGTGTGTTGGTTACATACTGTCCGCCGGAATTACTGTCCGGATTATAGTACATCCAAGTAACGGTCTGACTTTCGTCATCAAGAAAGAAAGCGTCATTATAGCTTGTATTCGGTGCAAAATTTTGTTCGGTTTCGGTGCTGTTTTCGCTTATATTTTCCTTTGCAACAGCTTTTTCCTCGGCTGGTAATGAAGTTGCCCTCAAATGGTCATTAAGCGGATTTTCCTGCACTTTGCGGTCAAATTCTCCCCTTGAAAACTCCTTGTTGAACAGTGGCATTTCTGTATCGTAAAGCATTACTCTCTCATCATCAAAAGATAAGATTTCATACTCCGAAGCACCGATATATACCGTGTCTCCAAGATGATATTCATATCGGGTATCGGGTAATTGCTGTTCCTGTGTTTGCTCTGCAAGCAGACTGCGGACATAATCAATCTTCTCTACACGGTTAATCGGGAAACCTACGCTGTCCTCGAAAGTGACATCACGCATAGAAACATCGCCGCTTATTTTACCGACGCTTTCAATAACAAATCGGCGGTCGTCAATCACAACTTCCTTACCGATAATGTCATCATCATTTGTCTGCTCTGTTTCTTCCAGTGGTGCGGTAGAAAGAATTTCTCGGTTTCTTTTCTGTTCCTCGATTTCTGCCCGCCTTGCTTCCTGCTTCTCAAGCCACTGTGGATACTGCTCCTTTTCCTTTGGATTTAAGTATCTGTCTGCACAGATAAGCTCTCCGATACGCTTTTCCACCTGCGTCCATTTAAGAGTGAGTTTCGGTACATCGTTTCCAAATCCTTTTGAGAGGGTTATGCCTTTCCCGTCGTGGTTTTCATCAATACCTGCACCGATAATGACAGGATATGAACCACCCCAACCATATTCATTTTTGAGGAAATCTGCATTTTCCTTTGAAGATAAGCTCTTTTGAAACTGCTCATAGATACGCATTTTGCCTTCGGATATTCCGCTTCCACGGGTGAGGACTGCGTCAATAATCTCCTGAGAAAAAGTAAAGGCAGAGGTTTTATTTCCCTCTGCCCGACTGTCTAATATGAAGCTCATCTGTCCGTCTGCCGACGGTAGCGGTTTCATTCTGTCATTTAATTCTCCCAAAAGTCGCATTGCTTCAAAGTGCTGTGCAATCACGCTCCAATCATAAAAACTCTGTGCGGTTCTGCTGTCATAATGACCTTTCCAAAGGTGCAGAACATTTTGAAATGTCTTGTAACCTACGGTTCTTCCATCATCTAATGTGAGTTCGGTATAATCATTATTGAATATACTCTTGATATATTCGGTTCTGGCATCGCTATCGCTATTTCTCTCATAGAAGTCCTTAATATCTTCAAGAGAAGCCGATAAATGCGGTGTAGTACCGAGTATCTCTCGGATAGTATCATCCTTACCAAAAAACGGCAGGCTCTTGTCCTCGTTGCTTCTATCGTAATACTCTAAACGAATATTACCTGTGCTTTCACGATTTCCTGTGCTGAGTTCCTGATGTTGTTCATCAAGCGAACCCAATTCATCATATCGTCCGCTTTCATCTGTTCCGTCAGTCCCTCTTTCTCCGCCATCTGTTTGATAAGCGTTTCCTCCAACTCGGTCGCCCTCTGTTGGACTTCCGACAGATGACTGCTCAGTATCCCTTTCGTCAGGAGATTGTAATACTGAACCTTGTGGTGTTCCTTCAGATAAGTTCTCCTCATCTGCGACCATTTGCCCTGAATGACCTCCGGCTGTTCGGGCAGAGTCAGGTTCGGAAGATTGTAATCCCCGACCATCGTGTATGTTATCTCGTTCATAATCGCTGCTCCTTTCGTCTTTGATGTCTTTATTGTATTCCGGTTGCCTGTTTGCTTCAATTATGCGATTTTGACGGTTCAATGCCATCACTGTTTTGGAGATTTCCGAAAGTCCCATTTCTGCAATATCGCTTGTGGCAAAGCCTAAAGCGTTCATCGTATCCTGTGTATTGAAATTGGTAACATCTCGAAAATCATCGGCTTCAAAATATTCGCCGGTATCAATTCCAAGTCTTGTCATAATCATATATGCCACGCTGTTTGTGACAACTTTTTTATACAAACTTGCTATCATCGTTTCGTCAAGCCCTTCAAGGAAGCTGTCCTCAGAAGCATAGATGAGGTCATTAAGATAATCCGGCAAATTATCTTCGGCGGCATTTTGTGCGGCACTCATAACTGCATCGCCCAAAGTGACTTTGTTATCCAGTTCTCCGAATGTGCTTTCAAGCGTTTCAATAACATCGTCTGTGTATTCGTCCCTCATATCCCAAAGTGGAACAGGACGGGAATATCTGCTCTCGTGGGTATCGGAAATATCGAAGTAATGGGTAAGTCTTTGCCTTGCTCTGTTTTCATCGGCAAATACCGCAATACCTCTTGCACCTTTATTTACCCATCGTCCAAAACTCTTATTCCAACGCTCGATTTCAAGAACTGCTGTTGCGTCCGGTCGCTGTGCATAGATAAGCAACTGCTCATCATATCGCAGCTTGTAGTTCCTGCACGCAGACTGCAAGAAATTCTGCCAGTTCTGCGGATTGGAAACAACCGTCTTGCAGGTTCTGTCATAGAGTTCGGATATGAGTTCGTATTTTCTTGACACTGCTTTTGCACCTCCTTATCGTATTTTTTCTTTACTTTTTATCTTTTCCTTATGCTCCTGACTGCTCATCCGTTCCACCTCCCAAATATGAGAACAGCTTGTTGGCTTTGGTTTCTTTCTGAAGTTCGATGATGAGTGCCATATCCGGTATCGTGATACCCGGAATCTTCAAAATACTCTCCATATCAAGCTGTTGTAATTTCTTTTCCGTATTACAGCCGGAATCAAACAGCTTCGCCATTAACTTTGTTTTCTGTTGAAATGTCGATTTGCTCATCTTGCCGTCCTCCTTATTCGATTTCTATGACTACACGAATACTGCTGTCGCAGCCACTGCACTGTCTGGAAAGTTCCGGGAACAAAGACTGCACCCTCTGTCTTGACCTGCGGATAGTTTCAAAGCACGGTAAACCGTAGCCCTTGTAGTTGTTGACTATATCCTCAAGAGATAAGTCGCCGACTTTCAAATAACTGTATCGGTTGTAATAGCAGAGGATAAGCTGCATATCGTCATACCTTGTTTCAGGGCATTCTCTGAGGATTGAAAGCACCTTGCTGTCAACCGTTCTCTGCTTATTCATAAAGCACCTCCATAAAGTAAATGGACGGAGTTTTTTACGCTCCGCCCACCATTTTGTTTCTTATTTCTTTCTGTTTTTAATCTGCAAGAAGATAAAGCCGCCGATAATAAAGGCGACCAAAACAACTGCTACGATTGTCTTTGCGTCCATTATTCATTGCCCTCCTTTTTCTTCTTTCTCTTGGAAGCAACAACCGTTGCAACGATACCGAGTGCAGAAGCACCTGCAAGTGCTACCCAAAGACCGGTCTTTCTGTCATCGCCGGTTTTCGGTGTGTCACGAAGTTCGTTATGCATCTCGATTTCTACCGTTTCGCCGACCTTTACGGTCACTTTCTTATCGGCAGGTAAAATATATCCGGCAGATACATTGTCGCTGACCTCAGACACTGTGTATTCGCCGATACGAAGTCCATCTACGGAGATTTCGCCATTCTTATCGGTTGTAAAGGTGCTGTCATAACCGTTGACACCTGTTACTCTGAAAGTGAAGCCTTCCACCTTACCGTCGGAAGATGTCTTTTTAATTTTCAGGTTTCCTTTCATTGCTTCGTTAATAAATCCGACTCCCGCTTTGTTTTCTACTTTGTAGGTAGTTTCATCTTTTTCAATGAATACGGAATAAATGCCCTTATCAAGCACAAAGCCCTCCGGTGCTTTGGTTTCTCGCACAAGATATTTACCGTAGAGAAGTTCTTTCATCTCATAGATACCGGTTGCGGTTTCTTCAAGATTTCCGATAAGTTCATCGCCATCGTCCAGTTTACCGTCGCCATTAACATCCTTATATACTTCAAAAGTTGCACCTGTCAGTTTGTTATCCGGATAATCAGCGTCCACTTTGGTAAGTTCAATATTACCGTGAATATACTCGTCGGTAATTTCCACTTCGATGACCTGCTCATTCTCCCCGATGTTTACTTCGTAAGAAGTATCATCAAGCACAAAGCCTTCTGGAGCTTCGATTTCTCTTACAATCCATTTTCCATAAGGAACTTTTGCAAAAGAAAAACTGCCGTCCTTTTCAGATGTGGCAGTCATAATAGCGTGTTCTTTTGTAAATTCGGTTTCATCTGCTTTGAAAATGCCGATTAAAGCACCGCCCAGTACTTCTCCGTTCTCGTCAATCTTCTTACCGGATACAGAACCGTAAATGAGTTTGTTCTCAATCGGCTTACCGTCATTTACCTTGATTTCAACCGTTTCGGTATCCTGACCGGCATACTTGAATGTGAACGAATACTGTATGTCGGAGAGGATATAATGCTCATCTGTGGCAATTTCCTTGATATAGTAGCTGCCAAACGGAAGGTCTGTATTTGCAGTCGCTGCTTCGTTTTCATCAAGCGTGATAATCTCAATCAATCCGTCAGCCGGAATAACTGTGCCACTTGAAGATACAACATCTTCTTTTGCATAGAGTCCGAAACTGATGTTTTTGATTTCATTATTCTTGCCGATACCAAAGATTTCGTCCTGCTCTAAGATTTTTTCAAGAGAAATCTTCACTTTCTGTCGCTCGTTTACGAAGCTTGTTGCGGTTTCTGTTACCGCTACATCCTGTCCGGCATAAGTGAGTTCTACCGAATGCTTTTCTTTGTTAATGACCATACCTGTCGGTGCTTTGGTTTCAACAACGTTGTATTTACCGAGATAGAGTTCCTTGCTCTTGGCTGTTCCGTCTTCATCGGTCGTTACGGTATCTACTACATCGCCCTTGTGATAACGAAGTGTACCATCCGGTGTGATAACATCTTCATCGGCTGTGATTTCATAAACCGCCCCTGCAAGTCCCTTGACCTTATATACTGGCTGATAAATCACATCTTCATCTTCCTCGCCGGATACATTGACACCAAAGAATACTTCGCCGGTTTTCTCAACGGAAATCGTACCTTTCTGTGCCATATTCGGCTTGTCCACCTTAATCAATGTGATACCTCCTTCCTGTGTGGAATTTTCTTCCGTTACATCAAAGGAAACAGGAGTACTGTCGAGTACATATCCATACGGAGCCTGAACCTCAACAAGTGAATATCCCTTGCCATAGTCCAGTTTTTCAGGTGTAACAAGCTGACCGTCTGCGTCGGTATAGAATGTGTCGATGGTTGTCGGTGTAGGATAAGTAAATGTCATACTTACTTTGTTACCGACAGGGTCATAGATTTGAAAACCTGCACCTGCATACGGGATTGTCTTGCCTGTTTCTGCATCAACCTTTACGACCTTAATATATGACTCAAAGTTGGCATTGTTGATGAGATAACGGTAGGTCTGTCCGTCCTGAGAAATGAAAACATCAAAGTCTTTCATCAACTCACGACCTTCCCAGCCTTTGGTCTGATGAACGGTATATACACCATACGGCATATCCTTTGTCTGAGCAAAACCGTTTTCATCACAAACAATGGTATCTCTTTCATCTTTGTCGGCTTTTTCAAATGAGCCTGATGATTTCAAGTAGATTTCAAATTCCGCACCCTTTTCCGGTGTTTCAATCTTTGTTTCCCCATCATCAGTGTGCTTGATGATAGCAATATTGCCTTTCATAACCTGCTCAGTCACATCATTTGCCACAAGATTGTGTTCAATCGTAAAGAGTTTTGGCTCTGCACCGACCTTGTGAATTGTCTTATCAAGAAGATAACCCTCGCTCGGTGTGATTTCTCTGATTGTCCAGTCGCTGTCGCAGACATATTCCTTAGTTGTGAACTGTCCGTCGCTGTCAGTTACATACTTATCCACAAGTGTGTCGCCTTTATAAATTCCGTAAACAGCACCGGAGAGTTTAGCGTCACCCTGAGCAGTGCCTTTTTCTCGGTCGCTCTTTGTTACGGTTACGCTGAACTTCTTCAAGATATTTGTGAAATCACGGTTTGTAACCTCTTTCCACTGAATCGGTGCAGTCTGCTTTTCCGGAACAACATAGCGGATTGCTGTGTCCACTTCTTCGAGCGTATATGGTGTACTTCCACTGATAAGAACATCTTTGAATGTTGCAACACCGTTTTTATCGGTAACTGCATATTCATCAACGGCAATACCTGCAAGGGAAGTACCGTAAAGGTGGAATTTCACACCCTCCACAAGATTATCTTCCGATGATTTAATGACCTGAAGATTACCTCTCTTGAGAACATTGTTGAAGTTTACGGTTGCCACCTGACCGGCAACAACAGTTACTCTGTGAACCTCTTGCGGTACATATTTGTCGATAGATTGCTCTGTTACCGTATATACGCCCGGCATAAGGTTGTCAATCTGGAACTTACCGCCGTTTGCTGTGGTAACTGTCTGATTTACTCCGTTACCTGAAATAGTGAAATTGATACCATCAACCTTTCCGTCCTCAGATGTTTTCACAATCTGACAAGAACCGTAACTGACTTTCATCTTCACATATCCGGTCACAGGGTCGCTGACTTCCTGAGCATAAGTTACTACATCTTGCACGCTTGAATTTTGACCGTGCTTGCCCTCAGACCATACGACAACACCTCTGCGGACACCGTTTTTCTTACTTGCGGTAATGGTAAATTCCTTACTCGGTGCTTTATCCATTGACACCGTAAGTTTGTTTCCGCTTGTGGAAAATGTTACACCACTGATACTCGCCTTGAAAGCATAATTGGAGAGTACACCGTTTGAGTCTGCAAGGGTTGTAACATATTTGCTTCCGTTCCATTCAAGCTCATTGACTTTCGCTGAACCGCTTGATTTAGTACAGAAGCTCGGCACAACTGTGTGATTCTGCACACTGCTGACCATACTGTTGTAGTAACTCATAATCTTACTGCGAAGCGGATGTTTGGCATTGATAACATCTTTCACATTACTGCAACCACTGGCTGCTTTGTGATTAAAGTTTGCGTCACGCTCGCCTACGACAGTTTCCCAGATAAGAAGCTGTGTTGCATAAGCGTGAGCAATACTGTTTGCCGCACTTTCGTTCTGCGACCTCCAGCTTGTTGAAATCGTTCCTCGATAGCCGTACTGCAAGATACGACCGATAAAGAGTCTGATTTCATCGCCGGAGATAACTCCGTTTGCTGTGATATTGTTAAAATAATTTTCATCGTATTTGTTCATACTCTGACCGGAACTGAGTGAAACACCCGGCTCGATACAATAGGCAATATTACCGGAATACGAGCCGATTGCCTTTAAGTTGGTGTGGGTGGAACTGCCGGTATGCCAACCGTTCTTCAAAGTAAGGTTACTGTGTCCCCACACTCCGTCGTAATTTGCGTCGCCGTCACGAGGGAAATCAACCATATACACATTGGTTTTTTCTCCGCTTGCGGCAAACGCTGTGCTTGTCCCAATACTCATAAATGCACTGAGACTGAGAACCGTCGCCATAACAAACGATACGGCTCTCTTGATTTTCGTCTTTACCATCTAAGTTTCCTCCTTAAAATGAAAGAACGCACCGATTATCTCAGTGCGTCCGATACTGTATTTTATTTTGTTTTTTAGCAGTAGCCGATATAGATTTCATATTCCGTATCGGATACCTTTTCTACCCATACCCATACTGCGGTAAATCCTTCCACATTTTTGTATCTGTTCAGCCTGCTTTGAATATCGTCCTTAATGCCTGTGCGTTTGGCATTTGCAGTGATAGGATTATCCCAACAATCCGTAGCGGTACTATCCAGTTCCAAACCAATGCTTTGAGCATAACTCCTTGCATAGCTGACATACGGATTAACATCAAAACTCTGCTTCGGTTCTTCCGTCGGTTTTGGCTTTGTGGGTTTCACTTCTTCCGTAACCTTCGGTGTTTCCGGTTTTGACTGCTGTGGCTGCTTCTGCTCTTGAGTACTGTCAGGCTTTTTCGTTACCTGAACGGATTCATAGCTTTTTGCAGTTTCCGTCTTACTACCTGCCGTAGAAGAAACATCCGACTTTTCCTGCTGACTCGGCTCTGTTGTTGCTTCACTTGATACCGGTTGCTCTGTTTCCGGAACAACACTTGTTGTATCATCTGCTTTTTCTGTTTCGGTATTACCAGCCGTAGAAGAAATCCTTTTATCCGTGTCATTTCGTGCGGTTTCTTTCGCTGTGTTACCGTTACATCCGGTAAGCAAAATCGTCAAGCAGGCAATCATACAAACCACCCATTTCTTTCTCATAAGCTATCGCTCCTTTCGCCTTAATCGTAATCAATCAGGCGAAAAACAACAAAGGTGCGAATATCCGAACTTTTTATCGTATCAGACATTTTATTTGCACTTCAAACGTGCGAACCCTTTATTAGACAGCTATAAGTTATGAGAGATAGGTATATTCAAGTGAGATATAATATATCTTTTCAGCAGGTAAACAGTAGGTATTAGGGGGTAGAGTGTGAGAAGGGGGAGTAACAAAAGCGGCTATCTGCTGTCACGGTCTGCCCGTTGCCTGAGATACTTGTTGTAATGCTCCAATGCCTTACACACAAAGTCCTCCGTTTGGCTGATTGGGATATTCTTCGGAATGAGCTGTCGCACTCTGTCGCCCCTTAACACAATCTTCTCTTTCTGGTTTGGCTTTTCCTCCGACATAATGGCTTGGATAGCTTCGGTTGTCAGTTTGCCCTCATCAAAAAACTTTCGCATACGGATAGTCTGGTCGTGAGAGGGAGTTGCGTCGTTCATATCAATCTCGTCAACCACATCACGCTGGCAATCTTCGTCAAGATACGACAATTCAACCGCCGGTCGCATTTTAATTCGACCTTCATCGACAAATTCAAGCAGTTCGGGAACAAGGTTTGTAAGGCGAACATACCTGTGTATCTGTCTTTCACTATCTACAACTTCATCTGCAATTTGAGACACCGACAACTTCTTGCCCACTGGGCGAGAAGTTAAATCTGTTCGCTGTCCTTGTCTTTTCATTGCGTCCAAACGCATTTTGTAAGCAAAGGCTTTTTCAGAGGGAAGTATCTGCGACCTTTGGAAATTACTTTCCACCATTAAAATTGTGGCTTCATCTCGATTAAGGTCAACAACCTCACATCTTAGCGTTTCAAAACCGGCAAGTTCGCTTGCTCGTTTTCGTCTGTGACCGGATACGAGTTCATATCTTCCGTCCTCTTTCTGCCTTACAGTAGCCGGAGTAATTACTCCACGCTCCTTGATACTCTCGACAAGCTGTTGCATATCTTCATCGTCCCTGACCTTAAACGGGTGGTCTGGGAAATCGTCAATCAGCTCTAATGGAATATCTCGGATTTTAGAAAGTCTTTCTTCCTCTCTCTGTGCCTGCGTTGTAAAAAGGTCATCGAGCCTCGTGAGAGTGAAGTCGCTCTTTCTTCCTGCCATCGGCTAACACCTCCTTCGTAAATTCGGTGTATGCCTTTGACACCGTACTGTTTGGCTCATAAGCAAAAATGCTCTTGCCTTTGGAAGAAGTTTCTGCGGCTTTTACAGCAATCGGAATAGATGTGCGATACAGCTTAATCTGATTTCCGAAATTCTCCCGCAAAGCTTCCACCGTACTTTTGGCGAGGTTTGTGCGGTTATCCACCAAAGTGAGAAGCATACCGTCTATCTTAATATCCTGATTGATATACTTCTTGACTTTTGAAATGGTTTGCACAAGCTGGGTCATACCCTTAGCCGGCAAATACTGTGCCTGCACTGGAATAATCACGCTGTCTGCCGCAGATAGAGCATTGAGTGTTACCATACTCAGTGAGGGCATACAGTCAATCAGAACAAAATTATATCTGTCTTTGACCTGACTTAAATAATTCCTCAAAGTGGTTTCTCTACTCATAGCGTTCATTAGGTTATATTCCATCGCCGAAAGTTCAAGGTTTGCCGGTAAAAGGTCAACGCCTTCCTCGTGATGCAGGATACCGTATATCGGGTCATTCATCGTTTCACTAATCACATCTGTAAGTTTTGTTGCAAGCGTAATACCCAAGTTATCCGTATCTCTCCAACCGAGACAAGTAGTTAAATCTCCCTGCGGGTCTGCGTCTATGAGCAACACTTTCTTCCCCTGCATTGCAAGACCAACACCAAGATTAACCGTTGTCGTTGTCTTTCCGACTCCGCCTTTTTGATTGCATATGGCAATCGTTTTGCAGTTTGACACCTCTTGCGTCCTCCTTTCGATTTATTCATAGCCAATAAAATATGGCTATGTACTTGACCGTTTCATTTCCTAAACGGTCGTGGCAATATTTATTCTCAATATCCCTTGCCAAGCATATCGCTTTCGGGAAGTCGTTAAGGAACAGACTGCTTATCTGTATCATAGGAATCTAACCTCTGCCGGGTACTCCGCCAGCTCCGTAGAGAAGTATCATTATCTTTCTGACCGTCATCGCCATATCGGTTGCAATCCGATACTCATAGCAGGAGTTCTCGCTGTTCTGAAATTTTCAGAAGTTTCGGCGTACCTACTAAAGTGGCTATCATCAGAATTAAAGTCTTAACGACCTGTGTATTCAGTTGTCAAAGAACAAGTGAAAAGGCTTCCGTTTTCATCATCAGGAATTAACCCCTTCACTCATTGCACAAAAGGCTTCATTTTGGACACCCAAAATCGCTGCTTTTCCGAAAAAAATTTCAAAAAATTTTTGACAACAAAAAAAGCCGCCTGTTTCAGTTAAAAAACAGACGGCATAAATGCTTGAAATTATTTGATTTTCAGTTTCTTTTTCTTTGCGGACAGCACTTTCAGAAGAACTTCATCTACTGCGTCGGTGTATCTTCCTTGTACTATGAGATTATTTTTCAGATTGATAAGCGACTGTATCACTCTGCTTTGCTCATCATCGGTTAGGTAAATGTGATATTTCTTTTCTCTCATCGGCTGTTCCTCCAGTTCTTAAATATTTTCCTGATTATCTTAATATCTTCTTCTGTATCGGAAGATATAAATATATGTACGCTCTGAAATGCCGCTTTGATACGCTGTGCATATTCGGGTTCCGCTTCGTTTGGCTTCATCGGCAACTTAATGAGTTTGATTCCACGTTGTTTACAGAGATGTTCCTTTAGTATGTCTATCTTCTCCGAGTCCGTATTCACTTGAATGGCAACCTGCTCCAGTGGGATATATACATCAAGTGGAATACCGAATAACCTGTCAGAGCCAAGTTCAACTTTCAATCCTTTCAAATTGGCATAATAACTGATTGCAAGAGCCGGGAACAACGACAGATACTCCTGCTCACATATCCTGCACCCTTTTCCGAGAACAGTACGCTCGTTTATCTTCATACTCCAAGAATGACCGTATCTGCATTTCCACCACGCTCTCTTTGCCGAATTTCTTGAAACTTCTGTCGGCTTCAACTTATTTAACTTATAATCCCATTCTGTAATAAGCTGCTTATCCGTTGTAGCCAAATCATTGTATCCGCCAAGCACCTCTCGCTCTGCACAAACAGGGCAGACAGTTCCTTTTACACGAGCATTGATGACGGATTTCCATTCATTACCGCATTTTCTGCAATGCCACCACATATTTTTCCTCGACTTTGCGTTGACCTCATCAGGCTGCAATGGATAATTCTTGCTCGACCACTCTTTGGCTATCCGTGGGTGTGTGCTTTTTAGGTCATTCTTTCCTTTTATAAATGTATATCCACTGCAACAAGGGCATTTACTGCCACCTGAGCGTGTAGAGATAAGCGTATTCCACTCATAACCGCAGGTCTTACACTTCCACCAAGCTTTGCTGTTTGCAAACGCCGTAACTTCGGTGGGCTTCTTTTCGTTTCTATCAGACCATTCGTCTGCTACATCCGGAAATACTGTCGCAAGGTCATTAAATCCTGCAAGCACTTTGTTATGGGAGCAGTACGGGCAACCTGTTTTGTTGATGGTTCTGCTCTTTACAGTGGCTATCCATTCGTGTCCTAATTTACATTTCCATATCACTTTCTTGTGTGAGCCGATAGATACCTCTGTCGGTTTGATTTCATTTTCCTCTGACCACTCTGAAGCTAATTCCGGCTTCAATGTACTTAAATCGCTAATGCCTGCAACTACTCTTGCACCGGAGCATATTGGGCATTTCTCGCCACTGGAACGAGCCTTTATACTTGTTTCCCATTCGTGACCGCAAGCACCTTTCCACCATACTTTCTTATTCGAGCCGAAAGTCACGCTGTCCGGTGTCAGCGGTAAATTCCTGTCCGACCATTCGACAATCAATTCCGGATGTACTGTCGCTAAGCTGTTACTCATATCAAAACCTCCACTTCCTCTGTGGTTAAAGTATATGAAGTTTCGGCTTTTTCTTGTAGTTTGCGAATATCCGTAAAAATTAAAAAAGCCCTTTGAGAAAAGATTTCTCCTCTCTCAAAGGGCTTGAATGCATTAGTTTATAGGTTTCTTTGAAAAATCACCATATCCACCAACTTGACTCCGCATTCAAATATCGGGTGGTCGTAATTATCTGTAAAAAAGTTAGGTATAATATGGGAACGAACAAAACCGCACTTTTCATAGAATGGAACTGTCAAAGGACTGTCGCCGGTTCCGACCTGTAAAACGGAATATTTGTCGGCATACTCTTTAACAATAAAATCTATCAAGGCTTTGGCATAGCCTTTGCCTTGATATTCGGGAACGGTCGCAATATTCTTTATCTCAAGAATACCGTTGCACTCATCCGTAACAACACATTCCGCTTTCACACCGTTATCGTTAAGCACATACATAGTGCCTCTCTCAAGATAGCGGTCTATCATATTCTCTTGTTCATCTGCTAAAAGCAGTAGCGAAAGAAACTGTTTCTTATTTTTAATAACCTCTATGATTGTCATTGTTTATTCCTGCAAATACCGATTTAACGCTCTACAACTACCGTGAGCAATACTAAATCATCGTTTCCAATATTTTCAATGCTATGCTGTGAGCCTTTTTTGCAGATATGGCAAGTGCCTGCTTTCAGAATTTCCTCTTGACCGTCACAAACTGCTTTACCTGTTCCGGACAGGACATAATTTATATCATCACTCGTTTCGTGCTTATGAAGCCCGATTGAGCCACCGGGATGAATTTTTGTTGGGATTATTTTCCCTTGCTCATCCATAAACATTCTTGCACTCATTGTGCCTGTGCCACCGTTCATACCGGGAATTGTTATTTCTTTTGTTTCATTGAAGTCTATCAGCATTTTTACCTCCGTATATCCTTAAAATGGGCAATTCCGCAATGGAACTGCCCATATATCTTTAAAATATGCGATTTTTAAGCCTCTGCACCGTTTCAAGCACCATTTGGTGTAAATTTGGTGTATTTGTGTATTTTCAGAGCTTTTTCACAAATGAAGTACATCCCGTTTTGTAGGGCAAAACGGTACTTCTTAATAGAGCTTTGCACCTGCCGGAATGTGGTCATCCACCATAAGGAGATGAAGCTTTTCTTCGCCTTCTTCTTCGTGAATGGCGGAGAGCAGCATACCACAAGAGTCAATGCCCATCATTGCTCTTGGAGGAAGATTTGTGATGGCGATAAGTGTCTTACCAACAAGTTCTTCCGGCTCGTAATATGCGTGAATACCGCTTAAAATGGTTCTATCCGTGCCTGTTCCGTCATCAAGAGAACACTGTAACAGTTCTTTGACTTCGGTACTGCAACACACTCTTTAACCTTCACAGCTCTGAAATCCGACTTTGAGAATGTGTCAAAATCAACATCTTCCTCAAACAAAGGCTCAACCTTTACCTTAGAAAAATCAATTTTCTCAGGCTCTGAATTTGGTGTAGAAACCTCTTTAGAACTTACACCATTTTCGGATTTTACACCACCGAGGGTCTTCATTGTCGGGAACAGCAGTACGTCACG
>ERZ779743.131-NODE-131-length-35359-cov-3.81829_pt1 | contig 35359 bp, 34 predicted proteins | sample MGYA00511257_ERZ779743 | MGnify/ENA primary metagenome ERZ779743 (study PRJEB29588, sample SAMEA2159429) | human gut metagenome | biome: human gut; feature: human-associated habitat; material: faeces | place: Denmark | collected 2008/2010 ...
CGATTTGTGGCTCCGTGCCGCTGCCGAACTCGTCGATGAGCAGCAGCGTGCGCTCGTTGGCCTGGCGCATCATGTGCTTCATGTTGGTTAGGTGGCTCGAATAGGTGCTGAGGTCGTTCTCTATGCTCTGTTCGTCGCCAATGTCTATCATGATGTTTTGGAACAGTCCGACCTTGGAACGGCCGTCGACAGGTATTGGCAGGCCGCATTGCAGCATGTACTGCAACAGGCCTACAGTCTTAAGGCACACCGACTTTCCGCCTGCGTTGGGGCCCGATATGAGCAGTATGCGCTTGTCGTGGGTGAGCATGATGTCGAGTGGAACCACCTGTTTGCCCTGTTTGGCCAGCGATAGCGCCAGCAACGGGTGTATGGCCCTTATCCAGTCGATGTGAGGTTGGCTGCCGGCTTCAGGCTCGATGGCGTTGGTCATGTCGGCCAGTGCGGCCTTGGCGTTGATGAGGTCGATGGCCGCAAGAAACATGTAGGAGTCGATGAGCTCGGGCACATGGGGCCTGACAAGCTTGGCGAAGTCGGTAAGGATGCGTATTATCTCGCGTCTCTCTTCGGCTTCGAGCTCCCTCACCCGGTTGTTGGCCTCCACCACTTCGGCCGGTTCGATGTAGACTGTCTTTCCGGTGGCCGACTCGTCGTGCACAATACCGCGTATCTTACGTTTCAGGCCGGGCGCAACAGGTATGACCAGGCGTCCGTCGCGCATGGTGGCGCTGGCGTCGCGGTCGACGAGGCCCTCGCTCTGGGCTGCCCGCAGGATGCTGTTGAGTGTGCGCGAAATGCTGCCTTCGGTCCTGGCCAGTTCGCGGCGTATCTCGAGAAGCGCCGGCGATGCGCTGTCTTTTATCTTCCCGAACTTGTCGAGAATCTGGTCGATGCGCTGCACTATTTGCGGAAACGTGGCCACACCGTCGGCCAGCCGGTGCAGGGCGGGGTAGGCGTATGCAGGCTCTCCGTCGCCGTCGGTTCCATCGGGGCGGTTGAGGAAACTCACAATGGCGCAGATGGTCTCTAACGACCGGCGCAGGTCGAACAGTTCGTCTTCTTCGATGTGTGTGCCTTCGAGCCGCAAGCGGGCCACGCATTCCCTTACGTCAAAGAAATATTGCAGTGGCATTTGTTCGGCTCCGGCCTGTATTCGCCTGAACTCTTTCACCTGCAGCAGCCACTCGTTTATGGCGGCAGCGTCGTCGGTGGCTTGCATGTTGTCTACCATTTCGCGTCCGAGCTGGCAGAGGCAACGCTGTTTTAGCAGCGTCCTTATTTCGTCGAAGCCTATCTTCGTTTCAAAGTTCTTGGGGTAAATCATGGTGCAAAGGTAGTGCAAACGACAGACACTGCAAAACAAACTTGTCGGTTTTTTGTGTTTGGACTGCTGTTCAAGCCTGCTTCGCACGGGGGTGACGCATGTGGCAGTGGGCTATATATTTGCCGATAAAACGGTTGTTGCTTTCGGCATTGCAGCGTTGCCGTAGGGCTGTGAGCCAGTGGCATTAAGGTTGGACACGGCTTTGATGATAGTTTTATGCTTAAGGACAATCCCTGCGGATTAGCGATTTACATCCGCAGGGATTGCACGAGCCGGTGCTGTCAAGCTGTTACTTGACCATTATCTTCTTGGTCGTAGTGCCTATCTTCACGGCGTAGATGCCTGCAGGCAGGCTTACCGCATACTTGCCGGCTACCTTGCCGCAGAACACTTGTGAGCCGTCGAGGGTGTAGATGGCTGCCTCGGTCTCGGTGGCGGCGGTGAATATCAGTTCATGGTTGCCGCTCTCTACCGTGACATTGCCGCCGGCCACTCCGCTGACAGAGGTGGCAACGGTGAATTTTACCATCACGTCGGTGGCCCTGATTACAGTGAACTTGTTGTCGGCAATGCTTCTGCCGTTGGCCTTTGCAGCCGACAGCTCATATCCTTCGTCGGGAGTTGCCTGGAGCGTAAGCACGCTGTTCTTCTCTACCTTGTCGCCGCTTCTCACCTCGTTGTTGTCGTTCGTGAACAGCCTTACGGTTCCGTTTTCGGTGTCGAGTATGGTTACGTAAGCCTGGTTGCAGCCGCTTCCGTCGCCGTCGCTGTTCACTCGCCATCCCTTTGCCGTGGCAATGGTTGTCTCAGAATGCTCGGCGTCGTTGTTGTTGGTTGCATTGTCGTCGGCCACCCATAGCGTGTTGCCAGTGCCATAGCTGCTCTGCACCTCTTTCCATTCGTTGAGAGAATAGTAGAAATCGTTGAGGGTGCATGCGTCCCAACCGTTGTCGCTGACATAGATAAGCGACAGTTCTTTCTGGTTTCTCAGGTCGAGGCCTGCCAGTTTGTTGCCGTTCAATAGCAGCGAACGCAGCTTGGGGTTGTTGCTAAGGTCGAGTTTGGTGAGCTGGTTGCCGTTTGCCGACAGTACTTCAATTTGGCTGTTGTTGCTGGTGTTGAGCTCGGTAAGCTGGTTGAGGGCCACGTTTAGCTCTTTCAGCAGCGGCATGCCCGTCACGTCTATTGCCGTGAAGCTGTTTCCTTGCAGGCTCAGTTTCTCCACTTTGTCGCATGCGCCGAGGTGCATTTCCGAAATCATGTTGCCCTTGAGGTCTATGTTTACAAGGTCTTTCTGGTTTGAGAGGTCGATGGACGAGATATAGTTGCCGTAGGCGTTGAGGGTAGTCAGCTTTGGGCAATCGGCCACGTTGAGCTCTTCGAGGTCGCAATAGGAGCAGTCGAGGAACTCCAAGTCGGGCTGGTTGCTCACGTCAAGCGTGCCAATCTCGTTCATGTAGGTCTTTAGGGTGCGCAGGGAGCCATTGTTGCTGACGTCTATTCCTGTGATTCCGTTTTCGTTTCCAACAAACGGATAGCTTGAGAAGTCGGCATAAGTCACGTTGCCGCTGATGGTCACTGTTTCCCCCGAAGTGCCGTCTTCGTTGGCTATCGACGTCGCACTCTTGCCTATTGTATATGCAACGGGTTGCCCATCGCCCCAGTCTATGGTAATTTGCGTGTCGTCTTCGTCGGCCGCCAGGAAATACTGCTGAGGCTCGCCCCATAGAACTTCGAGTGTGATGGTGGGGGCGGAGGCCCTAACAAACACCGGCTTGACGGTTGCTGCGGCTGACACAACGAAGATGGTGTCTTCTACAAGTGTGCCGTTCACCTCAATTCCGCCGAGCTTGTAGCCGGCAGCCGGGGTTGCTGCTACAGAGATGGGGTAGCCGGGTTTGGCCGTCGTTGTGACAGTATTCCATGTCTGGAAGTCTTCGCCCATTTGCGTAAGGGCCACGCTGCCATTGTCGGCCGTGGCAATCGTGAGCGCTACCGGCGCCATAGAGGCCGTGTTGTCGCCCGTTACGTCGACCATGTAATTGTTGTCTGTGTCTTCTGTTATTAATGCCGTGTTTGATGTTTCGGCTCCGGGTATGCCCTCTATGAACACGTTTGTCCAGCGCGAACCGCCCACATGCGACGGCATTGCGGCAAAGGTGAAGTTCAGAGTCTGTGCGGTCATCCTTGCGTTGTTGCGCAGGTCGAGTCTTTTCAGGCCGTTGTAGCCTATCTCGTCGTGCATGTCGAGGAACTCTATTTTGGTGTTCTTGGCGCTCACGTTGGCAAGGTAAATCTTGCCTGTCAGGTCAAGGCGGGCTATGTCAGTGCTGTCTATGGTGATGTTTCTCAGCATTTTTATTTTGCTAACGTCGAGTTTCTTTATTGCCGTGTTGCTCACATTGACGTTTTGCAGGGCGGTGTTGTTCTCAAGCGACAGCTTTGTGAGCCGTGTGTGGTCAACCGACAGAGAGCGCAGCCGTGGGTTTTTGACGAGGTTCAGGCTTTCCACCATAGTGTAAGACATGTGCAACTCTTCGAGTTCGGGGCATCCCGATACATCTATTTCGGCTATGCCGGTGTTCCCGCTGAGGTCAAGGTTGTTGAGCTTCGGGTAGTAGTCGCCTATGGTTATGTCCATCATGTCGCCGTTCTGTATGCTCAGGTAGTTTAGCTTTGGCATGCTCTTCTCGTAGAAATGCACAATGTCGCAGTTGTCCATGTGTATTGAGCTGAGCACATTATTGTCGGCAAAGACCACCGTAGACAGGGTGGGGTTATTGTTTATGGAAAAGCTCTCAAGCTGTTCGAAGGCCATCAGGTTGAGCATGCTTATCTGGTTGTCGCTCAGGTCGAGGTGCGTCAGGCTGTCAAGGCCTCCGAGGTCGGTGCCCTCATAGGTGAGTTCGTTTTTTGAGGCGTTCAGTCTTTTCAGTGTTTTCTGGCCGTAGAAAGCCATCGAATTGGCTGCGTCTTCGTTGACCTCAAGGCTTTTCAGCGCCCCGTAGATGCGCACTGTGTCGCCGAGGAGCTTGCCCTGGATGTTTGCGTTGGCGCCCCAATAGGTTTTAGTGCCTTTTTTCACTTGGTTGCCATCGCCGAAGTCTACCAGCAACGTGTCTCCTACGCATGGCTCGGCACTGAAAGTGAACGACTCTCCGTACTGCATGTTTGTGCCAATCTTGACCCAACTGTCTTGCGCCATGGTGCCGACTGCGGGAAGCAAAAGGCTTAGTAATGATAAAATCTTTTTCATATAAAAATATTAAAATGGTAATGAATAGTCTTGAAAATTGCGATAAAGATACTAAAAACAATATAAAACAAGTGGTTTTAATATAATTTATGACGATGAATGCTGTGTTTGCCGTTTGCCAAAAACATGGGTTTGATGGCTTGATTTGTTAATCTTGCAGAATGGCTGGGCACTGCCCAACCTCAGCGGTCTCTCAATCGTGATTTAAGAAGCGGCGATATTTGTCTTTTTGTTTGGGCAAATTAAAAAACATAACGAAAAATTTGGCCGTTTCAAAAAAATGCCGTACCTTTGCACTCGCTTTCAGAGGAAAGTGTTAAGGTGACAATTGGAGAGATGGTAGAGTGGTCGATTACAGTAGTCTTGAAAACTACCGTACCGAGAGGTACCGGGGGTTCGAATCCCTCTCTCTCCGCCAAGCCCTAAAATTGAGGTATTCAAACAAAGGGTCAAAATGTTTATAAAACGCCGTAAATCAGCCGATTACGGCGTTTTTTGCGTATATAAGCCTCCTGAATTGACGGCATAAAAGCATGGCGTGGCATTCACATCTCGGTCAATCTCTGCTACATTTTCTGCTACAGAAAGACGAGCCGCCAAAAAAATGTAGCAGAGACGTTCTTTTGAAGCCCATATTGATGCCTTGTAAGTCACTTAACAACAAGAGTTTATGTTTAACTTTGTGGCCGTAATGCTACAGAAATAACGTGTTATTATGAGACTAATTTTTAAGGTGTCGTATTATATACGCACAAACTACGAAAACAAGGAAGGTAAATCACCCCTAATGATACGGATTTACCTCAATGGGAAGATGCTCAATGTAGGATCTTCAGGCATCAACGTTGATAAGACAAGGTGGTCAAATGAAACCAACCGTCTTAAAGGGCGGAGTTCCGAGGTGTTGAATATCAATGCACAAATTGACAACATCTCATCAGATTTACGGAATATCTTCCTGAAACATCAGTTTGACAAAGATCTTACCCTTGATAAGATAAAGAGCATTTATCTCGGAAAAAACAAAGAAAGCACTACGTTCCTTGATTTCTACAACAAGTACCTTGAGGATATCAAGGCACAGGTAGGAAAAGGGAAAACGTTGGGTACATACCACAAATATTCGGCTGCAGGGAAACACTTTGAGAATTTTCTGAGACTGAAATATGGACGCAAAGATATTATGCCGTCTGAACTGACTCATGTAATCATTCACGATTTTGACATTTACTTACGGACTGTGGTTGGCCTTAAGCCGAATAGTGCAACTAAAACATTGAAATTCTTTAAGACTGTAGTCATATTCGCCCAAAAATGCGGCGTATTGACCCACGACCCTTTCGCCCAACACCATTTCCACCTTGAATCCGTTGACAGAGGTTTTCTTACAGACGAGGAAATTACGAAAATCATGGAGAAGGAGTTCGCCACTTCACGTTTGGAATCGGTTCGTGACATATTCATTTTTTCATGTTTTTGTGGGCTTGCATATATAGATGTGGCAAATCTCACAGAAGATAATATTGTAACCCTCGACGGCAAGAAATGGATAATAACGAGAAGGCAGAAAACTCATGTGGAAAGCAACATCCTCTTACTTGATATCCCTTTAATGATTATCGACAAGTATAAAGGCAAAACCAAAGGAGGAAAATTATTGCCAATCCTTTCCAATCAAAAAATGAATGCCTACTTGAAAGAGATTGCGGATTTATGCGGGATAAAAAAGCGGTTGACCTATCACCTCGCAAGACACACGTTTGCAACTATGATGCTTAGTAAAGGTGTTCCCGTAGAATCTGTATCAAGGATGTTAGGTCACACAAATATTAAAACGACACAGATTTATGCCCGTATCACCAATAAAAAGATTGAACAAGATATGATGAGCCTGTCTGGGAAATTAGATTGTTTCAATGATGCTGCCATACACCTAACATCAGACCAACATTGAATATCAGCCAATAACCTCTCTCTTATACGGTGTCATGACCTAATATATTCTCATGACACCCTTTTTTATTATCCGCTACTTCTTTGTTTTATGTATTTGGTAGGTAAGGCTTGTATTCTCTTATGCTTTCACTTTGATTATTTCTTTTAGGTTTGTGGAATATTGGCTAGACCTGTGTTCACATTTCAAGTGCCAGCGTTTGTCCGTGCCTTGGACGGCTACCTTTACGGTGTTGAAACCGTTTCGCCGATTGATGGCATCAATGGCTGCAGCGAGGCGGGCTTGTTTGTCACGGTCGATTGGGTCGAAGAGAACGGTCTGCACTGCCGTATCAGAAGTGATACCCCAGACGATGACACCAGCTTTCTTGTAGTGGTATCTGCCATCCTCACGCCATTCGGTACGGAGTGCTTGCGCTGCTGCGGCTACCAATTCCAACTGGTCGTTGGTGGGTATGGGCAAAGTGACGGTGCGGTTGATGGTATGGTCTGGCACATCGTTACGGAAACGGTTGGTGTAGGCAAATACGGTCAGTTGACTGCAACGGCTCTTTTGCTCCCTCAGTTTGCGGACGCACGAAGCGGCAAAGTTGGCCACAGCTTCTTCCACCACTTTCAACTCTGACAAGCCGTTGTCTGGGAAACTGCGGCTGGTACAGATGCTTTGTTTTTCGGGCAGTTCGCTGATGTCTATGCAATTCTCGCCACGAAGTTCCTTCCATGTCCTTACACCTGTGACGGTAAGCAAACGCCTTACCCTGCTTTCACTCCACTGCGTGAAATCCCACGCCGTCTTGACACCATAGTACGCCAACTTTTTTGCCGAACGCCTGCCAATGCCCCACACGTCGGCGATGTCAAAGCCTTGCAACGCCTTGACGCGCTTCTCTTCGGTGTCGATCAGGCAGACACCCTCGTAGCCTTTGTATTTCTTGCCGTATTTGCTGGCCACCTTTGCCAAAGTCTTGGTCGGGGCGATGCCGAGGGTCACTGGGATTCCCGTTCCTTTTCCGATAGTCCACACGATGCGTTTGCCATATTCACGGAGCTTATCACCATCGCCCATGCCGGTAAGGTCGATGAAGGCTTCATCGATGGAATATTGCGTCAGTTCAGGAGTGAACTCAGAGAGCAGCATCATCACCCTTCGGCTCATGTCGCCGTATAGCATGTAGTTGGAACTGAACACAGCCACCTTTTCACGTTCCAGCAATTCTTTGGCCTGGTAGAACGGTGTGCCCATTTCTATGCCCAACGCCTTTGCCTCGTTGCTGCGGGCAATGATGCAGCCGTCGTTGTTCGACAGCACCACCACGGGCTGGGTGCGCAGTCCCGGATTGAATACCCGTTCGCACGAGCAGTAGAAGTTGTTGCAGTCCACCAAACCGAACATGGCTCACTTCCTCCTATATTGGCGTTTGATGTTGTAAGTCAATACGCCCCACACGATGAAATTGTTATCCTCCGTCACCTTGATGGGCGGATAGTCCTTGTTGGCAGGCATCAGCCACAGGCAATCGCCCTTGGTGTCGAATTTCACCCGTTTTAATGTGAACTCCCCGTCAATGTAGGCCACCACGATGTCACCTTCCTGCGGATCGATGGCCTTGTCTATCACTAAGAGGTCGCCGTCATCGATGCCGCAGTCCTTCATCGAGTCACCTACGGCACGGGCATAGAACGTGGTGGCGGGATGTCGCACCAGTTCACGGTTCAGGTCTATGCTTTCGGTCATACTGTCTTGGGCCGGCGAAGGGAAGCCCGCACGGATGCCGCCATCGGCAAAGTCCAACGGCAGTTCGCTGCTCAGATCGGCCGAATAGAGGATAAGCTTTACCCTGTCCTCCTTTTCTATTCCGGGTTCATTGATGCCTGTCTTATGTAAATTTTCCATTTACTGTTATATTGTTGCATTACCATTCGGTTTGCAAAATTACCATTTTTATGCGCTTGTTTATCCTTATTTTACGAATTTCAACACTTTTACGCCGGTTCTTATCCTTTTGTCGGCTTTCCTTTCGCCAAAGGCGACCGAGCCTCTCTCCCGATTCAGTCATACGTCTTGCCTCCATCGTATCTTGGGTTTGGGTTGATGGGCTGTCTTTCCCTGATTTCTTCCCCATAACTTCGGAACGGCACACTGATAGCCGTTCTGTCCACATTCCCTATCCGTCAGTTTTATCTTCGGGCATATCCTTTTCATTGTTGGAGCAGACTTTTCCAAACTAATATCGGTATTGCTTCTGCTCTTGTGGCTCCCTCCACGCAAGCGGCAGTTGGGAGCGTTGCTTAGTCCCCGGCTCGTTGCATAACCATCGGAGCGGGCTTTCTTTTTTGGCAGGCGGATTATTGGCATCCTTCTGCACGGCCTGTGACTGAATTTCCATGTTGCTTCTTGCATGACAGCCGTTTACCGAAGCCACAATATTTTTCCATGATGCAAAGATATAATGCAGCACGCCGATGGCGTTACGGGACACTGGCGTTCTGACCAATGGCGTGTCACGAAAATCTTCCGACATTTTCCGCTTCACATAAAATGTTGCGTATTTGCGTGCCTCCCTTGGTGCTGCCCTATGCCTGCAATATCTTCTTGCATCCGTAAAAATTAATTGTTCAACTTCTTAAAACTTACAGTCATGAAGCAAGTAGAAAATTCTTTCATCCTCACAAGTTTTGTAGCAAAGGACGCTGAAATCCGCACGTTCACCAACAACGATGTAGCCCGTTTCCCGATGGCAATCGGCCGCAAGGAAACCAAGGACAACGCCACCAACCGCATATCCGCTTTCATCAATGTGGAAGCCTGGCGCAAGAGCGGCAGCGCATCGTTCGAGTTGCTGAAAAAGGGTACGCTGCTCACCATTGAGGGCTATCTGAAGCCCGAAGAGTGGACCGACAAGAACGGTGTCAAGCAGAACGGCATCAAGTTCGTGGCCCAGAAGTTCTACGAGGCGGTGGAGAAACCGGAGAAGGCCGAGAAGCCCGAACCCAAGACCCACGCCAAGAAACAGAAGGAGGCGGCATAGACCGCTTCACCTCCTGAAAGAGCGGCTCCGGCCGCTTTTTTCATGCTCAATGCGCTTGCTGCCTTGCCCCTTTTGAAAACTATCAGCTGCCTGTCCTACCATTTCCAGCCTTGTTATACAGGCTATTCCTTATCAGCCATCCTGCCGTCACCGTTTGGTTTTACTGATGCAAAGGTCGGCCATCGTGCCTGATGGCGACGGCTTGAAGTGGATTTCTTGCAAATTCTTCCTCCTTGCGGAGCGTAATTGGCAAGAAAAGCCGCCGCATGAGGCTTTTCCGATAACCGTGCCCCGCATCGATAAACCCCAAATCGGTCACGGCAAGAAGGACCGATGACAGGGAAAAGTATAACATCAAAAATATATATCAATATGTACGATTACGACAACAGAGAAGATTTTGAGGAGTACGGCAAGCATTGCTGGCTGCTGACCCCGTGGAAAGGCTACCGCTCGGCAACCATTGTCGGACTGACAGACAAAGGGTATATCGTCCAAGTGAGCAGCGGAGCGGAGATAGAAGTTTATCCTGACGAGATAGAGATTGATTAACCATCCAAAGCATACCTATATGGAAAAGACAACCGAAAAGATACCGACATGGAGCTTGTGCTACCTTGTCAATGGAGATGCAAGCGGACTGACAGATGAAGAAATACAAACCATCGACCGCTGGTACAAAGATATGGGCGCACAAGTAGTTTCGCCCGTCATGGACGATGAATGCAACCTGCAACCCTATTTTTCACATTGCCCTGCTTTCGGCTTGCCGACAGAGGTAGTGGACTGCGACATTCTTTATATCCAACCGACCAAACAATGACAACTATGAAAGGAACAGAACATTTCAAACAGGCCATCAAGAGCTATTTGGACGAAAGAGCCAAGACGGACGAACTCTTTGCCGTGGCTTATGCCAAGGAGAACAAGAACTTGGACGATTGTGTAACGTTCATACTCAACCAAATCAAGGCACTTGCCAATGAGGGCTGTATCGGCATGGCTGACGATGAGGTTTATTCGCTTGCCTGTCATTTTTATGACGAGGACATCATAGACATAGGAAAGCCCATTAACTGCGGTGTGGTAGTCAACCATCGTATTGAATTGACCGAAGAAGAAAAAGCCGAGGCACGGCAAAGGGCTATCAGTCAATACCAAGCCGAAGAGTTGCGCAAGATGCAACAACGCAAAAGCAAGCCAACGGCTAAGCCACAGGAAACCAAATATGCAGAACTTAACTTATTCGGCTTTTGAACGATGAAACCACGCAACAAATTCGAGAAAGCGGTGCTTGCCCAAAGCGGCAAGCTCCGCCATGTAACCAAAGTACAGCTTGCTTGGGCGTTCCGCGAGTGCATAGACCATTACGCCCACCGACTGCCCAAAGGACGGACTACTTGCATGGACTGCGGTCACGAGTGGATAATAGAGAAAGCAACCGACTGTTGCGTTTGCCCAAAATGCCACGCAAGGTTGAAGGTGAAGAACACCTTTGTCCGCAAAGTACGGCAAAAGGCATATTTTACCCTGCTTGAAAAGTGCGGTGAATACCAAACCCTGCGCATGTTCCTGCTTGTGGCGGAAATGGAGAAAGGCTGCAAGGCCGCCCCATACGCCTTGGAAATCGGGCAGTATTGGTGGAACGCCGACGGCAAACAGACCCTTGTCGCCATACAGCGCATATTGGGCAAGTACATGGACACCTTTTCTTTCGGTTCTCCGATGGCCATCCGTGGAGATAACGATGTGTACCGCCATATTGCCACTTTTGACACCTGTCCGAGGTACAGCACCATCGACACCTTGCAAAGAAACGGTTTCCACAGCGACTTGCAAGACATTGAACCGGCAAAGCTCATACCGGCATTGCTGACCAACCCGAAAGTTGAAACCCTACTGAAAGCCGGACAATATGACCTGTTGCGCCATTGCCTGCACTCGTCAACGCGCTTGGAAGATTACTGGCCGTCTGTGAAAATCTGCCTGCGGAATGGATATACCATAACTGACGGCTCGATGTGGTGCGACACCATAGACCTGCTTAGGCGAATGGCCAAGGACACTCGCAGCCCGAAATATGTCTGCCCTGCCGACTTGAAAGCGGAGCACGACAAGTTGGTGGAACAGCGCAACCGTAAAGAGGAACGTGAACGTCTGGCGTTGCGCCGCAAGGAAGCCGCCCAATACGAGAAAGACTACCTGTTGCAGAAAGGCAAGTTCTTCGGCATCCTCATCACGGACGGTACGCTGAACGTCAGAGTGTTGGAAAGCGTGGCCGAGATAGCGGAAGAGGGTACGCTGATGCACCACTGTGTATATGCCAACGCCTACTACCGCAAGGAGAACTCGCTTATATTGTCGGCTACCATCGGCAATAAGCGCATTGAAACAGTGGAGGTTGACTTGGAAAGATTATGCGTGGTGCAGAGCCGTGGCGTGTGCAACCAAAACACAGAATACCACGACCGTATCGTCAACCTTGTGAACAGCAATATGAATTTGATTAAACAACGGATTACAGCCGCATAATTATCACCGTCAAACTTGTATCACGATGAAAGTAGAGATTGAAAACACGTTTTTTGTTTGGAACAAGGAAATAACCGAGATGTATGTTGCCCTTGTGAATGTCTTGGTGTCTGCCCTAAACGAGCAGCAACTAAGAGAGTCTATGAAAGACTTGTTTACCGTCAAAGGCTTTGATGAGTATTTCAAGTACGGTTTTGGCCATCACCATTTGTGGGTGGCTGAAATCACGCCCTGCGGTGGAGCGGTCAATAAAGAGACACGTTTCCTTATTGTGCGGTTCTAAGCGACAACTACTAGACAAGGCATATCGGGAACGACTCCCGGTGCGCCTTGTTACTTTCACCGGAGCCAGCATCCTGTTATATCCCTGTTATAAAGTTCACATTCCTCTTATATCCATCTTCGATACCTATGGCTTGCCTTATCATCATAGGAATGACGGTCTGTGCCTTAGCCATGCCGCTGTGAACGGCGGCGCGGCCTGCGGCATGGGCAAACGGGAACACGCCCATTCCCCGTCGGCGTACAAGTCCGCTGACAGGGAACAGGCAAGTTCCCCTATTTGTTTGCCCGGCAGTCCGTCCGTTTCTTTTGGCAAGCCGTTTCTGTTATAGCCCTCTTATATTCTGCTTTGCTCCCACTGTTTTAGACCAGTATATCTTCCTTTTCTACCCATACATCTTGATTGGTGCATCCCGCCAATCGATGCCCTTACAGGTTATTTTGCTGCAAAATAAATGTGGCGTGGCTTGCCGTTGCAAACCGGCCTTGGCAGGAATCTTCCTTGTCGCTTCACTCCAAGCGTATTTCTGCCGTCCAGTTTGCCGGAAAGCCATTCCGCCCCATTCCGAAGGCAGAAAAATAACCTGCAAGGGTCATCGAAATATGGCCGATAGCAGGGGAAAGTACAAAATCTGTCAAATATGAAGAATATGAACTACAACAAACTGCAAGCATTGGAGGCTAATACGGCAGCCATCGCAACAGCCTACCAAGTGCGGAATGAGAAAAGGACGGCGACAGCAGCCGAGAGTGACACCCTCTCCCTGTATTCGGGATTTGGGGGCATCAAGGAAGTTTTGGACTAAGGAACAAACAACCCCATGCCTGACAAGATGAAACAGGCGTTAGACCGACTTGTAGGCGTACTACAAAACATAGCACAAGACGATGAAACGCTATACAGGGAGCTTGTAGATAGCATCAAGGCATCCGTTCTCACCGCATTCTATACGCCCAAGTTCCTCATTGAAGCAGTCGCCAACCAAATACAAGCCACGTTCCAAACCAACGGCTTGCAGATGAAATCATTTCTTGAACCATCGGCAGGCATCGGCGGCTTCCTGCCTGTTGCCATGCCCGACACCTCCAAGGCGGCGTTTGAAAAGGACTTGGTGACAGGGCTTGTGCTTTCAGCCTTGCAACCCGATACTCAAACGGTCATTAATGGCTTTGAAACCATTGGCGCACAGGAGTTGGAACACGGCTCATTCGATGTAATAGCGTCCAACATACCTTTCGCCACGATAAAAGTGTTCGATGCGGATTTTGAACGCAGGGGAATACCTTACAAGCAATCCCTCAAAGCCATTCACAACTATTTCTTCATCAAGGCTATGGAGTTGCTAAACGAGGGCGGCTTGCTGGCTTTCGTCACTTCAAGGGGCGTGGCAGACAGTCCGACCAACCGCTTTGTACGTGATTATTTGGTGCATCACGCCCATATCATTACAGCCTTGCGCTTGCCCGACACGCTTTTCATGCAGACCGGTGGCATTGAGGTGGGCAGTGACCTGTTTATTCTCCAAAAGGACAGTCATAAGCAGAACCTCACCACACGTGAACGGCTTTTCTTGGAGGCTTGCCGTGAGCGCACATCGCAGGGCGTGGAAACGGAACATTCCAACAAGGCTTTCACCCTGCCCCAAAGCACACTTGCCACAGGCTCTGCCATCGGCACAAATCAATTCGGTAAGATGGTGCGTAAGTACGAATGGAACGGCAGCGAGGAAGCCATGCAACAACGGCTTGCCGAGATACTGAAAGCCAATTTCACCCACTATTTTAAGCCTTTTCTCTTTGGAGGGCAAAAGCAAACGCAAGCACAGCAGGGAGCGATATTGTCACTCTTTGACCTTTTCGGGGAAGCCACGGCAGCGGCACAGCCCAAGCCAAACACTGGCAAGCGACCCTATACGGACAAAATGCCCGATTGGATGAAAGACGGCGCATTGGTGCTGTTTGAGGGGCAACTTGGCACAATCCAAAGCAGACGAGCCGACCGCTTTTCCGAAATGACCGCATGGTTTAATCCTATAAAGGTCAGCGGTGCGGACATGGAACGTGCAAAGGACTATTTTTCTGTGCGAGAGGCTTATTTTGAGTTGTCGGAGAGCGAAGCGGAAACAAAGAAAGAGCAACCTTTGCTTCGTCAGCAGCTGAACAAGGCTTACGATGCGTTTACAGCCAAATGGGGCAACTTCCATGCAAACGGCAACAAGGAACTGATAATGCTTGACAGCTTAGGCTTGGAGGTATATTCCATCGAAATGCAAGTGCATGGCGAGGTGATGAAAGCTGATATTATGTATGAACCTGTGGCTTTCAAAAAAATAGATGCGTCTGTGCGCTTAACCCCCATGGAGGCTTTGGCAAGCAGCTTGAACTATTACGGCAGGGTGAACATGGATTACCTTGCGCAATCAACAGACAGCAGCCAAAACGAAGTGATAGAGGCATTGGAAGGCGAAATGTTCTACAATCCCGAAACAGGCGTATGGGAAGAAAAAGGGCGAATACTTGCAGGGAATGTGGTGGAAAAATGCAAATTGTTCGCTGGATATATCCACAGCCTTGCAGGACAGGCAAAGGCTTGGACGGAGCACACGGTAAAGGCATTGGAAGATGTCACGCCCGAGCTGATACCCTATGAGGAACTTGATTTCAATATGGGCGAACGGTGGATTCCGGCGGAAATCTATGCCGACTTTGCCGAGTACCTGTTTGAGGTCAAGGCAGATGTGGTGTATTTTGAAGTGAATGACACCTATGTAATATCCCTGCACGGATATTCCCCTGCGGCATACAACCTCTACGCCTCACACGGCTATACAGGAGATAAACTGTTTGTATATGCCTTGCATGATACCGTTCCCGAAATCAAGAAAGAGATAAGGCGTGGCGATGAGTGGGTGAAAGCTCCCGATGAAGAAGCCATGCAGGAGGTGGCTACCAAGATACAGGAGATAAGGGACAAGTTCAACGCTTGGCTTGACAGCCAGCCGATTGCCGTCCGTGACGAGTTGGTAAGGCTCTACAACGAGCGTTTCAACTGCTATGTGCGTCCGTCCTATGACGGCTCGGCGCAAACATTCCCCGGACTTTCCTTTGAACAGTTCCCTTACAATGACCTGTACCCCTCGCAGAAAGATGCAATTTGGATGATTAAGCAGAACGGCGGCGGCGTGTGCTGGCACGAGGTAGGTGCAGGCAAGACGATGGTGATGTGCGTGGCGGCATACGAAATGAAACGTTTGGGCTTGGTGCAGAAGCCTTTGATAATAGGGCTGAAAGCCAACGTGCATGAGATTGCTGACTGTTTCCGCAAGGCTTACCCATCGGCAAAGTTGCTTTATCCCGGCAAGGAGGATTTCACCCCTGCCAACCGTGAAGAACTGTTCAGCAAAATCAAGAACAATAATTGGGACTGCATCATTCTGACGCATGACCAATTTGCCAGGATACCGCAGTCGGAGGAGACGATGTGCGGCATCATGCAGCAGGAACTTAACGATGTGGAACGCTCCCTGCAAGTGCTGGAGGACAGCGGCATGGGTTGGCGCAACCGCCGTATGCAGAAAGCATTGGAGAAGCTGCAGGAGAACCTATCCGCTAAATTGCAATCGCTAAAACAGCGTATTGAGGAGAAGAAAGACGGAGGCATAGACTTCCATACGATGGGCATAGACCACATATTTGTAGATGAGTGCCACTACTTTAAGAACTTGATGTTTCAGACACGCCACACGAGGGTTGCGGGTATCGGCAACAACCAAGGCTCGCAACGTGCGATGAACTTGCTGATAGCCATCCGTGACATACAGGAACGCACGGGCAAAGACTTAGGGGCTACGTTCCTGTCGGGTACGGTGGTCGTAAATGCTTTGACCGAATTGTATGTGCTGTTCAAGTATTTGCGCCCCAAGGAACTTGCCAAGCAACGTGTGAGTTGCTTTGACGCATGGGCAGCTATCTTCACCAAGAAAACGACCGATTACGAATTGAACGTGACAGGCTCTATCAAGCGTAAAGAACGTTTCCGCACTTACATCAAAGTGCCGGAGTTGGCGGCTTTCCTGCGTGAAATCACGGATTACCGCACAGCGGAAATGATAAACCTTGACATTCCCGAAAAGAACGTGCGTTTTCTTTCGGACAAGCCGACTATGGAACAGGAAGCCATGATTGAGCGGTTGGTGCGTTTTGCCAACAGCGGTGAATGGTCTGACTTGGGTTTGGAAATCCCTGCGCCCGAGCACATGGACAAGGCGAAGATGCTCATCGCTACCAACGTGGCAAGGAAGATGGCATTGGATATGCGTCTGTTGGGCGGTCAGTTCAGCGATGACCCTGCCAACAAAGCCTCACGATGCGCACAGACCATCTATGAGTATTATGTGAAATCAAATGCCCACCGTGGCACACAGTTCGTTTTCAGCGACCTTTCCACTTACAAGCCGAATGAGTGGAATGTCTGCCAAGACATTAAGGACAAGTTGGTGACGATGGGCATACCCGCCTCTGAAATCCAATTCATCCAGACTGCAAAAACCGAAAAGACAAGGAAGAAAATTTTTGAGGGCATGAACAACGGCACTATCCGTGTGCTGTTCGGTTCTACTTCCATGCTTGGCACAGGTGTGAATGCCCAGCAGAGGGCGGTGGCGGTGCATCATTTGGAGATACCCTGGAGGCCGGCCGACTTGGAACAGCGCAACGGGCGGGCGGTACGCAAAGGCAACACCGTGAAATTGTGGGGCGGCAACGTGGTTGACATCATCATCTACGGCACGGAAAAGACCTTGGACGCCTACAAGTTCAACCTCTTGCGCAACAAGCAGCTTTTCATCAACCAAATCAACAACGGCACGATTGCCGTGCGCCGTATAGACGAGGACGGTATGGACGAGGACACGGGCATGAATTTTGCCGAGTTCGTGGCCATCCTTTCGGGCAACACCGACCTCTTGGAAAAGGCGAAACTTGACAACAAGATTATGCAGTTGGAAAAGGAACAGGCGGCTTTCAACAAGGAGCGTTACCGTGCAGAACGCAAAGCCGAGGGCGACCGCCAAGAGATGGACACCTGTAAGCACAACATCGGGCGCATGGCTGAGGATTGGGAGTATTTCAACACCCATAAGGAAGATTGTGCCATTGTGATGAACGGCAATACTCAACTGACAGCCGAGGAAACAGGGCGAGCCTTGCACACGATTTCAAAGAAACACCGTGGCGACTTAGCCTCTATCGGCAACTACAACGGTTTGCGGTTGTTGGTGCGCAGCGAGTACCGTCTTGACGGAAGTTTTGACCGCAACATATTCTTTGTGGAGGGCAAGAGCGGCTTGAAATACAAGTGCGGAATGTCCGGCTCATTGCCACCGAGTTTTGCAGCGGCAGCAATGTTTCCACAGACCACTTTGGAAAACATACCCAAGCTGATGGAACGCCAAGCAGAACGGCTGAAACACTTGGAGGAGGAAATCACCGCCTTGCAGCAAGTAATGGCGAGGCAGTGGGGCAAGGAAGAAGAACTGAAACGGCTCAAACAGGAGTGCAAGGAATTGCAGGAGCGCATCAACCGTACCCTTGAAGAAGCGGAACGCCCCACCGAATTTGCACCGGCAACCGAGCCTGTGACAGTACCGGCAGCATAACCGACTTCATATTTGACACTTTCCCCCTGCTTTGTTGAGAAACAAGGCAGGGGATTTTCCATCTGCCCAAGCAAGGTTTTATTTGCAGCCCAAGCCATCGGGCAGACAAGCTGCCTTACCTATTATATAATAGGTGCTCAGTCGCCACCTTATCCTATGGCTCCCGCCATTTGTATCTTTCCCTGCCTTTTATATGGGCTTGCGCCATCTCCTTTTATACCAGGCATATCCGGCTTCCCGACCCGGAACAATCAGCAGTGGCTTGTCCTTGCGCACGTCTGTCCATTGGGCAAACCCACGCAAGGAGGGCAGACGGACGCACGTTGTCCTTGGCAGGCATACGGGAACTTCAGCCTTGCTGAAACAACCTCGTATGCCTGTCCCCGGCCAACAAGCGTCATCATTTGTCTGCCTTGCAGGCGATTGTCTGACCCGCCCAAGCCGGCATACTGTTATAGTCCAGTTTTAACAACATCTGCCTTTATACAACGCCCCACCTTTTATACCAGTCTGATTCTACTCCGTTCCCGCACCTGCATCGGGTTATTTTCCTGCAAAACTAACAGGCTGTGTCCAATCCTTGCAAATCCGGCAAGCCACCACAGGTGATTGGCGGAAATCTTCCTTTCTGTTGCACGGAAAGCGTATTTCCGCCACCGGATTTGCCTGATTGTCCTTTGCCTATTGACGATGCAGAAAAATAACCCCGATACAGGCTTGTAAAGGAGCCGATGACAGGGGAAGAAGTTAAAAAATCAAAATCAATGACAATGGATAAGAACATAACAGGACAGGCAAACAAAGTAATGGTGTGGCTGATGAAATACTATCCGGTGCGCATCAAGAACGTGGGCGAGCAGCAAAAGGCTGACCGGCAGACCATTTGGGATTTCAAGGACGGACGGGCATACGAGCAAGTAGCCCAAATGACCGCCAAACACTTGCAAGAGTTGTTCGGCAGTCGGATTACAAACATCGTGTTTTCGTGTGTGCCAGCATCTACGGCAGAGAAGAACGAGCTGCGCTACAAGCATTTTTCGGAGAGGGTGTGCGAACTTACCCACGCCATCAACGGCTATCCACACATGCAAGTATCGGCAGGGCGGTTGGCAGTCCACGAACACCGAAAGAACGAAACGGAAGCACGGACGGCACAAATGGCAGACTATGATACTGATTTCTTCAAAGGCAAAGATGTGTTGCTCTTTGACGACATCATTACTAAAGGCATATCCTACACCACCACAGCCGAGAACTTGGAAGCGTGTGGGGCAAACGTGTTGGGCGGTTTATTCTTGGCAAAGACATTTTATAAAGTAAGATAATGATACATACTGACACCACAAAGACAGCGGCGTTCACAGGACACCGCTTTATCCGCTACAATGACAAGCAGCGGCTGAGAACCGAACTTGAAAGGGCTATCACAATTTGTTATGATTCGGGTATCCGTCATTTCCTCTGCGGAATGGCGTTAGGCTTTGACATGCTTGCAGCTGAAACGCAGTTGGCGATGAAAGCCGACCGCCCCGACATCCGGCTGACAGCCGTCATCCCTTTCCGTGGGCAATCCTACAGGTTCAATCCCACGGACAAAGAACGGTATCGCTCCATTCTCGGCAAGGCTGATAATGTGGTTTGCCTAAGTGAAACTTACTTTGACGGCTGTTATCTTAGGCGTAACGACTATATGCTGAACCACGCCAGCCATATTATAGCTTATTACAATGGCGAACCAAAAGGCGGCACATTCTACACTTGCCGCAGGGCGGAGCACATGGATTTGGAGATAACCAACTTATACTAACCATCTAACAATACAGACGTATGATTATAACAGAAATCAAATTTGGCGGTGTGACATATCCATGCCGTATGGTGAAAGACAATCAAGGCGAGTATCTGATTATAGGCAACACGGCTCTGCTTGACGCTTTGCAGCCTAGCAGTTTTGAGGATGAGGGCGAGGGCTTTGCCAGTGAAGAAGCCTCGGACATCTACGACGAGGTTTTCTTCTTCACCGATGAGCACACCCTTGATTTGCCCGACAAAGAACTGATAGAGGAACTAAGGAAGAATAACCCTGAATGGTTCTGACATTGGAAATCCATGTATGGGAAGTCGGCTCACGGCTTCCCATACATGGACTACTTGGCTCGATTCCACTTATAGCGTTTGACCACTTGTCGCACTTGCTTTCCCCAGTTATATTCCTGTTATACTTACCTAATTCCATAATCCTTTCATAGCCACCCCTTACTCCTTTTATACCTGTCTGCATCACATTCTGCCCTTGCCCCTCACCGTTTGGTTTTCCGGCTGCAAATGTCGGGCATCGCGCTTGACCTGTCACGCTTTGAAGTGGATTTCTTGCGGAATCTTCCTCCTGCGGAGCGTATTCGGCAAGAAAAAGCGTCAGGTGAAGCATGGCCGATGCCCGGACCAAGCATCCGTAAACCCAAACAGGCTTCGGGGAAAGGAGCCGATGATAGGGAAAGAAGTTTCACTTAAACATCTACGGATATGAATAAGAAATTTGAAGACCTCAGAGAAATGAAAGAATACCGCCTTGCCATGCAGGTGAAAGATGCGTTGAACGACTATGGCTTTGACTATGCTGCCTTTGCCGCCTCCATCCCACTGATGCACCCGACATTGCAACAGAACCTCTACAAGTTGTTGAAGGAGTGCCTTGCGGTGATGGCCGATGACACAAGGAGATATGATGACCGCAACCGTGCATCGCATGAGGAAGCGAAAGACATCATGGCTTTCTTGGAAGAGAACGGACGTTATATCCCTTACATATAATACAATATGGATTATGGAAAGAAAAACTGTGTATTTGGTCTATACCTTAATTGAGAAAAGTGAAAGCGTGTCTGATTGCCACACCTTGTATGCCACCCTTGAACGTGCGAAAGCCGCTATGGACAGGGAGATAGAGGAAGCAATGGAAAACTTTGGCAAGGGTGAAGTGCTACACAACCTTGAATGGTTGTACGAGTTCCGCACGGAGGACGGCTATGGATTTACGGTAGGAATTGATGAAATGATGCCGCTATGAACAGAAAACGATACAAGTACATTCACAGACTGGTGGACAAGATTACCACCAGCCCCTCCAATAACATGGAGTTCTGTTATTACGGCCATTTGGTGAGCCTGCAAAGCGGCACGGCCGACTATGTGGATATCACGGTTTACAATAGTACAGACCGCTATTCGGGCGAAACGGCTGATTTCAGCTTTGATTATTGGACGAAGGAGCTGAACATTGGACACACGGAAAGCGACAGGCTGTTTGACACCATAGTGCAAGCATTCCAACGCATCTATGGCAAAAGGAACGTCAGTGTAATCAACGAGGAAGAAGAAAACTTTGACTAATCATAATAGAGATAAAAATGGATAAGGATTTTGTATTACAGATGGCGAACACCATCAAAGACCAACTGGTTGGCATGACCCCGTTGAGTGTCATTTGCTCGTGGGGCATTGAGAAATTCGTGGCAACGGAATACAAAGGTATGGCCGCCCTTAAATTCCATGTGAACGGACGACTGTTCCATGGCAATGTCATCATCGCCTACAATGACTTGGACTATTACGAGGTGTACCTGCAAAACTATGCCGGCACGGAACGCATCGGCGAAGAGGTGTACTTTGGCGAGCTTGGCGGTGTCATCGATGAAGCTATCGAGCGGGGCAAGGACGAAGCCGAGTACCAGCGGTTTCTTTTGAAAGAATGTTTTACCGGGTCAGACTGCTTATGATTACAAGAACATCCATGCCCCAATCCATCGGGACTATCCTTGACGGCATGAAACGTAACGCACTGCAAGCCGTGAGACAAACGATGCAAGAGAACCGACTTCAATCCGTGCCTATAGGTGTTGATGTCCGCATGGGCTGGACGGACGAAAATGGCCGCACTCGCTGCGGAACGGTAACAGGGCTTAGCCTTGAGGGGGAACAATTGAAAGTACAACTGGCAGGCCGCTCTATGCCTTTCGTATTGGACGAACAGCAACTCTCGTGCGGTTGCCACATTTGGCTGAAGCAATTGAACGATGCTGTCCAAAACACCTTGGAACGGCAAAGGCGTACAGCTTGACTTACGAGTGGATGGGATGCCGACCGGTGTCCCATCATCACACTTGTAGGCCATCCTTTTATAAGCCCTTTTTAACCCCTGTATTTATCCTCTTTCACTTTGTTTCGGGAGCGTTTCAGTTCCACTCCTGCATCCTTCAGCACACGGAAAACGGAACTGCGGCTTCGGAAGCCGCTGGCTTTCCATATATCCTCGATGGTATAGCCGCTTTTGTACATGTTCACCACCAACTTTTTCCTTTCCAACCGACCGTATGCAGCCTGTGAAAGCACCTTTATCCCTTTTGTCAGCTTTCCCTGATGGGAAACCATCTTGCGCACAGCGTTCGCTTCTTCGGGCAGCCTGGCCATCATGTTCAACACATCCGACACTTTGGTTTCCGGGAACAGTTCATTATCCGAGTCAATGCCGTCATGCAAGGATATGAGGCGCACGGATTTTATCCGGCAGAACTCAAAAAAGAATGACAACTGTCTGGCTCCCTTAACCACATGGGCGAGTTTGGAAATGACTAACGTATCACCTTTACCAATGGCCGCCAACAGCCTGTCCCACCCCAAGCGGTATCCTCCTTCAACCGGCTGTTCCTCCACGATGTCCTCACAGCCGAAGTCCGCCATCCATTGTCTGTCATCCGTCCCGCCCGCATACTGGGGAAGGTACGGCAAATAACCAATCTTAGCCATATAGTTTAAGTCAAAATCTAATTCCGGTTGCAAAAGTATGATTTTTGCATGATAAAATTTGCGTCATCGAACAGAATTATCGATTCATTTCATCCTTTTGCACATTGCCTGTTTGGCACGATGTCCAGTTTCGATGCTGCCTATGTGTTATGGCAGATAGGCAGGCGAATTTTTTACGTTCCGGCAGATGTGAGCCAATAAATCCAAGTCAACAACCGACTTCCTTTTTTATAGCATATTTTATCCACTAACAGGCTGACAGACAATTATGAAAATCATACTTAGAGTATGATTCCCTAAGAATGGATAATGTTGCAGGAAGCTATAAGGCAATATGGTTTGCAAGGTATAATTTTGCACCGTTAAATTCAAATTTTCCAAGATGAAACAGATACTATCGGACGAATCAGCCACCAAATGGCCAACAAAATTGCTGCTCTTTATGAGCGGAAAATGTCATGTCTTTCCAATTCTAAAAAATCATACTTTAGTCTTCATTTTGTCTTTTATGGCAACTTGGCTGGCAGGTTGCCAGTCCGCTTCCAATGATTCCCACAATTCAGTGGACGATGCCCTGGCCTCTTATAACGAATTATTCATGGCTATCAAGTCAAAAAAGGCAGTGGGCGTGGAAGAACTCATATCATTGGTACAGGAATGGCGCAAATTGGAGGCTACTGTTTTAGCAACTATGGAACGTGACACGACTGCCCACGCCGATACCAGACACATTTCCCTTGGGGATTCCATCAAAATTCAGATGTCACGCCTGATTGACAACCAGACGTGGGACTATTCGGACTATCTTGCCGTGGTGCGGGAGTTGAATGAAGTGGAAATGGACTCCGTATCGCAAAAGTTGGTGGCTTCCGTTCACTTGTTCTACCACAATGCCGGTACGACCGCTTCTTTCAAAGGAAGTGCGAAAGAGGTTATCGGCCAATACAACCGATTATTGGATAGTTCACTTGCCAAAGGAATCCGCACCAAGCAGGATGCCATTGACTTCCTACGAAAAGAGGATGTGGCTTTCCGTTCGTTCCTGATCCATCTATCAACATTGAGCGCTGGCGACATACCCCTTGATGGCATTACAAAGAAAACCGGAGAGGTGGTACACGAAATCATCAGCCTGTCAGCCGATGAAGATCCCGTGTTTGGCAAATCTGAAGTTGTCATATTGCTGGCGATGCGCAACAACAGGCGGCTGTTGCAAAATGCTGATGCTTGCCTGGAAAGTTTGTACCGTTTACGCCGGGTTGACAACGGGCAGGCTACGGCTTACCTGTGGATGATTCTTCAACCGTGGATTTCATTGGACGGCTTTGCCTACGCGCTGATGAACGAGGAACAGATGCGGACAATGGAAAAGCTGGCGGAAAGGACACCCAAGGCTTTGACCAAACTGGAAGGAGCGGATTTCCCGCTGGATGCTGACGGGCTGCCCACACTCCTGATCAAAACATTCATCTTGGGATATGAGTAAAGTTCATGCCCAGCGATTCAGATACTAATCAAACATGCTATAACGATATGCAGAAAGAACAAATTGACCGCTTTGTGACGTTGGCTTCCTTGCAGATGCCGGCGTTGGTTTCACAACCCCTGTTCCAAGGGGCAGAGATTTTTGAGGACTATGCCTTGCTTACATTCCGTTTGCCCAAGACCTTTTGGATGGAGGAACTTCTCGATGAGTTGGAAGACCAGATGGAACTTGTGCTTTTGTACCACCACGTACCAAGTGCCGACACTCCGTTCGGCCACCGATGTTGCGCCTATTCCAACCCGCGCTTCGGCCACATGTACAAGTTGAACGTGCAGGCGGATGACCGTGTGGAGTGCGACACGCTCTATGTGACCCTTTACGATTCATTGGAGGTCATGGGCAGCGAACTCCGGGAAGAACTTTCAAGGGTACAGAAAGGCGGCAAGCTCTTCTATGCCGTCAAGGAAGAGGAACTGCTCAAAGACTTCATCTGCCTATGAAGGAGGTTTTGTACAGGCAACTTGCCGCCACCATCCATGAGTGCCGCACCTGGGTGGATGTGCTGGACACCGACCGTGAAAGCAACTTCATGCTGCACTCCGGCGGAGGACTTCACCCCATCCGTTGCAGGGTGCTTTCCTTGGTTGCCAAAGTGTCACATGGCGCATATCCCAAAGGGCATGTGTGGGATATTCCCGAATACCGTCTTGACCGTGCGGTGAACTCGCTCAAACGGCGGCCGGGTTTCAAGGAACGGTTCCGCTTGGGAACGCTCTCCATACAGGACGCAGAGGACATCATCTATCTCGCATCACACAAACTCATACGATTGGAACTTGAATTGTAATACTAAAACAAGAATTAAACGATGCTTGTCACCATTCTTTATATGCTTTACACGCTGGCGTATTCCGTGCCCCCTTTTTTATACAAGGGCAAACGTCCTGCCATGCTCCAGTTTTATTTGCGCATGACGTGGAGCCGCAGTTTCCGCAAGTGCTACTCGCTGGGAATGCTCGCCACGCTCATGGTGTTCCACTTCTACCATCTGAATGTATTCGGGAATGTTTATGAACTGGCCTTGTCATCCCTTGTTTGCCTCTCCCTGTATTCCCACAAGAACGCAGAACGGGTCTTTGATTTCCTGCAACAAAAACATCGCATTTTCTGGGTGGCAATGGCGGCGATGGCACTGCTTTTCGTGCCGCATACGCTGCCCGTAGGTATTACGGTGGCCACAGTCGTATTCGGTGCGGTGTTCTATCCATCACAGACTGTACGGACGGCTTCATCCGATAAACTGGAAAAATACTTGGACTCTCCCCGCAGCATTGTGGTGGACTACTACAAATGGCAATAGGAAGTTTTGGCTGATGGAAAGATTGCTTACATGAAAGCCTTTTCCCTGCCATTCCCTTATAATTTTGATTGAACAGGATAACGATTAAAACGAATCACGCATGAAAGAAAATAAAACGATTCAATACCGCATTCAAATCGGCAATGATTTACTTGCATACCTACATCCCGAATCGGGCGAGAAATACTCTAAGATGGCAGCGTTCCGCCACTTGATAGAGTTGGCCACTGGGGACAAGAAAGAGTTCCCTGCCATCGCCAAGCCTTTGCCTGAAGGACAGGTGGCGTTGACTGTCAGCGGGCTTGCCAAGCATTGGAATTGGCACCGCACTACCGTGAGGAAGTTTCTCATCGCATTGGAGGAATCGGATGCGGTCAAAGTCATTGGCCGTAGCGGCTATTTCATTCTCACAGTCACTTGCCTTGTGCCAGATGGGGAGAATCTTCAAGCAACCTTGTTGTCGGAAGACGAACTGCTTTTGAACCGCTGGTTGTGTGGCTATCTCACCATCGAGGAATCAGTGGAAATGCTTGCACACTTCATCACCGAAACGGACAAGTTATTCGTTTCGGAACAGACAGACAAGCCCACAGACTGGCAGGCATCCATTGGCGAACGCCTACACAAACTGATAGCTCATACAATACTTCAGCGTACAAGCATTATCCCGGCTGACGAGCGGGTGAATGAAGCCCTTGAACGGCTGTTCTTGGACGAATGCGGAAAAGACCTTGCGAGTTTCCTTCAGCGACTGACGCTTGCCGGACTGCGGCTCATTGAGGCTGAGACCCCACTGAAAGCGCAAGCCACTTATAGCGGCGATGAAACGGCCGACATCATTCTGCAGTATTATCTTCCCTTTATAACGCAAGAAAAGCCCCATAACGGACTTAAACCGCACGAGGGAACCAAGTCCACAGGTGGAACAGATAACCAAGTTTAAACGTCTTGCTTCCCCCGCGCTGAGTTTCGTCAAACCAAGTGCATGGTATCCCGACAGACGGGATGGGTATTAACGGAGGTCTTGACCTCCGACCCTGACGACAGGGCTTGCCCACGAAGACAGGCTCTGCCTGCGTAGCCTAATACGCACTTTGCCCCAACCGGGCAAAATGCAGGAACCGCCCAGGGCGGCAGCAAGCTGAAAAAACAGACTGAATTATGGCAAATGACATCAAACAGGTATTGGACATCAGACCCGGAAAGGGTATGAGTGTGGGCCAAAGCGACGAGCACCAGCGCAATTGGACGGAAAAGGGTTGGGACTGGGCAACGAAGCATGGCAATTATGACCGAAGCCGTGAGCACCTCAATTTCGAGGTTGTGAAAGGCGGTATCATCCAGCCGGTTGATAAGTCAAGGACTATCACCGGACGTATGGCCGATAATCTGCGTGAGCGTGGCATCACAGACCCGAATGCGAAATTATGCGAACCGAAGTACCGCACCGTGGCGAACATCATATTTGGCGGCTCCAGGGAGAGGATGCACGAAATAGCCTTTGGCAACCAAAGGGTGGACCTCACGCACGGGGCTGACAATTCGCATATCCGGCGCAACAAGGACATAGAGCGTTGGGCACTGGATGTGTACAGGTTTGCGTGTGAACACTGGGGCGAGGAAAACATCATCGGTTTCTATGTACACCTCGATGAACTGAACCCTCATGTGCATTGCACCGTAATACCGGTGGATGAGCGGAATAAAATCTCATTCAACAAAGTTTTTGGAGGGAATATTTATGATTCCAAGAAGCGTTTCTTCGCACTCCATGACGAGTTTGCCAAGGTGAACGAAAAGTGGGGTATGAAACGTGGCAACAGCATCGCCGTGACTGGTGCGAAACACCGCACCACGGAAGAATACCGCCGTGCGTTGAGTGAGGAATGCACAACCCTGGAGGAACAGATTGAGAACAACAGAAAGTTGCTCGGCGAGTTGCTTGCTGACATCCGTTTTGCCGAGAAACGGGTAAAGGGTCTATGTACGATGACCGTCAACTTAGAGGAGAAAAAAAAGCAGATGATTGCCGAGATGGAAGCCCTTGCGGAAGAGTTGAAAGCAGGCCGTGGCGATTCGGAGGAACTACGCAAGAAGATAAGCAAACTCGACCTTGACTTGCAGAAAGTGCTTGACAACCTCACCGACAAGCGCAACAAATTGGAAATAGCGAACAAGCAACTCTCAGAACTTCGCCAAATAGAGGAAGAAACACGGGAACGTGCGTTGGAATACCGCCGGGACCTCAAAGCGGCGACTTACGACTTGGAACATCAGGTGCGCTACCGTCTTGCCGATGCCCTGTTGGGTGACATACTGCATGAGTTCAAGTCATTGCTGCCTGCATTAGACGGCGAGGGTCAAAGCCTGTTCGATGACACGCTGTTGAAGGATGTGGCCGAACGTGGCGAGGACATTTTCAAATGTGCCATCTACCTCTTTGCAAACTATGTGGACTTGGCAACGACATTCGCCGAAAGCCACGGCGGTGGAGGTGGCGACAGCGACCTGCCTTGGGGGCGCAAGGAGGACGAGGACGACCGGGCTTGGGCAAGACGCTGCCTGATGCAGGCAAGCCGGATGATGAAGCCGAAAGGAGGTAAAAATGTCCGCAGAAAATGACAAATCAAGTGGTGGCCAATGACTTTTTCCATACGGCTTGAAGTATGATTGACAGTATGATAAATTTCAGCTACTGAAATTCTTGTTAAGCGGGAATTGAAAGGAAAAGGAAGCCTCTCTGTAGACGCGATGAATCATTTTCTTTGCAAGTCGAAAACAAATACACTAATAATATGATAAGGAGATTTTTATTGCTATCCGTATTGTCCCTGCCGCTCATGGCAAGGGCGTACAATGTTCCCGTGGCGGATACCATCCGATGGGAAAAACGTCCCTGGTGGGAGGAATTGTTGCAACCGTTGGAGCCGGTCTATTTGGATAATGTCGTGGAGGTTTCTCCTTGGCGTGGCAACTGGTTCGTAAATGTGTCCGGCGGAGTGTCGGCATTTGTCGGTTCGCCGCTTGGTTGTGGTGACATCTTTGACCGCACGAAACCTGCATTGTCTGTTTCCGTAGGCAAGTGGTTCACGCCTGCCATCGGTGTGAGAGCCGCCTTCCAGGGGTTGCAGTTCAAGGACGCCCTGTTTGAATCAAGAAATTTTCAGCATCTCCATGCCGACTTGATGTGGAACGTGCTTGCGGGTATCTCACACTCCAAAGATGATTTCCGTTGGGATTTGGTTCCCTACGTTGGCTTGGGCATTCTGCATAATGACGAACTCGACCGCCAACCTTTTGCGGTTTCTTACGGAGTGCAAGGACGATACCGCCTGACCGACCGACTGCATCTCACGGCTGAACTTGGCTGCGCCACTACTTTTAAGGACTTTGACGGTATGGGCGCAGGTAACGAATGGGGCGACCGTATGTTGTCACTGACCGCCGGATTATCTTACACAATCGGCAAGAAAGATTGGAAACGCATTGTTGATGCTTCCCCTTACATTGAACGTAACGAGCAGTTGACCGGCTACGCCCACAGCTTGCGCGATGAGAATGAACGGCTTAGGCAAAGGAATGGCATGAACGCCCGCATTATCGTCGAATTGGAGAAAATATTGAAGCTGGAAGGATTGCTCGATAAATATGCGGACATGCTTTCTTCGATGAAAGATAATAACAGCAAAGAAAAGACAGGCGGTTATCCAAAGAATGACTACAGCGGGTTGAACTCGCTCCGTGCAAGACTGCGCAACGCTCAAGCAGACAAGAATAAGCATAAGGGCGACACCACTTTTATCCATAACAAGGACACCATTTATATGGTACAAGGCAAGGCTTCCATTTATAATAATGGTAGTAACTCATTCCAAGACAACGATACCATTACTTCATCCTTGCTTATGGACGGCAGGTATATCGGTCCGCCCATCTATTTCTTCTTTGTGCTGAACACCGACAGGCTTACCGACCATTCTCAATTGGTCAATCTGGACGGCATCGCTCGGATAGCCAAAAAATATGGGCTGCGCATCCAAATTATCGGTGCGGCTGACAGTGCCACAGGGAATGATTCCATCAACAACGGTTTGTCACAAAGACGTGCTTCCTATATGGCAGGACAGTTGCGGGAACGTGGCGTGGACACCTGTATGATAGAAACTGTTTCGGTCGGTGGCATCAATGATTACAATCCAACGGAAGCCAATCGCAATGCGTGTGTGAGATTGTTGTGGCCTTCATCCGATACGAAAGATTAGCTGCTTGTTGTTCATAATAAGGAATGGATTAACTTTTTCATTGGATCTGACTTAAGATTCTTATAGCAGGCTGGCTTGTGAAAGCCGGCCTGTTCTATATCCGTATGTCAAATTCCGATGAGTCATCGCTGCATGGCTCATCGCTCTCCGGATCCAATGGCAGGACTTCCTTTTTTACCACAACATACTTGCCTTTCCTCTTGCCATACCACAAATTTATCATGGTGTTCCCATGCATAATCGTTCGGTCGGGCATCCAATCGATATCTTCCGGCTCTTCATCATAAATGCCCCATTTACGGCGTTGGTATGGATAATCCATAGTGGTGTCTGTTGCCATAGGTGCAAACTTCTCAGCATCATCCTCCGACCAGCTTAATGCATAAAGATAACACCAGAAAGCATTGGGCATTTTGAACGTCTCGGCGGCAAAAATGGCACCCACCACCTTGCCCCCGTCCGTTTCCACTTCCTTTCTGAAATCTTGCAAACTTTTCCCTGTTGTAAGGATGTCATCCACCACTATAACCTCCTTGCCCGTCAAGTCCTCTTTGAAGAAATAGTTCTTCTCCAGTTCTACATTCTCCCTGCCCTTTTGTAGGTGCAGGCTCTCCCTGTCACCCGTATAACGGACATAAGAAATGCCGCACACAAGCTCCGGGTATTCGTCATGCAAGTAGTCCGCCATCGTCTTGAACCGCTTCCAGTATTTTCGCTGTGTGCTGCACGGCATGAACATGACAACGGTTCCCGGCTTGGGCTTTAATTTTTCTATTCCGGCCACAAGGAAACGGATGCCATCATGCTTACCATTCTTGAAATCAAGAACGGATTGGCAGAACTGTTTTTGTTCTTCACTCAGGTATGGGTTGCACCTCGATGGGAAGTAATAGTCCGTAAATACGCAGGGGATTTTCTTCCTCTTGAACACTTTCAACGGCTGATGGTCTGCAGCAAACCGCGCAACTGTAATGGGGAAAATCTTCCTTGCTTCCTTCTTGCCCGCCAGCACCGCCTTGCGGCTGAATTCCCTGCGCAGTTCCAAAGTAGGCGCATACTTGGCGGCAGCGCAATAGGCTTCGCCAAGTTTCCTTCTCCAATACCGTGTAAGTGCCAGTATCAGGATGAGCAATACTATGATGATAAACCGTTCCATATTTTTTTGCCTGCATAAATGACTGCAAAAATAGTAAAACCAGTGTACTGTAGAGCGGTTTTTCAAGAGAATGTCAAATCAACACATCCACTTTGTCATCCATTTATATACTGACATTTATCCGATTATACATACTTTTTACTACTTGCGCCCATGTCCTTGCCACCGGGCGTATTTTCGTGTGCAAAGTTCAGTCGCCCGCTGTTGATGCCGAAAACTTTTGGGACGAAAGCCGAATTACAATGGTTGTCCCGATGGCAGGAATCTTCCTTTCCCTTGCGGCAAAGCGTATTCCTGCCAAAAGTTTGCGTCATAGGCGGACGGCTTATCCAGCACCGAAAAATAACTTCCTGGGACAAGGGCAAACAGCCCGAAAGCAGGGAAATAAAAACATTTAGCTTTATGAAGTTTACAGTATCATCAACCGCAATGGCGAACAAACTGGCTGCAATGGCCAAAGTTATGAATGGCAAATCCGTACTGCCCATCCTTTCCACTTTCCTGCTGGAGGTGAAAGAGGACGCACCGCTGGAAGTGACCGCCTCTGACCTTGAATGTGTATGGCACGGCTCGTTGGAAATCACAGGGCAAGAGGGAACAGGCAAAGTGTGCATCCCGGCAAGCACCCTGCTGGATGCCGTCAAGAACCTGCCCGAACAGCCGATAACTTTTATCATCTGCGAAGAGAACGGGAGTGTGACCGTCCAGTATGCAAACGGACATTTCGACATGGTGGGTCAAGCCGCCGACGAGTACCCGTCCTTCGATGCTCCAAGCGACATCAGTTTCCGCATGGAGGCCGCCACATTGTGCAAGGCCATTGACCAATCCTTGTTTGCCGTGAGCTACGACACCTTGCGCCCGATAATGAACGGCATCAATTTCACCATCTGTAACGGCAGGGTGGAATGTGCCGCATCGGACGGACACAAACTGGCTCGCAATTCCTATCCGTTATCAGAGGCTGCTGAAGATTGTAGTTTCCTTTTGTCAGCAAAGGCGGCTAAAATCGTAAAGGCCCTAATGCAGAAAAAGGAGGGCTTTGTGGAAGTGGGACTTGACGGACGGAACATTGCTTTCAAGACCGAAACGGACTCTTTTTCGTCACGGCTGATAGAGGGTAAGTACCCGAACTACAATGCAGTCATCCCGTCCGACAGCGACAAGGAGGCGACCATTGACCGGCAGGCGTTGTTGTCGGCCATCCGCAGGGTCAGCGTATTTGCTGAAAAAGCTAACCGCATGGTGGTGATGACGTTTTCCGGCATGTCATTGCTGCTGGCAGGGCACGACTTCGACAACTCCACTTCGGCGGAGGAAACCGTGTTCTGCAGTTATCAAGGCGCGGACATCCGTATCGGCTTCAGCGCGGAGAACCTTATGCTGCTGTTGGAGAACACGGATGCGGCAGAAGTGCGCTTCAAGATGAGCGAACCTTGCCGTGCAGCCATTATAGAACCGACATCGGAAGACGGGCAGTCTGCACACTTGGCTCTGCTGATGCCGATGATGTTGCCTGAATAACCTTTTGCCGAGAGTTTGTGCAGGGTGTGAAAGCCCTGCACAATCCATTAACCTAAATCGAATTATCAACAAACTAAAAAAAATACAATTATGCCAAACTGGTGTTCAACAGCGTATGTGGTAGAGGGCGACGCAAAGGAAATAAAAAGCCTCTATGGATTGATGAAAAGATTGCAGGACAGGAAGAAGCCTGCCGTGAAAAACGATTTCGGGACTACATGGTTGGGATGCCTCGTAAACGCCTTGGGGAAAGACTGGAAAGCAGTGTCATGCCGTGGCTCATGGAGCGGTCTCAAACTGGACGGTGACGTGCTGAAGTTCAACACGGAAACCGCATGGGCACCCTGTAACGAGACATTCGAGGCCGTCCGTGAAAAATATCCCTCTTTAAGGTATTATTTTATCGCGGAAGAACCTGGGCTGGAAGTCTACGAGACAAACGATGAATGCGGTGTATATTTCAAGGACAGGTATTATCTCGATGCCTGTACGCCGGATGGAGATTATCTCAGCGAGTATTTCGAAAAGCTGGAGGATGTGTTCAAATGGATAGAGGTTGAATTGGGAAAGACGGTAATGACGGAGGAGGATATTGCGGACATTGACATCCAATGGAGCACCGAGTGCGAGGATGCTTTCTGTTATCTGCATGAATTTGAAATTGTAGACTAAAATGACAAATACAATGAAGAGGTACTATTGGAATGAATACAACTTTACAGGAACGAAGCCGGAATTGGCAAAGCACTTCGGCGTGAGCAAGTGTATGACCTATGTCAATGCGGTAAAACGAGTGCCAAGGCATGTCTATAACTGCATGGACGCAAAGGAACAGGCGGAGTATGAGAAAAAACGGGAGCGGGCAAAACCCGCTTACCGTCTCTATTTGGACGAGGAGCAAGCACGTTACATAGATTTGAACAAAACAGAATACGAAGCCATCAGTTTGCCCATAGTACAGGAAGACATCGGAGGGCCGTTCAAGCTGATATACAAAAACAGAATATTACCAGAAAACTTTACAGGGGACAGGCGCGATGAGCTATCTGTGGCTTCGGCAATGAAGAAGTACCAAACGGAAGCCATCCGTTTTGCCGAGCAAGTCATGTTGGCGACCGGATATTTCAATAGCCGTATGCCGTCCGAAAAACCTCATTCAGAGATTAACTATACGTCATTGACGCTCTCGTACAGCAACAGCATCAAGTTCACATTCGTTTCGGAACGCAGCTGTGGCGGCATCGACAACTGTTATCTCCAGTTGATAACGCTTGACGGAAGGCAGATTTACAACGGTGGTTTCCGCAAATACTCTTCTGTTACCGCCATATTGCAGGTGGCTGAGGGAAACCCGGAGTGCATGAATGCCGATTGGTATCTCCCTTATTGACGGGGTAAGGAGTTACTCTCTTCCAATTCGCAGCTAAACGGCTTGGGAGGGAGTTAACCTCCTGCCTTCCTTCCTGTTTTATTTGCCCGGCAACGCCTCTTTTACCACCGTAAATCCCCTTATACTACTTAAACATCCACCTCTTATACCTATTTCTTATTCATTCGCCTTTCGCCTGACCGAAGAAATTTTCCGCAAAGTTACAGGGCTTCCGGCACAAACACCAAAAACCGGCAGCAAAATCTTCCTCCACCCTTGGCGGAGCGTATTTCCCCGCCGCTTTCCGGTTTATTGTAAAGCCCTGTGTGGAATGCACAAAATTTCCCGGCAAGGCGAAGAAGCCTGAATGTAGGGAAAAAACAAAATCAATTTAAGGTAACGGCGGGGTTAACCAGCTTGCCACAAATTTTTCAGTTATGTTAAATACTTACACAATCGGACGCATCGGCAAGGATTGCCAGGTCATTTCAGGAAAACACGGTTCTTTCGTAGCATTGGACATGGCCGTGGATGATTATCAGAAAGGCGAAAGCACAACTACTTGGGTACGGGTCAAAAGCAGCAAGGAAAACCATATTAAGCTGTCAGAATACCTTACCAAGGGTAGGCTCATCCTTGTGCATGGAACGCTTTCATCTTCCATTTGGGAAGACAAGAACGGCATCAGCCATGTGCAGCTTTCCATCGTGGCGGAAACCATCAAGTTCATCCACACCGGCAAGAAAGGAACGGAGGCGACTGCTGTTTCCGAGACGGACGGGGATACGGACAACGAAGTCAAGACACCGATGCCTCCGGAAGGTTTGCCGCAGAACAATGATGAAGATTTGCCTTTTTAAAAAGCATCCATCTTACTGAACGAAAGTGAATACTAAATGTAGTAAATACTACGAATAGTAGGATAGCAAATCCGTCTATTCTAAAAGTAGTAGGCACTACATTTAGTATAACTGCTTATCAGTAAAGTAGTAAATACTAAAATACGAACAATAGTATTTTAGTAAAATAGTATATACTAATTGTAGTATTTACGAAAAATAGTATTAACTTTGTAGTCAATAAGGACGAATCGAATATGACAAAAATCATTGCAATACTCAACCACAAGGGCGGGGTCGGGAAAACGACCACCGCCGTCAATTTGGCGGCTGCCCTGCAACGGATGAAGAAGCGGGTGCTGGCCATAGACATGGACGGACAAGCGAACCTGACCGAATCATTCGGGCTTTCGATTGAAGAAGAACGCACCGTATATGGGGCGATGACCGGGGCATACCCGCTTCCGATGGTAAAGACGAACAGCGGCGTAACAGTCGCACCGTCCTGCCTTGACCTTTCGGCGGCG
>ERZ779743.240-NODE-240-length-24288-cov-4.245_pt1 | contig 24288 bp, 19 predicted proteins | sample MGYA00511257_ERZ779743 | MGnify/ENA primary metagenome ERZ779743 (study PRJEB29588, sample SAMEA2159429) | human gut metagenome | biome: human gut; feature: human-associated habitat; material: faeces | place: Denmark | collected 2008/2010 ...
CGTGGGGTGGCTGCGGGTGTCGGATGATTTGCCGGCGGTTCCGGTGTCGTTGGCTGTGGAGACGGCGAGTCGACAGTGGGGGCAGTGCGTGGCTTCGGCTTGCTGTCGCGGCTTTCGCTGCGGAACACGTTGAAATCCTCCCATGCGGCTCGCAGGAAATCAGTGTATCCAGTCAGCACCTCCTGCCTGGAACGACTGGAATCCGTCCATCAGGCCGCTGCGGAATGATTCAAAATCGTCATTATCCTGAGCGTGGCAATGGAATGCCGCCCCCATGACAATGACGAATATGAGCAAACGTTTCATCTACAGAGGATTAGTTCTGAGGGGCAGAAGGAGAGATGCCTTCCTGAATGAATTGCGACACGCGGTCGGCATAGCGTTGTGCCGCCTCCGACTCCTTCAGCGCGTTTTCGTAGGCGCGAACACGGGCGCGTGTGGCAGCGTCCTCGCTGATGATGAAGAAAACCTGCATGTCGTATGTGTTGCATTTCTTGCTTTTTGTGTGCGGGCGCACGATGGTGAAACTCTCTTGGAGCTCAGCGCCGATTTCTTTCTGCACCTGAGCCTCGTAGGCGGCATAGAAATGCTCGAATTCAGCGTTGATGTCGGCAGAGTTTGCCGCGATGTCCTCCACGATGCGGGCCTTCACTTGAGCGCCGGCTCTCTGGGCGTAAGCCACTTGGGCGTTGGTCACAGCCTGACGGCGTCCGACGTTGTTTGATTTGAAATTGTCGGCAGTACCGATTATTTCCTCAGCCACTTCGCCGTCGTTATACAGTTTTGTGTAGTGTTCAAGCAATGCAACCTCAAGAGTTTTTGAAGAACCGTAGATTTTCCATCTGTCCTTCTCCAATTCTTTTTTCTTTTTCTTATAGTTCTTTTTCAGTTGCTTTACAAGTTCTTTGTTCAGTTCCTTTTGCAGACTGCTCTCTGCGTTTGTAGTTAAAGCCGGTGCCGCAAGAATCAGCACGAGGCACAATGCGATGAGTTTTTTCATAATGCATTTATTTATTGGTTAGTAAAAAAATCGTCGTTTTAAAAATATCCGGCATCAATCAGCTTGAATTTCGGGTCGGGTTTAGGCTGCCATGTGCGCACCTTTATGATAGGATTTTCGGGGTCGTTTATGTCCACATAGAGAAACAGGTAGCCAGTGTCGCCGTAGTTTGACGAGTAATAGTCCTGTTTTATCTGGATTGCGTACGACTCCATGCCCTTGCCGAGTTTCTTGACCGAGTTGTCGGAGAAGCGAATGTTGATAAACTCCTTGCTTGCAAAACTGCGCGCCATGCGTGCTATATACTCGTTCTTGCCCTCCCGCGTGTAGCGCACATACTGGTTTTGTGCATAATGCGAGTTGCTGTCGGCGAATCGGTTTCCTCCAGGGGTGATTATGCACCCGGAAATAATCACGGCATTGTCGTCGAACACGTTTCGCAGATAGTCGATTCTTTTCAGTGCGAATGCAGTTTTATAGTTCTCAAGGAAGTTCATCAAAGCCTTTCGTGTGGCTTCGTTCCATTCGTCGTTGTTGAGGATGTCGTGTTCAGCCTTTTCGCCAAGACCGAAAGCAATGTAGTCGATGCGTTTTTTCGAGTCGAACGTAAACACCACGTCCTCGACAAACGATTTGCGCAAGCCGTTGCGGAACGAAAACGACATTTTCGCATTGCGGCACACCACGCGGTCTCCGTTCTGATAGAACGTCAGTCCTGAGGTGTCGAGCACTCGGGCACGTCCGTAGTTAATCAGGCTGCGGAACATTTCGGCGCCCTGCGGCGTGAAATATTTTTCAGCCGCCGCATAGTCCTTGGCTGTTATTGCGGCAAGCACCTTGCCGATTGTTTTGCGGTATTCTGTGTCGTTTGATAAATACTCAATGGCGTTGGTCACAGGAGCGGTCTCGATAGCCGCCTCTGCCTCACGGGTGGCAGCGACTGAAGGGGTGTCGCCGCTGACATTGATGTATGATTTGCGGAACGCCTGACCTCTTACGGTCGACATCACCGCATCGATTTCGCTGTCGATGTGAGCCTCCCCGCGATATTCATACTCGCTTTTCAGCCTCAGATTGTCGGTTATTGCGCCGGGGTTTAGCTCGATCACGCCGCGTCCGTCTTTGGCGCTGTAGATGTTGCTCCAGTTCTGTCCGTCGAAATATGTGTAGTCGTAGCTTGCCACAGGCTTGCCTTTGTATGTCACCGCCACCTCAAGCACGTTGTCCGACGTCTTGCGCATCGGTCTCACCTTTATGCCGTCAAAGATGTCGTTCATCTGGGCCGGAATCCATGTTGACAGCAGATGGTTGTTCGAGTCCCTGACCTCATTCGGATGCTGCAGCGTTTTCAGCATGGCATACGCCCAATAGTAATAGCGCAGCGCATCGTCGATTTTTGCATTTTTTTCAGCAGTCTCCGCAAGTCCGAGCATCTCGTCGATGCGTCGTCGGCGTGCCTCGAAGATGCGTGAAATTTCCGATTTCAGGATGTAGCGTCCCACATGTGCGTCAGGCTCGTATTCAATCACGATTTTCTCAGTGTTGGTGAGCGTGGCTTGTGAGTAGGTCTGCACCTTCGACCGGGCATAAGTCTCGCCGTCCACCTGCCCGTTGTGGCTCAGCTCATCTTCCGTCAGCGTGAACGAGCTTTGCACCTGCACGGAAATCTTGCTTATAAGGTCGGCAAGCGCGTTCTTGTCGGCCTCGGCATCGCTTGATCCCCAGCCCTCGCCGTAGATGTATTGCCGGCTGCTCTTGATTTCTTCCCAACTTTGCGCTCCGCAGGGGAAGAATATGATTGCGGCTATTATGAATGTCAGCAAACGTTTCATTGTTGTCAATATCTTAGATAATTGTAGATTGAATTGAATCTTGTGTCACCGATATAGAAATCAATCTGTCCGGAAGTTGAAGTCGTTGTCGATGCCTTTTTCGTTGAGATTGTCAAGATTGTTTCTCCAGGCAAGCCCTCCGTCTGCGAAAGCACAATCCACGGCTGTGAGGCCTTGGCAGTCCATTTAGCGGATGATGAGATTGTCACCTTCTCGATGTCGGTGCTCGAGTAGAAGCTGAAACTGCTTGAGTATGCCTTACCGTTGATTTTTAGATAGTGCGCATCCTGTTTTGCCGAAAGAGTCTCGTACTGGTTTGAATTTCCGCGGTAAATTCGGCATGTCGCTGTGCGTGAACTTGTCGAGCTGTTTTCTTCGGCAGTCACAGTGATGGTGTATTCTTGCTCGGCATAGCCTTTCGTTGCCGAAAAGCGGAGCCATGTCGGGATGTTTGTGATTTCCCAATCGGAGTGGAGGAACAGCCTGAACGTCTGCTGGCCTCCCGTCGCAGAGAAACTGAGGTAGGGGATGCCAGACTCCGGCACGCCGAATTGTGTCACACCGATATATTGAGTGTTGAATTTCGTTGACACATAGAGTTGCGCGCCTCTTTCCGACACGCTTTTTGTGTTTGACTCCGCACTGATGTTTACCGTCACTTTCTCTCCGGCTTTTCCGCTTGTCGGCGACACAGTCAGCCAGAAAGGGATGTTGGTGATTGTCCAGTCGTCGTTGAGAGCGACTGTTACGGTTTGAGGTGTGCCCGCCGCTTCAATTTTGATGTCGGTCGGCGAGATTGTCTCTGTGATGTGCGGTTTGTCGGGATTGTCGGGAAGCCATCCGTCGTAGTCGTCTTTGCAGGCGGTAAAGACAGAAGCGACTGCAACTGGCAGGATTATGCTGATAAGTCTTTTCATTGTCGTTTTGCGATTAGAAGATTAAAGAAATCCCGACTTGAAGGTCAAAGCCTTTTAATGCCTTGTCGTATGTGTCAGACACTTTTACAAGTTCCTTCATTCCGTCGGATTTAGCCACGGGAACGTAGTATTCCGGTGTTACGGAGATGCACAGTTTCTTATATACAAGGGCAAACTGCATGGATCCGGTAAACGAGCATGCCGACGGTGCTGTCTCGTCGGCGATTTTCGACCTGTCCTGAAGAGCCAGCACAGCGGCTCCTATTTGAGGCGTGATGCGCACCACATTGCCGCATCTGAGTCCCCATCCTATTCTGCCGTTTATACGCCAGTTCTTGAAGTCGGAGGTGTGGGCAAGAGAATTTGTCGATGTGTACCAATCAACTTCCTTTGATTCATTGCCGGCGATGAAACTGACTTCCATGTTTAATTTTCCGGCAAAAAAGCCCATTATCGCTCCTGCGCCTTGAAAATTAAGACATTGATAGATGGCTCCCATATAGAAAGCGTCGTTGGAGACATAGTTCTCATGGTAACGCTTCTTACGGAAAGAGAAATTCACGGAGCTTTCGTTGCCTTCCGCCACAGTGATAGTCGTTTCTTTTGACTTGCCCTCATAGTATGCGGAAATGGAATGCTCACCGTAGTCGATGTCGCGGGAAATGGAATATCCGCTGCCTGCTATTTTGCCGTCGATATAAAAATTCGCGTTTTGGTTGCATGAGATGGTAACCTTCTTGAAGTTGGGCTTTAGTTGCCAGCTGATGAGGCTTGAGCCTTCGGATATGTCTATGGTTTCCGTGCGACTCTGATATCTGTCGGCGCTCATGCTGATTTCATGTTTGGTGCATGTGAGCAAAGCGTCGCAGGGAGTCAGTCCGATGTATTTTCCGTCGATGTTTACGACGGATGTCGCATTCGACGTGAACTTCACACGGATGGCGTTGTTAAGCACGATGTTAAGCTCCGACGTCTTGCGCTCGTCGATGTCGGCGGTTGCAGTCTCGGTCTTGTAGCCGTCCTTGCTCAGCGTCACGCTGTGTGAGCCTATTAGAACTTCCTTGATGAACAAAGGTGTTTTGCCCATCACCTTGCCGTCGATTGCAACGGTGGCTTCCATTGGCGACGATGTCACTTTCAGAGAGCCGTAGATTGGCGTTGGAGCGGGCAGCGAGATGATGTCGTTTGCCGAAAGGTCGTCGGCATTGATTGTTATGGATCGGATAGTCGTGCGGTGGCTCGGCTTGCGCAGCTCGATGCGGTAGGTGCCCGATGCCAGCGGACCGCTCCACGAACCGTGACCTTTGTATTCTTGATTGATATAGATGTCGGCGTCGGCATCGCCGGTGATGGTGTAGTTTCGGAAGTCGCTTTTCAGAGCTGCGTTGACGCGCAGAGTGTCGTTGTCGGCGATGGTTACCGACTGTTGGAAAATATGGTAAAGCGGCTTTATGATTTTCAGCAAGTGCTTGCCGCTGCCCAGTTGCAGCGTGTGCAGCGGCAATGTGCCATGGTCGGAGCCGTCGACAAACACTCTGGCGTCGGAGCCGGCGTTGGCGCTGTTTACTTCCAGCCATCCGAACATCGGTCGCATATTCACGTTGACGGATGCTTTCTCTGCCGTTACTGTCACCGAACCCACCTCGGTGTGGTAGTCTTTGCGCTCGATGCGATACTGGTATTTTCCGAAAGGCTTGAAGCATGATGCAGAGCCTTCGGCATCGAGCAGCAGCGGTTGTCCGTCAAATTCGAGTATGGCGTCGGCTGGTGAAATGTGGAACACGACAAACTGGTCGGTCTGTGCCTCCTCGATTACGGTGTGCACCTTGCCGGTGACAAGCCTCAGCTCGTATGTGCGTGCGCTTTCAACTTGCTGAGGGATAGGATAATTGCGGAGAACACCCAATTGTGGATGCGCAATCGTAATGAACCTTATCTTTTCAGGGACGTATACCCAAATTTCTCCCACTTTCTGTTCTGTAGCAACGACACCGAGTATTCCGACGTCGAAATTGAAGCCTTTTTCGGAGGTCACCACTTTTATCAAGGCACAGGTTTTTCCGTTCTGGTCTTTTTTCATTGTGCCGGCAGTGTTGGCTGTCAGGTCGTTTTCAAGCGGTGTGAAACTTTCCACGCTGATTTGCTGCGACAAGGCAGGCAACGCAAGCAGCACCGCGAACAAAATAAGTAAACTCAGTCGTTTCATTTCTGTATGAGAAGTTCGTATCTAAAATCCCGTTTTTCGGTTGAATAAGAGCAACAATGGCGCAAATGAGCGCAATGTGAGCTTGTTCACAAATTGCCTATAGCAACCTGTCTTTTGCAAAGATAGCGCAAAAAAAAAGAAAAGGTGTAAAAAAAGCGCAAAATCTTAAAGATTCTGCGCTTTATGGATCTGTGTAGTTGTGACTATGCTTTCACACGGCCAACGTAAGAGCCTTCGCGAGTGTCGACCTCGATAGTCTCGCCTTCGTTGATGAACAACGGAACGCGTACAGTTGCGCCAGTCTCAACGGTTGCAGGCTTAAGAGTGTTTGTGGCAGTGTCGCCTTTGAGTCCCGGCTCAGTGTAGGTGATTTTCAACTGAGTCTTGATAGGCATTTCAGCGAAAAGTACGGTTTCAGTAGAAGCGTCGCTTACAACTTCAACAACATCGCCTTCCTTCATGTAGTCAACGCCGGTGATCAAATCCTTGTGGATGGGAATTTGGTCGTAAGTTTCCTGGTTCATGAAGATATAGTCGCCAGCCTCTTGGTAGAGGAACTGATAAGGGCGACGCTCCACGCGTACGTCTTCAAGTTTCTCGCCGATGTTGAAGCGGCGTTCGATAACGTAACCATTAACAACGTCTTTCAGCTTAGTGCGCATGAAAGTGTTGCCTTTACCTGGTTTTACGTGAAGAAATTCGATGCAGAAATACAACTTGTTGTCCATACGGATACAAGTTCCGTTCTTAATGTCTTGAGCGTTAATCATATATTTTTAGTGAAATTTTAAAATTCCGTAATGAGACTGCAAAGTTATGATTTTTTTCTTGAAGATTTGCCAAAACATTCAAGAAATCTTTCTATCGTCGAGCAGCGCCTCTGTCTCTTGGGTTTTTGTGTTTAAGGAAATCGCCAATACAGAGGCAAAAATTGACAAGTATAGATGTTTCATAATCTTAATTCATTGAGTAATAAAAGAGGGGGACGCATTCAGTAATGCAGTCCCCCACAAGTTTTGGAGCAGGACTGATGATAATCCTGCATTAAGTCAATGCCTATTGATGAACAGGGCGTACCTGTATGCCGCCGGCCTTCGAGCAGAATGAAGCCTCTGGCTTGTTGAACTTGTTGAGAGCTCCGCGGGAGAAGCGCAATGTGGCAGCGTTGCTGGTCATTTTCAGACCCTGATAATTGGTCCGCACATCGGCGTTGCCTGTCATGTAGTAGCCCGACTGTACCTTGTTGCGCGGAGCGCCTTTGTAGCCTTGCATGCCGCATGCCGGAAGGAAGATGCTGTTTCCGTTAGGACCTGTTACCGTGTATCCGTATTGTTCAGCAGTCCAAGTGCATTTTTCAATGAGTTCCTTTATTTCGGCTTCGGTAGGCAGACGCCATCCGTTGCCCCAAAGCACGTTGGCTGGGTCATATTCAGTTCCTGAAATTTGGTCGCCGATTTCCACATAGTCGTTTGTGATAGGGTCATACCATTTGTAGTTGTAAATGTGGCTGTACTGTTTTTCGGTGATTTCACCCCAGCAGATGTAGTCGCCGGTTTCTGACGCACCTTGAGCTCCGATGTTGAATGGTGCCCATTTCACTGACAGACCGAGGTCGATCATTTCGGTCGGAGCGGTGTAGGATGGCAAAGCTGGCTCAGGCACAGGACCGTATACCGGACGGATTGAGAATCCAACGTCGGGGTAGTCGTAGCCTTCGGCAGAACGGTTGCTCGCGTCGATGTTCGCGCGGTAGTTGCGGCATTCTTGAGTGATGTCAGCCTGCTCGTATTCAGTGGAAGTCCAGTAGAAGCAACCCAGTTGGTCGTGGGTGTGCTCAGTGCCGACCATATTTCCGACGGCAGGCAGGAAAATGCTGTTTCCGTTGATGCGCGATGTGATGAGCGCGCCGGTAACGCCTTCCATGCCAGTCCAAGTGAAGTCGCAGTTGTTTATGAGTTCGCGCCATTCATCGCGGGTAGGTATGCGCCACTGTCCGCCCCATTTCACGTGTGCCACGTCGTAGTTTGTCCCGGTGATTGTTGCACCCAGTTTGTAGTACTCTTCCCATTGGTCGTGATCTTCGCCGTCGTTGTCGCAATACCATTGATAGTTTTCAAGTGTGTATTCTGTTTTTGGCTCAATCTCGCCGTATGCATAGAAATTGCCTCCTTCCCAAGGGTTTGCCGCGCCGACGTTGTATGACGCCCATTTCACCGACAGTCCGAGGTCGACCATCTTTTCGCTTGGGTCTACCTGTCCTTCGCTGACAAATGAGATCTTTGACACGTCGGTCACGTTTTTCATTTCAGTTGTGCCGTCCTTGTATTCGATTTTCATCACTTTCTGTTGGGCGTTGAGAGTGCCGAATCCTGCAGCGGCGATGAGTATAGAGTATAAAAATTTGTTCATAGCTTGTTACAATAAGATTTTGAATGTTGTTTTGTTGATTTTGATGATGTAGGCACCTTTTGCGAGCAGTGAGCGCTCAACGCTGTAGCTGTCGGGGATTGTGGTGTTGACCACGCAACGCCCGTCAAGGGTGTAGATGGAGAGCATGCTTCCTTCTCCAGCGTTTTCAATCACGATGGCGTCATTGGTGATGCGCATCGACACTGGTGTGCCTGCAATTTCGTTGACAGAGCCATACTTTACGAAGTCGATAAACTCGATGGCTTCGAAATCGAATGTCACCGGATCTTGGCTTGTTGTGGAGATTGTAGCTCCTGTCGCCGTGTAGGTGATTTCCGGGTTGGCGGAGAACATGAACACGACGGGTTCGCCTGTGACGGGTGTCACTCTGACGGCATCGGGAGCCTCAGCCGCGGACAATCCGAAGGCGGTTCCCAATAGGGTCAGAAAGAAAATGAATTTTCTCATAAGCATTTGTTGATAATGTTGGTAAATTATTTAGTTTGGTTTGTTGTCCGGAATTTTGTTTCCTGTCCGTTTTTGTCTGCTGCTTTGGAACGGGCGGAGTTAAGGTGGGCAGCCTTGATGAATGCGAGAATTGCCTGATAAATTGTGGATGTCTGTTTGTCCAGTGTTCATAAATGTGAACTGTTGTTGAAAATATATTCACTGCAAAAATAATACTCTATATTACATATTACAAGTAAAATTGCGATAAAATTTAGGAAAAGTAGAAAAAATGTCAATACTGCTCATATATATTAGATTTGTGCATTGGTTTGCTTGCGGTGCGCGCATGCATAAATAGTCATCAGCGGTCGCTATGTATGCAAAAAAAAGAGTGCCGGACGTGAGTCCAGCACTCTTGTGGATATTTTCAGATTGGTGAAATCTATTATCCGAGGAAGCCGAGCAATGCACCGGCAGCTACGGCAGAACCAATCACTCCGGCAACGTTCGGACCCATGGCGTGCATGAGCAGATAGTTGCTTGAGTCGTATTCCAAACCGATGTTGTTTGAGATACGTGCCGACATCGGAACGGCAGAAACGCCTGCGTTGCCGATGAGCGGATTGATTTTCTTGCCTTTCGGCAGGAACAGGTTGAACACCTTGACGAAGAGCACACCAGACATTGAGGCGATGATAAACGCCATTGCACCGAGGAAGAAAATCTTCAGTGTGTCGAAAGTCAAGAATTCAGAAGCCTGTGTCGACGCGCCGACAGTAAGACCGAGCAGCATCACGATGATGTCGTTGAGGGCGTTGCTTGCGGTCTTGGCAAGGCGTGTTGTCACGCCGCTCTCACGGAGCAGGTTGCCGAAGAAGAGCATGCCGAGCAACGGAAGGGCCGACGGCACAACGAAGCAGGTGAGAAGCAAGCCTACGATAGGGAACATGATTTTCTCGTTCTGCGACACGGCGCGTGCCGGTTTCATCTTGATTACGCGCTCTTTCTTTGTGGTGAGCAGGCGCATGATCGGTGGCTGGATCAGCGGCACGAGGGCCATATAGGAGTATGCCGACACGGCGATTGCTCCCATCAAGTTTGGCGCAAGTTTCGACGACAGGAAGATTGCCGTAGGACCGTCGGCGCCGCCGATGGCGCCAGACTGGTCGGGTGCGAAACCGATGGCCATGGCAACGATATACGCGCCGAAGATGCCGAACTGTGCGGCAGCTCCGATGAGCATCAATTTAGGGTTGGCGATAAGTGCCGAGAAGTCGGTCATCGCACCGATTCCCAAGAAAATCAGTGGAGGATACCATCCGGCGCTCACACCGTCGTATAGAATGTTGAGCACCGAACCTTGCTCGTAGATGCCCACCTCAAGGCCGGCGTCCAACTTGAAAGGGATGTTGCCCACGAGGATACCGAATCCAATCGGCACCAGCAGCAACGGCTCGAAATTCTTCTTTATGGCAAGCCAAATGAACAGCAAGCCGACAGCGAGCATCACGAAATGCTCAGGCGTTGCGTTGGCAAAGCCTGTGTATTCCCAGAAGCGCTGAAAGTTTTGACCTAAGAAACTAACTAAATCCATACGATTATTCGATTATGAGCAGGTCTGCGCCTTCGAGCACAGAGTCGCCCTTGTTTACACAGATGGATTTTACAACACCACCCTTGTCGGCGTGGATGTTGTTTTCCATTTTCATTGCTTCGAGGATAACAACAGTGTCGCCTGCGGCAACAGTGTCGCCAACGTTGACCTTAAGGTCGAGGATTACACCTGGGAGCGGAGCTTTCACTGCGCCGGCGCCACCGGCAGCCGGTTTGGCAACGACTTTTGTGCCAGCCTCGGTGCGTGGAGCGGCTGCAGGTTTAACGCTCTTCACAACAGGAGCCGGAGCGGCAGCCTGTTCGAGTTCCACCTTGTATGTCGTTCCGTTGACCGAAACTTCAGCGATGTTGTTCTCAATGTCGCCTACGGCAACTTTGTATTCTTGTCCGTTGATTTTATATTTATATTCTTTCATAATAAATTCAATGATTTAAAGTGGATTTGGATTATTTGTGAGGAAGCTCGCGGAGAGAATAAATCTTTGAGTTCCATGGAGAATATGCGCGTTTCACCTTGTTGATGGTGAGCACGAAATCCTCTTTGTCGTGCATGTTGAGATGCTCGTGGAGAGCCATGCAGATTGCTGCGATCTCCTCGCCTGAGTCGAGACCTGCCATCAGCGGCTTGCTGTCGTCGACAGTGCCTGTTGCGGCTTGCTTCTTGCGGCGTGCAGATTGAGCGTGGAACAAACCAAGTCCAATGAAACATAAACTAAGAATCAACAGCGAAAGGAATACGATGGTCATTGCCATCACTGTCATTCCGACACCGGTCTTGTCGTGCTTCTCGAAATTCTCGATTTTCTCGTTCTTGTCGATAATCACGTTGTTGCTGCTCGGAGTGATGTATTTGCCATTCTTTCCATCGCGCACTTCCCATGCTTCGGCGTCGTTTTCAGCCTTTTGTCCGTCGACCTTGCGGGCGAACGAAGCGCCTGCAGGCAGTGTTGCAGGGACGGTTACCTCGTCGATGAGGGTTGTGCCGTCGCTGTCAAACAGGTAGATTGTGTTGTCCTGTCCGGGTTTGAGGCTGAAATTCACGTGGAACGTGCCTTTGTCGGGCTCGTTGTCGCACCAGAACACCACGTGCTGGCGTGGCGGGATCTTGGTGTTGACGTCCATGCGTGGGATTGGATATTTACGCGGGTTTGCCTTGTCGTCGGTCAGGAACATGCTTGAGATGTTGACCGAACCAAACGTGGAGTTGAACAGCTCAACCCACGCGTGGCGCATACCGTAGTCGTCTACATAGTTGCTGTCGTTCTGCACCATCACTTCGTTGATGCAGACGCCTTTGCGTCCTTGGGCAAACAAGCCGGCAACGCAGAAGGAGCAGAGCAACAGCAGCGTTAAAAATCTTTTATTCATACACGTAACTATATTATAAAGGAATATTGCCGTGCTTCTTGGCAGGGTTGGTCAATTTCTTTGTAGCCAGTTGCTGCAAAGCGCGGATGATGCGGAAACGCGTGTTGCGCGGTTCGATTACATCGTCGATATAGCCGTATTTCGCTGCGTTGTAAGGGTTGCAGAAGAGGTCGGTGTACTCTTTTTCCTTCTCTGCGATGTAGGCCTTCGGGTCTTCTTGAGTCTTGGCTTCTTTCATATAAAGCACTTCGGCAGCACCCGACGCACCCATCACGGCGATTTCAGCCGATGGCCATGCGTAGTTCATGTCGCCGCGGAGTTGCTTGCAGCTCATCACGATGTGGCTTCCGCCGTAGCTCTTGCGGATTGTCACAGTCACCTTAGGCACTGTAGCCTCGCCGTAGGCGTAGAGGAGCTTCGCGCCGTGAAGGATTACGGCGTTGTATTCTTGGCCTGTGCCAGGAAGGAATCCAGGAACGTCGACAAGAGAAACCAAAGGAATGTTGAAGGCGTCGCAGAAGCGTACGAAGCGGGCTGCCTTGCGCGATGCGTTGCAGTCGAGCACTCCGGCGAGGAATTTAGGCTGGTTGGCAACGATACCTACAGACTGTCCGTTGAAGCGGGCGAAACCGATGATGATGTTCTTCGCATAGTCGCGTTGCACTTCGAGGAACTCGCCGTTGTCGATGATTGCGCCGATGACCTCATACATGTCGTATGCCTTGTTTGGAGAGTCGGGCACGATTTCGTTCAAAGCGTCTTCCACGCGGTCGATCGGGTCTGTGCACTTTACGAGCGGAGCCTCTTCGAGGTTGTTCTGAGGGATGTAGCTGAGGAGTTTGCGGATGAGCTTCAATGCCTCTTCTCCGTCTTCAGTAGCGAAGTGTGCCACACCTGATTTTGTGGTGTGCATTGTTGCGCCGCCGAGTTGTTCTTGAGTAACGTCCTCGCCAGTCACTGTCTTCACAACCTTCGGACCTGTAAGGAACATGTATGAGATGCCCTTTGTCATGATTGTGAAGTCGGTAAGAGCCGGAGAGTAGACAGCGCCGCCGGCGCAAGGACCGAGGATTGCAGAGATTTGAGGCACTACACCTGATGCAAGGATGTTGCGCTCGAAGATTTCAGCGTAGCCGGCAAGGGCGTTGATGCCTTCCTGGATACGTGCGCCTCCCGAGTCGTTCAAACCGATGACCGGAGCGCCCATCTTCATTGCCATATCCATGATTTTGCAAATCTTCATTGCCATAGCTTCCGACAGCGAGCCGCCCCAAACGGTGAAGTCCTGTGCGAAAACATAAACGAGACGGCCGTCGATTGTACCGTAGCCGGTAACGACGCCGTCGCCGAGATAATGTTTCTTGTCTTGTCCGAAGTTGGTGCAACGGTGCTGCACGAACATATCCAATTCCTCGAAGCTGCCTTCGTCAAGCAGTTGGGCGATACGCTCACGTGCGGTGTATTTACCTCTTTCGTGCTGCTTGGCAATGGCTTTCTCGCCGCCGCCAAGGCGTGCTTTCTCGCGCAAGGCGATAAGCTCCTGCACTTTTTCAAGTTGATTGCTCATATTAAAATGCTTAATAGTTTAAGTGTTTGCTTATTCAGGTTTCTCGCAGAATTCAGTAAGAACGCCGTGTGTCGACTTCGGGTGGATGAACGCGATGTTCAGACCTTCGGCGCCTTTGCGAGGAGCTTTGTCGATGAGGCGCACGCCTTTGCCTTCCATTTCAGCCAAAGCGTTGGCAACACCGTCTTCAACGGCAAATGCGAGGTGATGGATGCCTTCGCCGCGCTTCTCGATGAATTTGGCGATAGGGCTCTCGTCAGAAGTCGGCTCGAGGAGCTCGAGTTTGGTCTGTCCAACCTTGAAGAACGCAGTCTTTACTTTCTGGTCGGCAACTTCTTCGATAGAGTAGCACTTCATTCCGAGAATGTTTTCATAATAAGGAATGGCTTCGTCAAGGCTCTTGACAGCGATTCCGAGATGTTCGATGTGAGAGATATTCATAATATTTAAAATTTAAAAGTTCTCTAAATAGATTACTTGTTCGCAAAAGTACGAAAAAATATCAAGAACAACTTTTTTATTTGTAAAAATATGGTTAATTGAAGAGTTTTAGCGCAAAATGTCAGTAACAGACTGACGTAATGTCAGCATCGGCGGCTGTCGGATTCGCGCAGCCGGAGTTTGGCACGCGATTTGTTTATCCGAGTGTGCCGCGTCCCGCAAGGGCACGGCAGAGAAAACTTGAATAATAACAAATAAAAATATAGAATCATGGGTAAAATCATTGGTATAGACTTAGGTACTACGAACTCCTGCGTGGCAGTTCTCGAGGGTAAAGACCCTGTGGTAATTCCTAACAGCGAAGGCCGCAACACAACGCCTTCAATCGTTGCTTTCGTCGATGGTGGCGAAAGAAAAGTAGGTGACCCTGCAAAGCGTCAGGCAATCACCAATCCGACTCGTACGGTGTTCTCCATCAAACGTTTTATGGGCGAATCCTACGATGCCGTGCAAAAAGAAATCGCACGTGTGCCATATAATGTGGTCAAAGGCGACAACAACACTCCGCGTGTCGATATTGACGGTCGCCAGTACACTCCGCAAGAAATCTCGGCTATGATTCTTCAGAAAATGAAGAAGACGGCAGAAGATTATCTCGGACAGACAGTGACCGACGCCGTAATCACCGTTCCGGCATACTTCAACGACTCTCAGCGTCAGGCAACTAAGGAAGCCGGCGAAATTGCAGGCTTGAACGTTCGCCGTATCGTGAACGAGCCTACGGCCGCAGCGTTGGCTTACGGTCTTGACAAGAGCCAGAGCGACCGCAAGATTGCGGTGTTCGACCTCGGTGGCGGTACGTTTGATATCTCAATTCTTGAGCTTGGCGACGGTGTGTTTGAAGTGAAATCGACCAACGGCGACACTCACCTTGGCGGTGACGACTTCGACCACAAGATTATCGACTGGCTGGCTGATGAGTTTAAAAACGACGAGGGTGTTGACCTCCGTCAGGACCCGATGGCTCTTCAGCGCTTGAAAGAGGCTGCTGAAAAAGCAAAAATCGAGCTTTCAAGCTCTACGTCGACAGAAATCAACCTGCCGTATATCATGCCGGTAAACGGTGTGCCTAAACACTTGGTAAAAACGCTTACCCGCGCTAAATTCGAGCAGCTTTGCGACAGCCTTATCCAGGCAACCGTAGTTCCTTGCCAGCAGGCATTGAAGGATGCTGGACTGACTGCATCAGACATCGACGACGTGATTCTCGTGGGCGGTTCGACCCGTATCCCTGCCGTACAGGAAATCGTACAGAAATTCTTCGGCAAAGCTCCGTCGAAGGGCGTTAACCCTGACGAGGTGGTAGCCGTAGGCGCTGCAATCCAGGGCGGTGTGCTCAGCGGCGACGTGAAAGACGTGCTTCTGCTTGACGTCGTTCCATTGTCGGTCGGCATCGAGACTCTCGGTGGCGTGATGACAAAACTTATCGAAGCCAACACAACGATACCAACGCGCAAGAGCGAGACATTCTCAACGGCAGCCGACAACCAGCCGTCAGTTGAAATCAACGTGCTCCAGGGCGAGCGTCCAATGGCGCGCGACGACAAATCGCTCGGACGTTTCCATCTTGATGGAATCGCACCGGCACCGCGTGGAATCCCTCAGATCGAGGTTACATTCGAAATCGATGCAAACGGCATCCTCAACGTGTCGGCAAAAGATAAAGCCACAGGCAAGGAGCAGAGCATCCGTATCGAAGCGTCAAGCGGCTTGAGCGACGAGGAAATCAAGCGTATGAAAGACGAGGCGGCAGCCAATGCGGCAGCCGATGCCAAAGAGAAAGAGCGCATCGACAAAGTAAACAAGGCCGACGCCGTAATCTTCCAGACCGAAAAGCAGTTGAAAGACCTCGGCGACAAGTTCCCTGCCGACAAGCGCGCAGCCGTAGAGACGGCGCTCAACGAGTTGAAGGAAGCGCACAAGGCTCAGAACATCGATGCCATCGACCCTGCAATCGATAAGCTTAACGCTGCCCTTCAGACAGCCGCTCAGGACATCTACAATGCCCAGCAGCAAGCCGGAGGCGCACAGCAGGGCGCAGGATTCGACCCTAACGCCGGAGCGCAGCAGGGCGGCAATGCCAACAACAACGGCGACACCGTCCAAGATGCCGACTTCGAGGAGGTCAAGTAAAGAATCGATAAGCGATAGATAAATAAAATCCGTGTAACTCAAAAGGTTGCACGGATTTTTTTTCTTATACTGTCGAAAAAAATGATTTCTCTATTTTGCTTGAATTGGTCTGGATGGTAGGTACTGTCATACTATTATGGTTATACTTTACAAGTAATTATCCCTCATCCACTTCTTCTATCTCTTGGCGAAATTCAAAGATGAGTTCTGAGGCAGGGATATTGCATTCCTCGAACATTCCATGAAGAATGTTTATCTTGGTTGCAGTACTATTATCTGTCCATACATATATTCCTGCTGCCAGTTCGCGTCTCCAATCTTCTTGTTTGGTTGAGAAACCACACTTTTCGTTTGCACAAAGCCATTCTATGGTAGAACGTTTTTCTATCAGTATATGTCCGCATACTTGAATGAGCATTTCCTTCCAAGTGTTGACCGCATACCTGACTCCATGAAGTATATACGCTTGAAGTTTTTTGCCAGTGAACTCATAGTCCTCATCGTCAAGCGATGCTGACTCTGCCTCACGTTTCAAAGGTTCGAATGTCGTTGTAGGCATAGGCCAAAGGCGCATAAACACACTCTGCAATTCTTTCTGACGTGCTTTTAATTCTGTTTCGGTCCACTGTCCGCACGATTTTACATTGTTGTTCAATCGAAACGCACTGTCTTTGAAACCCTTCTCCATGTCTCTTTTCTCAATAAATGAAAGATTGCTGTATTGAGAATTATATCCAGTAAGGGTTAGGTTTGCCATCGTATGCAGATATTGCTCATGAATTCTTTCCCAATCATCACCCAACGCAGTTTTCCACTTGTCCGAGAGGGTTTGTGGCATAATATGCTCAATTGTAATATGTTTGTCTGTCAGTTCCTTCACCACATCATGACGCTCGTTGTTGTCTTGGTTCTCCAAACGCTCAAGTATAAACATACGAGCATTTACTGGCATCTTATATACTTGGCGTGTCTTGAAATCGCTCTTCACCTCCTCATCGGATGGGAATACAGAAGAGCGCCCCTTCTTTAGCAGGACGTATTTCAGTACGTCAATATATGAAGGTGTTGTATCGTCACTTGATGTGTTGACGTGATTCAGCACATCTCTGTGAAGTGTGGCAAAAACCTTATTCAAAGCATTCGACGGGAGATTACAGATGATCCTGCGTGCCCAGTAGGCTTCTATGACATCAAGTGTCTGATAGATTTCCGTCTCAGCCAATCCGGTTTTGAGCGCATAATCGAAGAAAGCCATAAAGAAAGGATAAGCAACTGTAGAATCCAGGGTTCTGAGCTGGTTTAACTTTCTGTTCAGCTTGTCTGTACCCACTTTGGCTTTATCTACTTGGCTGTAAATCTTGGCATAGTGATGCATATCTTCTAAAAGTGTCGCCCTTTCAATGCTTGCAGTTTCAGCATACTCCTTGAATATGAAGTATATCTTATCAATACGACCAATCTTGCCTTGCTTCATGGTTAGGTAGTCACGCACAAAAGATGATGGGTCGTACTTGGTAAACTCTTCTATTGGATTCCAAAAACGAGTATAAAGCTCGTCCTGCTCGGCAGGTGCGAGTGACATCAAGAGATAGTTGCGTATCTTGTCTGCTTCGCTCAAGTCAAGTCCCGTGGAGTTAAGACTTTCAAAAATTAGCTGTGGGTCATCATCTTCGTCAAGACGTATGTTGATAACTTCGAGTTTCTTGATGGTCTCAAAGAGTTCGTCGAGCGTTAAACCTGCACGAGTAATCTTGTTATAGAAGAAATCGTAGTTGCGAGTTACGTTAGATTCCTTGATATATTGGTCTTTGGGCTTATACAGCAAAGCGTCAAAGGCTTGCATATCCTTCTTGATGGGTTTGAGTTTCACCTTGCGCTCATCTTCTTGATATTCATCCACAAGATAGCGTTTGAAGATTTTCTCAACAAGCTTTGCGTCGTCAGCTTCTATCAGCCCTTCTTTCTTGGCGTTGACCATCGCTATCAGCAGCAACGAAACGGTTGTGATTCGCTGCTGACCATCAATAATGAATCTATCTTCTGTTCCCGACTGAATGCTTGATACAATACTGCCAAAGAAGTGGCTCTTACGGTCGCTATTATGGAGCTTCATCAAGTCTTGAAACAATTGCTCGCAGTTTTCCTCCTTCCAGTCGTAGTTGCGTTGATACAGAGGTATGATGAATCGCTTGTCAGATCCATCGAAGAATTTTATTAGGGGTTGTGCGTCGCCTTTCATAATTAGAATATTGATTTAATGTAACCAATAAGTTCTTTATTGTTGCAATTAGGAACTTCAAGAGATCTGCCTCCTTTTAAACCATGCTTACATAACTCTTTCTCAGAAAGCATTGTGCCTTCATATTCTTCAAGTGGTTCAAGTTTATAAGTAATGTCATTGGGTGGTGTAACGACCCAAAACGATTGGTCTTCACGTTTGCAATTCTCTGCAGTTACCACCATCTTGAATCGTACATAACGCTCATCTGACATAAAAAGATACACTATATCTCCAATAGAAAAACGTGCTCTTCCCATTCTCCAATTGATGAATCCAAGACTATGGATTGCATCTGTATGTCTGCACCATTTTCTGTTGGCAAATGCAAGCCAAGTGCGATTATTCAACATAATTGTCATTTTAAGTCAAAAAACATCTAATTTCTTCCAACTCTTTGCACTTGCTGTTGGACTCTACAGGTCTGAGTTTGGATGTATATTTGGTTCATTTTTTTCAGATTATCTTTATCAGTCATATTCAGTATTTTTGTGAATCAACGGTGGTGGGGAGGTTTTCCCGAGGTCGATTTTCTTGACTGTTGATTCTGGAATTGTAATATGCGGATAAAGGTAATGAATTTCGGCCAGATATGAGAAAGAAGTGTGCTTTTTTTAATCATAATTGATTTAAAGGCGGGTTTGTTGTTTTTATTTCTTTTGAAATTGGGGTATATTCAATAAAAATATCTAAATTTGGGGGACTTAAAAAATTTGAGAACGAATAATTTTATAGGGATATGGAAGAGAACGAACTTCAGCGCGCGTTGCCTGTCGGCACTATTCTGAAAAGTCCGAAGTTTGATTATCGGATTGAGGCTGTGCTTGGTCAGGGCGGTTTTGGAATAACATATAAGGTGTCGACAACGGTGATGTTCGACAAGGTGCCTATTTTTACATATTTCACCATAAAGGAGCATTTCATGAAGGATGCTTGCGAGCGCGACGCTTCGGGCGGTGTGGGCTATTCCAAGCCTTTGCAGTCGCGTGTGGAGGAGAGCCGTGGCGATTTTCTTGCGGAGGCTCGCCGGCTGAATGAGATCAGCGGCAAGAATCCTAATGTGGTGCCTGTGAGCGAGGTGTTTGAGGCGAACAATACGGTCTATTATGTGATGGAGTATCTCAACGGGGGTACGCTGCGCGATTTGGTTAAGGCCAACGGTGCGCTGTCGGAGCAGGCTGCGCTCGACATTGAGCTGCCTGTGGCTAAGGCGGTTGCGTTTTTGCATTCTCACCACATCAATCATCTCGACATCAAGCCTGAGAATATTATGTTCCGTGTGGACTATCATACTGGTCAGCGTATGCCTGTGCTGATTGATTTTGGTTTGGCGAAGCATTTTGACGACAAGGGCAAGCCTACGTCGACTATCCGTGTGCAGGGTTGCAGCGATGGTTTTGCTCCTGTGGAGCAGTACAGCGGTTTGCAGACGTTTTCTCCGCAGGCCGATGTTTATGCTCTTGGTGCGGTGCTTTACTATATGCTTGTTGGCAGGGTGCCTATCATTGCCACTGAGATGCAGCGCGACACGGTGGAGAAGGCTTTGCCTCCGACGGTGAGCGATGCTGTGCGTTTTGCGATAAGCCGTGCGATGGCTTACAATAAGTATGACAGGACGGCTACGGTCGATGATTTTGTGATGGAGATTTGTCCGACGGCTCAACCGGAGATCGTTCCGGAGCCTGCACCTGTCCCGGAACCTGCTCCTGCGCCTTCTCCAGCTCCGAATGTGGGAGGGGATGATGTGCGTGCCACTCGTGTGATAGGCGAGGGTGGCCGTCGCCGCGGCAAGTTTCCTGCGTGGCTGATTGTTGTGCTGGCGGTGGTTGTGGTTGGCGGCATCGGAGCCGGAGTGTGGTCGATGATTGGCGGTTCTAAGCCGTCGACGTCAAGCGATGGCGATGGCTCTGATGTGCTTGCGCGGTATGAGAAGAAGTGCATTGCATGCGACAGTTTGATAAACAATGGCGACAATGCTGAATATGAGCCGTTGCTCAAGGCGAAAACGTTGCTCGACGATATCCGTGTAGTGGAGAAGAGCGATGAGGCAGAGCAGAGTGGCGAGGTGCTTGACAAGAGCAAGGGTTTGCAGGAGCGTCTCGACGTGAAACTGAAGGCGGCGAGCCGTTCGTGGGAACAGGCTGGCGATGCTCAGCTGGAGATTCCCGACTATACCCAGGCTTGCCAGTATTATGAAATTGCCAACAAGCTTGCTCCGTCTGACACGTTGCGGTATAAGATTGACATGTGTGTCGGTCGTTGACAATCGACTGTGAGATAAATAAACGCGCAGCGGAAAACGATACGCTTTCCGCTGCGCGTTTATTTATGTGGTAATGATTCAGTGTTCCAGATACCATTTATAGAGCGCCGGGATGCCGTCTTCCAGCTCCACTTTGTGGCGCCATCCGAGGGCGTGCAGTTTGCTCACGTCGGTGAGTTTCCGCATTGTTCCGTCGGGCTTTGACGAGTCCCAGTGGATTTCGCCTTTGAATCCTACGGCGTTTTTCACCATCTCAGCCACTTGTGCTATGGTGGCCTCTCTGCCGCTTCCGATGTTGATGTGGCAGTTGCGCACTTCCGGATTGTCGCCTTTCAGCTGGTCGAAATCGATGTGTTCCATCACGTAGACCGAAGCGTCGGCCATATCCTCGCTCCAAAGGAACTCGCGGATAGGCCGTCCGGGACCCCAGAGGTTGAGCGAGCCGTTGAGTATGCCGTATTTGTCGAGCATAGCGTCGATGGCTTCATCTGCCGCCTTGCCGTCGACATCGCCCACCGGACGGCGGTCAAGGTCGCGGCGAATGCCTTCGCGGTCGCCTTCCATGCGCAGGCGCGCCAGATGGAGTTTGCGTATCATTGCCGGCAGCACGTGGCTGCTTACGAGGTCGAAATTGTCGTTAGGGCCGTATAGGTTGGTCGGCATCACGGCGATGTAGTTTGTGCCGTATTGCAGGTTGAAACTCTCGCACATCTTCAGTCCGGCGATTTTTGCGAGTGCGTAAGGCTCGTTTGTCCATTCGAGCGGAGATGTCAGCAACGCATTCTCGGGGATTGGTTGAGGAGCCTCGCGGGGATAGATGCACGTGCTTCCGAGAAACAGTAGTTTCTTGACGTTGTGCCGGAAACTTTCGCCGATTACGTTCTGCTGTATCTGCAGGTTGCGCCAGATGAAGTCGGCGCGATAGATGCTGTTAGCCATGATTCCGCCCACGAAAGCCGCGGCAAGAATCACATAGTCGGGCTTTTCGGCGTCGAAAAATTCGCGCACCGCCACTCCATCGAGTAGGTCGAGCTCGGCATGCGTGCGTCCCACAAGGTTTGTATAGCCTTTCTGCTGGAGGTTTTTCCAGATAGCCGAGCCTACGAGTCCGCGGTGTCCGGCAACATATATTTTAGCGTCTTTTTCCATTTTTCTGTATGCTAAATCATTCGTTCGGATTCGGAGCCATGTTTGCGAATCATAGCCATATCATGGTCCACCATAATGTGTACGAGTTGTTCAAACGACGTCTTGCGGGGATTCCAACCTAATTTTGTGCGGGCTTTTGTAGGGTCGCCGAGCAGCTGCTCCACCTCGCAAGGACGGAAATATTTAGGATCCACCTCAACGAGCACACGCCCGGTGGCAATGTCGATGCCTTTTTCATCCACACCTTCGCCTTCCCAGCGCAGAGTGATTCCGGCGCGGGCGAAAGCATGCTCAGTAAACTCGCGTACGGAGTGGAATTCGCCAGTGGCAATGACAAAGTCATCAGGCTCGTCCTGCTGAAGAATCAGCCACATGCACTCCACATAGTCGCGGGCATAGCCCCAGTCGCGACGGGCGTTGAGATTGCCGAGATACAGTTTGTCCTGAAGTCCGGCAGAGATGCGGGCCACGGCAAGCGTGATTTTGCGTGTCACGAATGTTTCGCCTCGTCGCTCGCTCTCGTGGTTGAAGAGAATTCCGTTTACGGCATACATGCCGTAACTCTCGCGATAGTTCTTGGTTATCCAGTAGCCATAAAGTTTGGCGCATCCGTAAGGGCTGCGCGGGTAGAACGGAGTGGTTTCGCGCTGAGGCACTTCCTGCACCTGTCCGAACAGCTCCGACGTGCTGGCTTGATAAATGCGTGTTTTTTTGTCGAGCCCGAGCATTCTTACTGCCTCAAGTAGGCGCAGAGTGCCGATGGCGTCGGTGTCGGCAGTGTATTCCGGCACTTCAAACGACACTTTCACATGGCTTTGTGCCGCAAGGTTGTAGATTTCATCAGGCTGCAACTCCTGAATGATGCGGATCAGCGAACTTGAATCGGTCATGTCGCCGTAGTGCAGGTTGATGAGCCGGCGGCGCTTCATGTCGCGCACCCATTCGTCGAAATAAAGGTGCTCGATGCGACCGGTGTTGAAAGAAGAACTGCGGCGGATTATGCCGTGCACGTCGTATCCCTTGTCAAGCAGAAATTCAGCCAGAAACGAACCGTCCTGACCGGTGATGCCTGTGATCAATGCTACTTTTTGCTTTTCAGCCATAGTTTTTTTATGATGATTTTTTGATTAGCTATTTGTTGAAAAACTCTTTGATTTTGTCTGCCACATAGCGCAGCTCCTCTTCTTTAAGGCCTGAACCGCTCGGCAGGCATAGACCTCTGTCAAACAGCGTCTCGCACGTTGTGCCGCCATAGTAGGGCGCGTCGGCGAAAACGGGCTGCATGTGCATAGGCCGCCACAGACGGCGCGTTTCCACACCGGCGTCGAGCATGAACTGCCGCAGCGACTCAGGGTCTTTCCCGGTTTTCGGGTCGATGATGACCGTCGACAGCCAGAAGTTGGAATTGAAGTCGGCGGAAGGGTTCTGTTGAACGCTCAAGCCGTCGATTTCAGCCAATTCTTTTGTGTAGAATTTATGGATTGCCCGGCGCAGTTCCACGTGAGGCTGCAGCACGTCCATCTGTCCGCAGCCAATTCCGGCGCTCACGTTGCTCAGTCGGTAATTGTAGCCGATTGTCTCGTGGTAGTACGGCCGCTGCTCGCGGGCTTGTGTGGCATAGAATTTCACGCGGTCGGCTTCCTCTTTGGAGTGGCACACCAAAGCACCGCCGCCCGAAGTGGTGATAATCTTGTTTCCGTTGAAACTCAAGCATCCGTAGTTGCCGAGAGTTCCGCATTTCTTGCCTTTGTATTCCGAACCGAGAGCCTCGGCGGAGTCTTCTACGATAGGAATGCCGTATTTGTTGGCTATTGCGCGGATTTCATCCATCTTAGCCGGCATGCCATAGAGATAAACTGGGATTATTGCTTTTGGATAATGTCCAGTCTGCTTCTTGCGGTCTATAATCGCTTCTTCCAGCGCGTCAGGCGACATGTTCCATGTGTCGGGCTCGCTGTCGACAAACACAGGGTCGGCGCCCTGGTATTTTATTGGGTTGGCGCTTGCTGCGAATGTGAATGATTGGCAAATCACCTCATCTCCAGAGCCAACGCCGAGGGCAACCAATGCAAGATGGATGGCAGCTGTGCCTGCGCTGAGAGCCACAACGTTTGGCGCGCCGAGATATTTCTCAAGTCTATGTTCGAATTCATCAACATTTGGACCAAGAGGAACAATCCATTCTGATTCGAAGGCTTTCTCCACCCAGTCGCGTTCAGTACCTCCCATATGGACGTACGAAAGTAAAATACGAGGTTTCATAATTTTTGATTTTTCAATGCAAAATTAATGAAAAATCATACAAGTTGGACAAAAAAGAGAAAAGGCTTTCAAAATAAAGGGTCAATAAACCGAAATTCAGCTTTTTAAAGCCCTCATGGCATTGAGCACGGCGATAACCGTCACTCCGACATCGGCAAACACAGCCATCCACATTGTGCCGAGTCCGAAAACGGCGAGAATAAGGATGGCGGCTTTGACACCGATTGCAAACCACACGTTCTGGCGGGCTATGGCTATGGTGCGTCGGGCGATGGCTATGGCGGTGGCTATTTTCGACGGCTTGTCGTCCATAAGCACCACGTCGGCAGCGTCTAACGC
>ERZ779743.273-NODE-273-length-21806-cov-4.49303_pt1 | contig 21806 bp, 20 predicted proteins | sample MGYA00511257_ERZ779743 | MGnify/ENA primary metagenome ERZ779743 (study PRJEB29588, sample SAMEA2159429) | human gut metagenome | biome: human gut; feature: human-associated habitat; material: faeces | place: Denmark | collected 2008/2010 ...
GTTTTTCCCCCGACAGTGAGGACATTGCCACCCAGGTTTATGATGCCTGAGGTGATTTTTTTGGACTGTAAATAAGCCTTCATCTTATCGGCGATAAAGCCCTTTGCGATTCCACCAAGGTCAAGCTTTGCATTTGAATCGGTTAGCATCACATCGTTTCCGTTAATCTGTATATTGCGGTAATTTACATGTGACAGCTCACTTTGTATCTGCGCATCAGACGGAACGACTGATGCATCCACCTCATTATCTTTAGAGTCGGTATTTTCAGCTATTTCAGAAAAATTCCACAAATCAGACAGCTTTCCTATAGTGATATCAAACCTGCCGTCACTTGTGTCGCCGTATTCGATGCCCTTTTTTATGAGCTCAAGTGTATCATCGCTTACTGTGACATATTCTTTGCCGGCAGCGTCATTTATTTTGCTCACCTCTGAGTAACTAACTGTGTTTGACAGCATATCCTCATATTTCTTTGCCATATCAAAGCAGTCGTCTATGTATTTCTCGTCGGTAGTGCCATAAAGCGTAATCTGTATTATCGTGTCAAAGTAGAAGCCCTGTTTGGAAACCTTCTGTTGAGCCTTGGGCTTTAATTCACATGCAGACAGGCTTACTGTTATTGTGGCAAGTGCCAAAAGGACAGGGACAAGGTGTTTTAGTTTATTTTTCATAATGCATCCTTTATTAATTTCCTGGTTGTAAATTATTTATAGTTGAAGCTTAAATAGTAAAAGCATAAATATAACTTTGCGTCCGGGCTTTATGAAATTTAAAGCTGAAAGCAACAGAAATATAATAACACAAAATAAAAAAATGAGACAGTAGTAAAAATGATTTTGTATTTTGCATGAATATATGGTAAAGTAGTAAATGTATGCGTAATGTAATTATGTATGCATTTAGACTTACAATAGGAAAGATGATAGAAATGAGTTTTTTAGACAATTATAAAAGAGTGGTAATAAAGATAGGCTCATCGACGCTGACACATGCAGAGACGGGAAGCCTCAATTTTTCAAAGATGGAGCGTCTGGTGCGCTCGATATGTGATTACAGAAACAGCGGTATGGATGTGTGCCTCGTAAGCTCCGGCGCCATCGCGGTTGGACGTGATGTGATAGGCATAAAGGAGCGCCCAAGCGACATTTCAATAAAGCAGGCATGCGCCGCAGTGGGACAGGGCAGGCTTATGATGACATATCAGAAGCTTTTTTCCGAGTATAATCAGAATTCCGGACAGGTGCTCATGACAAAGAATACCATAGTCAATCCTGTTTCCAGACGCAATGTTATGAATACATTTGAGGAGCTTTTTGATCTGAACGTGGTGCCTATTGTCAATGAAAATGATACGGTAAGCACATACGAGATGCAGTTTGGTGACAATGATACGCTGTCTGCTATTGTTACATCAATCACGAAGGCTGATCTGCTCATACTGCTATCTGATATAGACGGACTGTATTCCGACGATCCTCATGACAATCCGGATGCAAAGCTTATCAGAGAGGTTGATACGCTTGACAGGAGAATACTTGGCATGGCAAAGTCATCAACCGGCAGCGATGTCGGAACCGGCGGCATGGCGACAAAGCTTACGGCGGCAAAGATTGCCACATATTCCGGTGCCGATATGATTATCGCAAACGGTGGCAATATGGGAATTTTATATGACATTATGAATGACAGATATACAGGAACACTTTTCCACAGGGCAAAGGATGCAGAGTTTGTGCTTGCGGATTATATACAAAGAGAGATGGCACCTACATCTACAGGCGGCCAGTAATCAGCTATAAATTTGAAATCAGGAGAGTGCTATGACACAGGAAAAAATACAGCGAATCAATGAGCTTTACAGAAAGTCACAGGCAGAGGGACTTTCTGAGGCAGAGAAAAAAGAGCAGGATCTTTTGCGCAAGGAGTATATAGCAAACGTGAAGAAGAATTTAAGAAACCAGCTCAACAATATCGATATGGTAAACGATGACGGTTCGGTTGAGAACCTCGGCGAGAAATATGGAAACAAAAAAAGAAATTCGTAGCAGGCTAAAAAAGCAAAGGAGCCTTCTGGGTGCTGATGAGTGCCGCAGTATGAGCCATGACATTTATAAAAGACTCATGGTATCAGAGCTCGACAGGGAATATGACAACATACTTTTGTATTCAGCGATCAGAAATGAAGTGCATACTGATGAGTATTTTACCTATTTAATAAACAAAGCAAAAAGGATATATTATCCGAGGGTTTCGGGCGATAAAATGTCCTTTTACAGGGTAAGAAGCCTTGATGAGCTTAATTGTGGTTCATTTAATATTAAAGAGCCTGATATGACGAAGGAGTATACGCAGTCGGATGGCAGGGCGCTTATGATAGTGCCGGGGCTTGCATTTTCGGATACTGGTTACAGAATCGGTTATGGAAAGGGCTTTTATGACAGATATTTATCGTCTTTTACAAAAAGAGATACTGTCATGGCAGTTGGAGTGGGCTACGATTTCCAGTTACTTAGCAGCATGACGTTTGAAGATGAATATGACGTACCCTTAGATGGGGTGATAACAGATAAGAGAGAGGTGTTTATTGATGAATGATTTAGAAAAAATTTGTGCGGATGCATATGAGGCCAGAGTAAAGATAGGAACACTGGATACTGATATCAAGAATAAGGTATTAAACGATGCAGCGGACAATCTTCTTAAGGCAGAAAAAGAAATCCTTGAGGCAAACAAAAGGGATGTGGCCACAGCAGAGGAAAATATGAAGGCAAAGAGCATGATTGACAGGCTCTCGCTTGCCCATGACAGGCTCCTTGGCATGGCTGACGGACTCAGACAGATAGCAAAGCTTGCAGACCCTATTGGGGAAGTGATGTCTATGGCAAAGCGTCCTAATGGCCTTATTATCGGAAAAAGAAGAGTTGCAATCGGTGTTGTTGGCATTATCTTTGAGGCGCGCCCAAATGTCACATCAGATGCCTTTGGTCTGTGCTTTAAGACAGGCAACTGTGTCATATTGAAGGGTGGAAGTGATGCGATAAATACCAATATCGCAATAGTTAAGGCACTAAAAAAGGCCTTAACGGACAATTTGGTTTCTGATGCTGCACTTGCACTTATTGAGTCAACAGACAGAGAGACAACAAATGCGTTTATGAAGATGGATCAGTATGTGGATGTGCTCATACCAAGAGGTGGTGCAGGACTCATCCAGAATGTTGTCAAAAATGCTACAATTCCTGTCATCCAGACCGGTACAGGCAACTGCCATGTATATGTGGACAAGGATGCAGACTTTGATATGGCTGTTAATATTATTAACAATGCAAAGACACAAAGAATCAGTGTCTGCAATGCATGTGAGTCGATTGTAGTACACAGTGCCATAGCGGAGGAGTTTCTGCCAAAGCTGTACGATAAGCTAAGAGAGCATCATGTACAGCTGCACTGTGATGAAAGAGCGCAGGCAATTCTTGCCGGAAGAGATGATGTGACAGAGGCCACTGCCGATGACTGGGGTATGGAGTATCTTGATTACATTATGTCTGTAAAGATTGTTGACAGCATTGATGAGGCAATCGAGCATATCAACAGATACAACACATCACATTCAGAGGCAATCATCACAAATGATTATGACAACGCACAGAAGTTCTTAAATGAGATAGATGCTGCATGCGTTTATGTAAATGCCTCAACCAGATTTTCTGATGGAAATGAATTCGGCTTTGGAGCTGAGATAGGAATCAGCACACAGAAGCTTCACGCAAGGGGACCTATGGGGCTTGAAGCACTGACTAGCTACAAATATATTATTTACGGCAGTGGTCAGATCAGGGAATAGTCAGGTAAAGTATCATAGAATTAATTTGAGAGGAAACATAATATAACATGAGCTACGATATAGATATAACAAAGACACCACCGGCACATGAGCCTGAGAGGCAGTATTACTACATGGAAAAGGCAAAGGATTTTGTTGAAAAGAAATCTAAAGAAATCGGCCGTCCTATGACTTATTTTGTAAAGACATTCGGGTGTCAGATGAATGCCCGCGACTCAGAAAAGCTTGTCGGAATACTCGAGCAGATAGGCTACGTGGAAGGAACTGATGAGCACTCTGATTTCATTGTATACAACACCTGTACCGTACGTGAGAATGCTAACAACAAGGTGTACGGCAGACTTGGGTATCTGCAGAATTACAAGAAAAAGAATCCTCTGATGAAGATTGCTCTCTGCGGCTGCATGATGCAGGAGCCGGAGGTTGTTGAAAATATCAAAAAGCACTATAAGTTTGTAGATATCGTATTCGGAACCCACAATATATTCAAGTTTGCAGAGATTTTGTGCAACAATATCGAGTCTGGCTCACAGGTGATTGACATATGGAAGGATACCAATCAGATTGTCGAAGATCTGCCGGTGAAGAGAAAGTTCTCTTTCAAATCAGGTGTCAATATCATGTTTGGCTGCAACAATTTCTGCAGCTACTGTATTGTGCCATACGTAAGAGGTCGTGAGAGAAGCAGGGAGCCTAAGGATATCATAAGAGAGATAGAAAAGCTTGTTGCAGACGGAGTGTGCGAGATAATGCTTCTCGGACAGAATGTCAACTCATACGGTAAAACTCTTGACAATCCTATAACCTTTGCAGAGCTTCTTCGCGAGGTCAATAAGATTGAGGGACTTAAGAGGATTCGTTTTATGACATCTCATCCAAAGGATTTATCCGATGACCTGATTATGGCAATAAAGGAGTGCGACAAGGTGTGCAAGCATATGCATCTGCCGCTTCAGTCAGGAAGCTCAAGAGTGCTTAAGGAGATGAACAGGCACTATGACAAGGAAAAATATCTCGACGAGGTAAAGAGACTTCGTGAGCAGATTCCTGATATTGCAATCACAACTGATATCATTGTGGGCTTCCCGGGAGAGACTGAGGAGGATTTCCTTGAGACAATGGATGTTGTCAAGCAGGTCAGATATGACAGTGCTTTTACATTTATTTACTCAAAGAGAACAGGCACACGCGCAGCTACCATGGAGAATCAGGTGCCGGATGATGTGGTTAAGGACAGGTTTGACAGGCTCTTAAAGGAGGTTCAGACTATCTCATCAGAAAAGGCAAAATGCTATGAGGGCAAAGTGGTGCCGGTACTTGCAGAGGAAATGGACGACCAGAAGGACGGCTATGTGACCGGACGTATGGACAATAATTCAATCGTACATTTTCCGGGTACCGAGGATATGATTGGAAATATCTACAATGTGAAGCTTAATGAGTGCAGAGGCTTTTACTATATGGGAGAGATAAAAGAGGATGCGTAAGCGTTTTGGCAGAAATGATATAATCCTGATATCGGTTATTGTAATTATCTCTGTCGCTCTGCTTCTTATATGGAAGCTTGTATATTTAAAGGGACAGGATACGGATAGCGATGCATGTGTCGAGGTGACTATCGATGGAAGGGCCTATGGCACATATCCGCTTTCAAAGGATGATACAATTGAGATAAAAAACGGCGATGGCGATATTACTAACACCCTTGTCATAAAGGGCGGTGTGGCAGATATGACCTCTGCCGACTGTCCGGATCATCTGTGTGTGAAGCAGAAGGCGATATCCAAGGAGGGAGAGTCGATTATCTGTCTGCCGAATAAGGTTGTTGTGACGGTAAAAAGCGACACGAAATCCGATATAGATTCGATATCCAAGTGATACCCGAACATTTTTATAGAAAGAATGAGATAAATGAAAACCAGAAAGATTGCATATCTTGGTATGCTTATGGCACTGGCACTGGTGCTAAGCTATGTTGAGTCACTTATACCGTTTGCGGTAGGCATACCGGGAGTGAAGCTTGGACTTACAAATATAGTGACAGTAATCATGCTTTATATAGCAGCACCCATGGAGACATTTCTGCTATGTGTATTTCGTGCGGTGCTTTCAGGATTTATGTTTGGAAATGCGTTCAGCATCATATATTCACTGGCAGGCTGTATACTAAGCTTTATCGTTATGTACCTGCTTAAGAAATCAGATAAATTCAGTTCGGTTTCAATAAGCCTGGTCGGTGGAGTGTGTCACAATATAGGACAGATAATAGTTGCGGCTATAGTTTTGTCAACCTACAGCGTAGTGTATTATATTCCGGTGCTTCTTGTGGCAGGATGCATCACGGGACTTGTGATTGGAATAGTAGCTTCACAGGTGCTTTTAAGAATTTCTGACAGCTTTCATGTATAGTTTTAATGGGCTGTAATCTACGTATATTTAATAACAAAAGGAGATGCTGCTGTTTTTATGCCTGTGTGTCAGGCTACAGTCGAAACAGTAACAAATGGATTCAATGTATGCATATATAAAAGGAGAGCTTGCAGAAAAAAATATAGACAGCATTGTAGTGGAGGCAGCAGGTGTAGGCTATCTCATTTACATACCGACGCAGTATTTTGATATGCTGCCCGACGAGGGAGAGGATGTAAAAATTTACACCTACCTATGTGTCAGGGAGGATGCCATGATACTTTACGGTTTTTTGAGCAAGGATGATCTTGAAATCTTTAAGCTGCTGATTACGGTCAGCGGAATCGGACCAAAGGGCGGCCTTGCGATTTTGTCAACTCTGCCTGCCGATGATTTACGTTTTGCGATTCTATCGGGCGACTCAAAGGCTATATCAAAGGCACCGGGAATAGGTGCAAAGACGGCTCAGAGAGTAATACTTGATTTAAAGGACAAGCTGTCGCTTGAGGATGCATTTGAAAAGAAGCTTGAGAATCAGACTTCCGGTGCTGCTGTATCCATGAACAGCACTGTGAAAAATGATGCTGTCATGGCGCTCAATGCGCTTGGATATTCGTCTACTGAGAGTCTTAAGGCAGTGTCCAAGGTTGATATCACAGAGGATATGGATGTAGAGGATGTGCTGAAGCTTGCACTCAAAAATATGGGCTGATTGATAAAAGCTGTAAGCTTAAAACAGAAACGGGGAACAAAACGTGAAAAGAGTAATTTCCACACAATTGCAGGAAGAGGACATAAAAATAGAAAAATCCCTGCGTCCTATGTATTTTGATGACTATATCGGTCAGCAGAAGATAAAGGACAATTTAAAAATATATATTGAAGCCGCAAGATCAAGGGGCGAGGCGCTCGATCATGTGCTGTTTTACGGACCACCGGGGCTTGGAAAGACAACACTTGCAGGAATCATTGCAAATGAGATGGGTACAAAGATAAAGGTGACCTCCGGTCCTGCAATAGGTAAGCCTGGAGAGATGGCAGCCATACTCAACGGACTTTCTGAGGGAGATATACTGTTTGTCGATGAGATTCACAGATTAAACCGTCAGGTGGAGGAGGTGCTCTATCCTGCCATGGAGGACTATGCCATAGATATCATGATTGGAAAGGGCGAGTCTGCAAAGTCAATCAGATTTAACCTGCCAAAATTCACACTTGTAGGTGCAACAACGAGGGCGGGTATGCTTTCGGCACCTTTACGCGACAGGTTTGGTGTGGTAAATCACATGGAGTTTTACACTGTCGATGAGCTAAAGCATATTATCGTCAATTCCGCAAAAGTGCTTGGAGTTGAGATAGATGACAAGGGAGCCTACGAGATGGCGCGTCGTTCAAGGGGTACCCCAAGACTTGCAAACAGACTGCTAAAGCGTGTCAGGGATTTTGCACAGGTCAAGTATGACGGCAAAATCACCTATGATGTGGCAAGCTTTGCACTGGATCTTTTGGAAGTGGACAAGTACGGACTGGATTTAAACGACAGAAATATACTTCTCACCATCATTGACAAGTTTGCGGGAGGACCGGTAGGTCTTGATACGCTTGCAGCGGCAATAGGTGAGGATGCCGGAACCATTGAGGATGTTTACGAGCCGTATCTTGTGAAGAACGGCTTCATAAACCGCACACCAAAGGGACGTGTGGCTACAGACCTTGCCTTTGAACATTTTGAGAGAAAAAGGGCTTAAAGTTGCAATTTATATCTATAAGGCATATAATAATTAAGTATTTGATATTGATATTGATATTAATATAGCTGGTTTGAATAAATGTGAAAACGGAGGATGATTAAATGTCTGCAAAAACAAATGCCGAGGTGGTAATAGACGGAAAGGTTTACACACTGTCAGGATATGAGAATGAGGAATACTTACAGAAGGTTGCGGCATACATCAACAACAAGATTGCAGAGTTTGATGATATGGATGAGTATAAGCATCTTCCGGGCAGTAAGAGCACACTTATCGAGCTCAATATTGCGGATGATTATTTCAAGGCAAAGGCACTTGTCGAAAAGCTCGAGGGTGATATAGAGAATAAGGATAAGGAAATATACGATTTAAAGCATGATTTAATTTCCAATCAGGTGAAGACTGAGAATGCCGAGGCGAGCATGAAGGAGCTTGAGGCACAAAACAAAGAGCTTTTACTCAACAAGGCGAGACTTGAGGCAACTCTTGAGGAGTCACTTCTTGATGGAAAAAAGCCTGTTAAAAAATCTGCACATGCTTCTAAAGGGGCAAATGACAGTAGCGATAAATAGCAATAAAAGGGGAACAGTTATCGTACACTGTTCCCTATTTTATTGCAGGTTTATATGATATCAAATGAGCATCTATATGAGGAAATATATGAGAAATAAAGATTTTGAACTGCTTGCACCGGCAGGCAACCTTGAGATATTTAAGGGCGTGATAGAAAGCGGCGCCGATGCTGTGTATGTGGGCGGAAGCATGTTTGGAGCCAGGGCATATGCCAATAATTTCACAGAGGAGGAGCTTTTAGAGGCAATTGATTTTGCGCATTTACGAGGAGTAAAGGTGTATCTGACGGTCAATACGCTGATTAAAAACAGTGAGTTTTCAAAGCTCTACGACTACCTGCTTCCATACTACAAAAGAGGGCTTGATGCAGTGATAGTGCAGGATATTGGAGTGGTGAAGGCTATCCATGAGTATTTTCCGTCAATGGAGATACATACGAGTACACAGATGACTGTAACGGGAGCAGACGGAGTGCGCTTTCTTTCGCAGTTTGGAGTGACGCGTGTGGTCATGGCAAGGGAGGTTTCTCTTGCAGAGATGAAGCGCATACATGAGGAAACCGGCATGGAGCTTGAAGCCTTTGTGCACGGAGCATTATGCTATTCGTATTCGGGACAGTGCCTTTTCAGCAGTATTTTAGGTGGTAGAAGCGGAAACAGAGGCCGCTGTGCACAGCCGTGCAGACTGCCGTATACCGTGGAGGGCAAAAAGGATGAATACATTTTAAGCCTTAAGGATATGTGTGGTATAAAGGCTCTTGACAAGCTGCATGATGCAGGTGTTTATTCGCTCAAGATTGAGGGACGTATGAAGCAGCTTGAGTATGCATGCGGAGTGGTAAAATACTACAGAAGCTATATCGACAGTATGAAGCCTGTTACCGATGCTGATTATGACAGGATAAAGGCACTTGGAAACCGCTGTGGTTTCACAGACGGGTATTATTTCGACCACAATGGCTCTGATATGGTGACTTATGTGAAGCCTAATTTCGTTTCAAATGCTGCAGAGCCTTCGCCTGAAAAGAGAAAGCTTTCGATAGAGGGAGAGCTTGTTTTAAGAGAGGGGGAGCCCGGAAGCCTCACTGTAAAAAGAGGTGATGTGACATACAAAGCTTCAATAGAACCTGTCAGTGCCGCACTTAAGGCACCGCTAGATAAAAAGGCCGCTATCGACAGGATAAACAAAACCGGTGATACAGACTTTGAGTTTTCACATATTAAAGCTCAAATCGGAGAAAACGTCTTTGTGCCAAACGGAGCACTAAACAAGCTGCGGCGTGATGCAATTTCAGGGCTTTGTGATAAGCTGTTGAAAAAGTATTACAGGGATGACGCACGATACACTGATATGTCAAGACTTACAGCACTCCCTGAGCATGTCGTAAAAAGCGACGCAGCACATGATGAAGCTATAAATGATTACACCACCATATGCTCGTGTATGACACGCGCGCAGCTTGATACACTTATTGGCTATGAATGCTTTGATGTATTTTATCTGGATTTTGACATGTATGACAGGAATACTCTGATACAGCAGTTTGCAGATGATGTGAAATGCCTTACAAAGCGAAATAAGAAGGTGTATCTAATGCTTCCTACGATATTCAGGGCAGATTCATCGGATTATTTTGTATCTATCGCAAAAGAGCTTGATAAGGTAAGTTTCGAGGGCTTTGTTGTGAAAAATTACGAGGAGCTTTATCTGACAGAAAATTTGTTTACAGGGAAAAAAGTTATTTTGGACCACAATATGTATACCTTTAATGATGTTTCAAAGAGTGTATTTTTTGAGCACGGAGTAAGTGGTGACACAGTGCCGCTTGAACTCAATTCAAGGGAGATTATGCATAGAAACAATATAGGCTCGCAGATGATAGTCTATGGATATTATCCGCTTATGACAACTGCCAATTGTGTGCACAAAAACACAAAGGGCTGTGATAAAAAGCAAAAGCTTATATATTTAAAGGACAGGTACAATAAATCCTTTGCAGTTTGTAACAACTGTAAGGAGTGCTATAATACAATATATAATTCACTGCCTACCATGCTCACAAAGAACATAAGTAAGCTTAAGGAGGCAGGTATAAGAAGTTTTAGATACAGCTTTACAATCGAGACTCCAAAGCAGATTAAGGCGGTTATGGATGATAAGGTAGCTGAATATACAAACGGACATTACAAAAGAGGAGTAGAATAACATGGTACATCTGATAGTACAGCTTTCCAAGTATATTATGATAATACTTTTTCTCATATATACTTTTTTATGCTTTCATTTATTCAAGTATCCCGACAAGCCGAAAAAGCAGAAGCATATATATAATCTGCAGAGATTTTATATGTTTCTGATTCATTTAGATGGTTTTTTGGTGCTCTTTGTCACGACAATGGATACAAAGATAATAGGATTTTATATAGCACAGCTTGTGCTTTTTGAATCAATTTATTTGATTTATCATAAGTTTTATAAGAATGCCTCAGAGCTTGTGCTAAACAACATGGTGATGATGCTTTGTATTAGCATGATTATTCTAACGAGAATTTCGTTTGACAAGGCATTAAGGCAGTTTGTTTTTGTACTTGCCGGAACGATATTTGCGTTTTTAATACCGCTTATCATGCAAAAAGGCACGATGTTTCGAAAATTGACATGGACTTATGCAGGAGTAGGAATAGTTGGACTCTTGTCGGTGCTTGTGGTAGGAGTGGCGAGCAGGGGAGCAAAGCTCTCTTTGACATTTGGTCCTGTTTCAATTCAGCCATCTGAGTTTGTGAAGATACTTTTTGTGTTTTTTATAGCATCCATGCTGTATAAATCAACTGATTTAAAGCAGCTTGCCATAACAAGCAGCGTATCGGCAGTGTTTGTGCTGATACTTGTTGCATCAAACGACCTCGGTGGAGCACTTTTGTATTTCTTTACATATCTGGTCATGATTTATGTTGCTACAAAAAGGTTTTATATTTTTGCCGGAGGTCTTGCGTTTGTGGGGCTTGGAATGTACGCAGGCTATCATCTGTTTTCGCATGTGAAGAACAGAATTGTTGCATGGCTTGATCCTCTTTCTGTTATAGACAAGGCCGGCTATCAGGTGTGTCAGTCGCTCTTTGCCATAGGTACAGGCGGACTGTTTGGTTTTGGACTGGGACAGGGACTGCCAAATAAGATACCTATTGTGTCAAAGGACTTTATCATAGCGGCTATCTCAGAGGAGATGGGCGGTATATTTGCTGTCTGCCTCATTATGGTTTGTGTCAGCTGCTTTCTTATGATATTTAATCTTTCCATGCAGATGAAGGATGCATTTTACAAGTATGTGGCGCTGGGACTTGGCAGTGTGTATGCGCTTCAGGTGCTTTTAACTGTCGGCGGCTCAACCAAGTTTATACCGATGACCGGTGTGACGCTGCCGCTTGTGAGCTACGGTGGCAGCTCGCTTCTATCTACGATGATTATTTTTGGAATGATACAGGGCATGTATATTATGCAGGCAGCCCCTGAAAAAAGGAGAAATATAGATGACAAGAGACGAAAGGACCATGAGACAAAAAACAGACAAAAGCAGACAGCTAAAGAGCCGGGGGCGCAGGGAAGTCAACAGAGAAGGAGAAAACCGGCAGCAGGCGGCAAAAACAGCACGAAGACACAGAAATAGAGAGTATGCGGTTGTTACATATTTTTTCCTTATAGTTTTTGTTGGATTGATAGGTTATTTCTTATATTTCCAGTTTGTAAAAAGCGACGAATTCATCAACAGCCCATACAATTCGCTGCAGGATCTTTTCTCTAAGAATGTAGTGAGGGGCGAGATACAGACTAAGGATGGACATGTCATAGCACGGACAAATGTCAGCTCGGATGCATCTGAGACAAGGGAATACCCTGACGGCAGGATGTTTGCGCATGTGGCAGGCTTTGCCGTAAACGGTAAGGCCGGGCTTGAAAAGCAGGAAAATTTCTCATTGCTTCGCTCACATGAGTTTTTCCTTGACCAGATAGTAAATGATATAAGCGGTAAGAAAAATACTGGTGATAATGTCATAACCACACTGGATTACGAAGCACAGGCGGCTGCATACAATGCACTTGACGACTATGAAGGTGCTGTCATTGCAATTGAGCCGAAGACAGGAAAGATTGCAGTTATGGTGTCAAAGCCTGATTATGACCCAAACACCATAGCAAGTGACTGGGAGAGCGTAAACGGTGAGGGCAGCACTTCTCTTTACAACAGGGCAACACAGGGACAGTATGCTCCGGGCTCAGTGTTTAAGATTTTTACAGCACTTGAGTATTATAACGAAAATCCGTCTACATACAACGACTACAGCTTTGATTGTGACGGCAGTATTACAAAGGACGGCTTTACAATCCACTGCGCCGGCAATAAATCACACGGACAGGAGGACTTAACAAAGTCGTTTGCCAAGTCATGTAACTCGTCATTTTCCAATATAGGTCTTTTGGTGGATAACAATAAGCTTAATACCTTGTGTGACGATATGCTTTTCAACAAGAATCTGCCTATAGCCTTTGATTCAAAAAAGAGTAAATTTGCACTGGATAACAATGCTTCGTCAGCTCTGACCATGCAGACCACGATAGGTCAGGGAAACACGCTTGTTTCACCGCTTCACATGTGCATGATTGCCGGTGCAATCTGCAATGATGGAAATCTGATGAGGCCATATCTGGTAGACCATACGGAAAATGCGAGCGGGGCGCTTGTGGAGCAGAATAAACCGGCTTCATACAAGCAGATTATGTCAAAGGATCAGGCAGCTTTTCTTCAGAATCTTATGGCAGCAGTGGTATCTGATGGAACAGGCGCAAAGCTAAGCGATCAGAGCTATGAGGCCTTTGGAAAGACCGGAACTGCCCAGGTATCAGATTCTACAGACCAGACAAATGCCTGGTTTGTGGGCTATGGAAAAAAGGATGGCTACAATGATCTGGCAATCGCAGTAATTGTGGAGGATTCGGGTGCCGGAAGCACATATGCGGTGCCGGTGGCAAAAAAGGTATTTGATAAATATTTCAATGAATAGGCTTGTTGCACTTTTTTTAGAAGTAGGTTATACTTAAGTGTAATGACAGACGTTATCGTTCATATTTCGCTTGAACTGACAGATAGCGTTTAAACCACACTTGGAGGAATGGCAATGATAGAAGCAACGAGCTGTGGCGGTGTGGTAATCTTTCGTGGCAAAATATTACTCTTATACAAGAACTACAGGAACAGGTACGAGGGGTGGGTACTGCCCAAGGGAACTGTGGAATCTGATGAAGAGTACAAGGACACTGCAATCCGTGAAGTGAAAGAGGAGACTGGTGCCAGTGCAACGATAATCCAATACGTGGGTAAGAGCCACTATTCTTTTACCGTGCCACATGATACAGTGGAAAAGGATGTACACTGGTATCTTATGATGGGCGAAAGTTATTATAGTAAACCGCAAAGAGAAGAGTATTTCATGGATTCAGGGTTTTACAAGTATCACGAGGCATATCATCTGCTCAAGTTTGCAAATGAGAAGCAGATACTTGAGAAGGCTTACAATGAGTACCTGGATTTAAAGAAAAGTAACTTATGGGGGACACACAAGTATTATTAGTATTATTAAAAAGCAGTTTTAAAAACTGCTTTTTGAGGTTTTGGAATGAAATGGTATGAGGATTTATTTGTAGGAGAGTCTGTTACCGGAAAGATAAAGAAAATCAAGTGGAAGATAGAGCATAATGCCGGCATGCTTCACACATACATCATCACGTTTCCGTCAAATGAGGAAAATCTTTTGGATATCATTCCGACAAGAGAATTGCTGCAAAAGGGATATCCTAAGAAGAATCTGCACATAATCGCAGTAGCGGGTAATTATGATGAGGCGCTTTTGCTGGTCTGTGATATTGTTAATGAGACATACGAAAATACAGGTAAAACAGATGTGAAGAGCTATTTAAAGAGCAGACGGAGGAAATAGATAGATGATATTTACGATTTTAAAGGTCATAGGCATCATACTCCTTGTAGTGCTTGCTCTTATACTTACAGCGCTGCTTTGCGTACTGTTTGTGCCGGTCAAGTACAGGGCTGTCGGAAGCTTTGACAATACAGACATAAGAGCAAAAGCACATGTGTCATGGCTTTTGCATTTGTTTGCACTGCATATAGAGTATGCACAGGAGACTGACGGATATATAAGGCTTGCTTTTGTGAAGAAGAAGCTGTTTGATAATTATGAGGCTTTTAATGATGATGTAATGGATGATGCAGCTAAAACTGAAACAGAAGATAAAGTCAGTGAAAACACCGGAGATGGGTCTAAAATACCGGCAGATGAGTCAGAACACATCACAGATGAACAGGCAGAGGATGAATGTACAGCACGTACACATAATGAGTACAGGTCAGTAACTGATGAGAATCAGCATATAAAACAACAAACAAAGCCCACTCATAAAAAAACGTATAAAAAGCCACACAAAAAGTCACATAAAAAGCAATTTAAAGATAAGTCAGAAAAAATAAAAAACTGTATCTATAAGCTAAAAAGAGAATACAGTGATGAGAGAAATAAAGCTGCTTTTTTACATCTGAAAAAAGAGCTTTTTATCATTCTTAAAAGAATATGCCCAAGGAGGCTTAAGCTTACAATGGTTTATTCAACCGGCTCGCCGGATACAACAGGCATTTCATTAGGCGTTTTAGCATGCTTTCCTGTCGGCTATACAAACAGATGGCGGATTACACCTGATTTCGAGAGTGAAAAGCCGTATGCAAATGGCAGCTTTGACATAAAGGGTCATGTGATAGTAATAAGTATTTTAGCGGCAACACTTAGAATTTTATTTGATAAAAACTGCCGCAGATTATATAATAGGATAAGCAGATAGGAGGAAGATATTATGGCAGATAATAGTTTCAATAACACGGTAGAGTCACTTTTTAAGGGGATGGACAGCTTTATCACTACAAAGACTGTAGTTGGTGATGCGATTCATATAGGGGATACAATCATACTTCCGCTTGTGGATGTGTCGTTTGGAGTGGCAGCAGGAGCATTTTCGGCAGAAAAGAAAAATAACGGAGCCGGCGGTATGGGCGGAAAGATTCAGCCAAGTGCAGTGCTCGTTATCCAGAATGGACAGACAAAGCTTGTCAATGTAAAGAATCAGGACGGCATGACCAAGATACTTGATATGGTGCCGGACATTGTAAGCCGCTTCTCAAAGGGAAAAAATGATGACCTTAATCTCGACGATGTAAAGGTAGACGATAAAGAGGACGATAAGCAGGATTAATATCATATATGAGAGCAAATAAAAAGGACATCCAAACGGATGTCCTTTAAAATTCAAAAGATTCAAAAATAAAGACTAAGCTCTCTCAACTTTGCCAGATCTTAAACATGAAGTACATACATATAACTTCTGTGGAACTCCATTGACCTTGCAAGAAACCTTCTTAATGTTTGACTTCCAAACATGATTTGATCTTCTATGAGAATGGCTGACATTATTTCCATAATGAACACCTTTTTCACAAATTGCACATTTTGCCATGATATTGCACCTCCTTGCATTTCACTAAGCTTACCATACTCTTAAGCTCACAACAAATGTATTCTATCAGATTAAAATAAAGAATGCAAGGATAAAATATAAAAATATTTGCTTTTTGTGAAAAAAAAGGTATAATAACATTAGCTACGTCACAATATGATGGAGGTATATATTATGAAGGGACAGATGGATACCCAATATGGACAAATTTTAATTGATACAGATGTTATTGCAACCTATGCAGGCTCTGTAGCTGTAGAGTGCTTTGGAATAGTAGGCATGGCAGCGGTCAACATGAAGGATGGTCTTGTAAAGCTTTTAAAGAGAGATTACCTGAACCATGGAATAAATGTAAAGGTAGATGAGAACAACGAAATTACGATTGATTTTCATGTAATAGTAGCGTATGGTATTTCAATCGGCACTGTTTCGGACAATCTTATCGAGACGGTTAAGTACAAGGTTGAGTCATTTACAGGAATGAAAATTGCAAAGATCAATATTTACGTTGAGGGCGTAAGGGTAATTGATTAAGGAGGACTACAAAAAGTGGAGATCACAAGCATTAATTCAAAGCTCCTTGCAAGGATGTTTCTTGCGGGAGCCAAGAATCTTGATTCAAAGAAAGACTGGATAAATGAGCTGAATGTATTCCCGGTACCGGATGGTGATACCGGAACAAATATGACAATGACAATCATGTCTGCGGCCAAGGAGGTCAGCTCGCTCACAAATCCTACCATGGCAGAGCTTGCAAAGGCTATTTCATCAGGCTCTTTAAGAGGCGCCAGAGGAAACTCGGGTGTTATCTTATCACAGCTTTTCAGAGGCTTCTGCAAGGTTATAAAGGAATACGATGAAATAGATGTCACTATTCTTTGTGAAGCATGCCAGAAGGCGGTTGAGACAGCTTACAAGGCGGTTATGAAGCCTAAGGAGGGAACTATCCTTACAGTGGCAAAGGGCGCAGCAGAAAAGGCTCTGGAGCTGTCAGACGAAACAGAGGATGTTGTCACATTTGTTGAAGAGGTTATAAAGCAGGCTGAGTATGTGCTTGACCAGACACCGGAGATGCTTCCTGTATTAAAGCAGGCAGGTGTTGTGGATTCGGGCGGACAGGGACTTGTTCAGGTATTAAAGGGAGCATATGATGCTCTTATCGGTAAGGAGATTGACTATACGATAGAGGGCGCACCAACAGGAGCAGCTCCAGCAAAGATTTCGGCTGAGACAGAGGCAGAGATTAAGTTTGGTTACTGCACAGAGTTTATTATTGTACTCAATGCGCCAATGTCAGACAATGAGGAGCACGCATACAAGGCATTCCTCGAGTCAATCGGTGACTCTATAGTCGTTGTAGCTGACGATGAGATCGTAAAGACTCACGTACATACAAACGACCCTGGACTTGCACTGCAGAAGGCACTTACCTTCGGTTCACTCAGCAAGATAAAGATCGACAATATGCGTGAGGAGCATCAGGAAAAGCTCATCAAGGATTCACAGAAGCTTGCAGCACAGCAGAAGGCTGAGGAAGAGGCTTATGAAGCTGCTCAGGCTGATGAAAAGACAAATAACATGCCTGCAAAGGAAATGGGCTTTGTATCTGTTTCAATCGGAGAAGGCATGAATGAAGTGTTTAGAGGCCTTGGAGTGGACTATCTCATAGAGGGTGGTCAGACCATGAACCCTAGCACAGAGGATATGCTCAACGCTATCGAGCATGTAAATGCTAAGACAGTATTTATCCTGCCAAACAACAAGAATATCATCATGGCTGCAAACCAGGCAGTAGACCTTGTTGAGGATAAACAGATTATTGTTATCCCTACAAAGACTATCCCACAGGGTGTCACAGCGCTTGTAAATTATATACCTGACCACAGTGCCGAGGAGAATAAAGAGCAGATGATGGCTGAGATAGAAAATGTCAAGACAGGACAGGTGACATATGCAGTCCGCGATACTGAGATTGACGGAAAAACCATCAAGCAGAACGACTTCATGGGAATCGGAGACAAGAGCATCCTTTCTGTTGGAACAGACTTAAAGGCTACCACACTTGAGATGGTAGATGCCATGGTAGATGAGGAATCAGCGATTGTCAGCATCTATTTCGGAAGTGATTCTGATGAGGACTCAGCTAATGAGCTTGCGGCAGCAATCGAAGAGAAATATCCTGATGTAGAGGTTGAGGTCAACGATGGCGGACAGCCAATCTACTATTATGTTATTTCTGTAGAGTAAAGCCTTTTAAAGAATATAAATGATATTTATTATATTTAGGAGCAAATATGGATATAGCTTCACCGATTACCGCGGTTAAGGGAATCGGGGAAAAAACACAAAAAGCATTTGCTAAAATGGGAGTATACACCGTTGGTGATATACTCCTTCATTTTCCCCGGGATTATGTAAAGTTTCCGGAAATAACGGATATTGATGAACTGAATAATGTAAATGAGAGCAGCACCTATGCCATCCATGCTGTGATTAAAAAGGCACCTGTAGTGAAAAATACAGCGAGAATGCAGATTACATTGCAGGATATCGGCTCGTCCGGGCATATGATACAGCTGGTATGGTACCGTATGCCATACCTTAAGGCACAGCTTGTGCAGGGGAGACATCTTATATTTTACGGACATATTAAGCCAAAGAGCGGCAGATATGTCATGGAGCAGCCTGTGGTATATGAGGTGCAAAAGTACGAGGCTATACGCGATACACTGCAGCCTGTGTATTCCGTGACAAGCGGTGTGACAAACAATCTGATAGTGAAGACGATAAAGGAGACTCTGTCACATGATACACTGCTGTCAGATTACCTGCCTAAGGATATAAGGCACAGATACGGCTTTTGCGAGTATAATTATGCCATGAAGCAGATACATTTCCCTGATGACATTGACGCTCTTGTGGAGGCAAGAAGACGGCTTGTTTTTGATGAGTTTTTTCTCTTTATCATGGGCATGCGGTATCAGAATAAAAAGCAGCAGAAGGACAAAAATGAGTTTGAGTTTACGGATGATGCTTTTATAGACGGACTGATTGAGAAGCTTCCGTATGAGCTGACAGGCGCGCAGAAGAAGACGATAGATGAGATAAAGCAGGATATTAAAAGTCCTTATGTGATGCAGAGGCTTATTCAGGGCGATGTGGGCTCAGGAAAGACGATTGTTGCTTTTCTTCTTATGGCGTGGGCGTCGAAATGTGGCTATCAGTCTGCCATAATGGCTCCGACGGAGGTGCTTGCAAACCAGCATTATGAGACGTTTTGCTCACTGGTTAGTCAGTTTGGACTTGACAGTCCTGTTGTGCTTCTTACTGGCTCCATGACGGCAAAGCAGAAAAGAGAAGCCTATGCGTGCCTTGAAAACGAGAAAAATGCGCTTATTATAGGGACTCATGCGCTCATACAGGAGAAAGCGGATTTTTCCAATCTGTCGCTTGTTATCACAGATGAGCAGCACAGATTTGGTGTGAAGCAGAGGGAGAGCTTCTCGGATAAGGGAAGAAAGCCACATATACTTGTGATGAGTGCCACTCCGATACCGCGTACGTTAGCAATAATCATATACGGTGATATGAATATCTCTGTCATAAATGAGGTGCCTGCAAAGAGGCTTCCGATCAAGAACTGTGTGGTTGGCACAGCGTTCAGGCCAAAGGCCTACAGCTTCATCGAGGAGCAGGTGAGAGCCGGTCATCAGGCGTATGTTATTTGCCCTCTTGTGGAGGAAACCGAAAACTCGGAAGGTGAAAATGTCACAGACTATGCAAATGTGCTTAAAGCGGCACTGCCAAAGGATATCACGGTAGATGTGCTTAACGGCAGGATGAAGAGCAAGGCAAAGGATGAGGTGATGCAGCGCTTTGCAAATAATGAGTCGCAGGTGCTTGTGTCCACAACAGTCGTGGAGGTTGGTGTAAATGTGCCCAATGCAACTGTCATGATGATAGAGAATGCAGACAGGTTTGGACTTGCACAGCTTCATCAGCTAAGAGGCCGTGTAGGCAGGGGGGATGCTCAGTCGTATTGCATTTTCATCAATTCGTCAAATTCAAAGAAATCAAAAAAACGTCTGGAGATACTAAATAAATCAAATGATGGCTTTTATATAGCAAGTGAGGATTTAAAGCTCAGAGGTCCCGGGGATTTCTTTGGAATCAGGCAGAGTGGAGACCTTGCGTTTGCACTTGCGGATGTATATCAGGACAGCGATGTGCTAAAGGAAGCATCTGAGATGGTGGATGAGGTGCTTGAAGCAGACCCGGCGCTTTGTACACCGGAAAACAGAATACTGAAAAAGAAAATGGATGAATTTGCAAAAGAACAATTAAAGAGGATGAATCTGTGATGAGCTTAAATGGCTAAAATAAAAGCTGATATAGCATGCATGACTATGCATGTGTATATCAGCTTTTTACTTTAAGCATTTTGGAATGGTTATGAAATTGTTATGAAATAAGTATAATCTGCTTACTCAATCTGCCTTATATCGGATATATCCGGGTGAATCGTGAGAGAATAGTTTGTGTAATACACGACAAAGCCGGCTGCGGCACCGTTTGGCTTTTTGACATTTTTCTTTTGCAGATAGTCTATCTCTACCTTGTCGGCATTTTTGCCCTTTGAGTAGTAGCCTGCGAGCTTGCCGGCCTCCTCAAAGGTGCTGTCCGGCAGCTCTTTGTTTTCAGCTTTTACAATGACATGTGATCCGGGCATGCCCTTGGCGTGGAACCACCAGTCGTTTCCGGTTGCCAGCTTGAAGGTGAGCTCATCGTTCTGGTAGTTGTTTTTGCCAACGTACATATCAAAGCCGTCTGATGAGATATAGTGGAAGGGTTTGCTCTTTACCTTCTGTTTCTTTGAACCCTTTCCTTTTTTGATAAAACCGTATTCTATCAGCTCATCCTTTATCTGGACGAGGTCGTCAGCACTTAAAGCGATATCCAGTGAATTCTGAATTGATTCGAGATGGTCTATCTGACCTTTTGTTTCAAGAATCAGTTCATTCAATGCTTCGGCAGTACGTTTCATCTTTCCGTATTTGTCAAAGTATTTCTGCGCGTTCTCGGCAGGAGTTTTTGTGTTGTCGATAGGGATTTTGATGATTTTGTTATCATCATAATAGTTTGCAGCTTCAAGAAACTTGTCGTCCGGTGTAAGTCCGTAGCCGAATGCGTTGATAAGCTCGCCGTACACCTTGTACTTTTCGCGTTTTTCGGAGTCTTTTAGCTGCTTCATCTGCAGGGAATATTTCTTCTGGTTTCGCTCCAGGAGGGTATTTACGTGTTTTCTCAGGTCGGCTGACTTCTGGCGTATACGTGTATAGGTGTTTCTCTCAGAGTAGTAAAGCTCTAAAACCTCTGATATAGATTCATATTTTGTGACTGTTAAATCGCTATACTGAGTCAGCTCTATTGAAGAAAATTCCTTTGGTTCATTACCGTCACGCACGATATTCGGCGTAAAACGATTATTTTTTATGTCCTCCATCATCCATGTGAAGTTGCTTCCCAGGTGCAAAAGCTCATCGTGTGAGTAGGCAGCTACAGGGGAGTCCGCGTCAAGGCCTGCCCTGTGAGCCAGCTCATTTGCCACAAGGGGGCTGATGCCGGAAAAGGATGAGTAGATAGCCTTTGAAACA
>ERZ779743.284-NODE-284-length-21077-cov-3.62982_pt1 | contig 21077 bp, 18 predicted proteins | sample MGYA00511257_ERZ779743 | MGnify/ENA primary metagenome ERZ779743 (study PRJEB29588, sample SAMEA2159429) | human gut metagenome | biome: human gut; feature: human-associated habitat; material: faeces | place: Denmark | collected 2008/2010 ...
GACCTCTGCCGCGCTGTCGGTGCCGAGACGTTCAAGCCTCTGCCAAACGGCGAGATGCCACGCCTCGGCGACATCGTGATGAATGCCAAGAACAACTATTGGTACACCCACTCGCGCTACTCTTCGACACTGACAAAAAACACCGAGCACAGCCTCAAATACGCACTCATCGGCGACCCTGCGCTGCGCCTGAAATACCCTAAATACGACATCCGGCTGACAGCGGTCAACGGCGAAAGCGTCGACGGCGAGGTGAAACCGGAGACTATGGCGCGACAGGAAGTGGAACTCGAGGGAAAGGTTGTCGATGCCGACGGGATTACCATGACCGATTACAATGGTACGCTGACAACCACCGTCTACGACGCGGAAGTGTCGATAACCACCAACGGCTACTACGAGGGCGGCACCGACACCGACGACAAGTGCAAAGTGACCTACCAAGACCACACCAACCGACTGTTTGTTGGTTCGGGAGAGGTTAAGGACGGCCTGTTCAAAATGAAATTCCGTATGCCTACGGGCATTATCAACAACTACACTACGGCTCTTGTCAACCTGTATGCTCAGGACGAGAACAAAGGCGACGCCGTAGGCAAGAACGAGGACTTCTACATCTATGGTTTCGACGAGTCGCCAGCCGACGATACCGACGGACCGGAGATACGCCTGCTCGCACTCAACTCAACGGCATTCAAAGACGGCGACAAGGTGAACGAGACTCCTTTTCTCGTGGCATCGGTCTACGACGTGTCGGGAATCAACCTGTCGCCAGTCGACATCGGACACGGCATAACCGCGACTATCGACGGAACAACCGTTGTTTCCGGTCTTGAGAACTATTTCTCGCAGGACACCGACGGCGTGAGCCACATAAACTACCAAATGGGAGAACTCGCCGAGGGACAGCACACACTGACGTTCCGCGTGTGGGACGTGCTTGGCAACATGTCGGAAAAGACAATCGCATTCAGTGTGGTCAACGGCATCAAGCCGCAGCTGTTCAGAGTCTACTCAACAGCCAACCCGGCAAAGACAAAGGCCGACTTCTACATCGAGCACAACCGCCCCGACGCGGTGCTCAACGTAACGCTGAGCATCTACGACATGATGGGACACAGCGTCTGGAGCACATCGTCGACCGGACGCAGCGACATGTATAAGTCGATGCCTATAACATGGGATTTGACCGACGGCAGCGGAATGCGCGTGCAGCGCGGCATCTACATCTACCGCGCAACGGTCTCGACCAACGGCGGCGACGAGGCGTCGATCACCCAACGCATCGCAGTGGCTTCGGAATAATCGCATCAGATTATTTTTCTGACACAGAAAAGTAGGAGAAAAAATAAGTAGGGTTCATAAACCCTACTTATTTTTTTTACTATCCTTTGAATGTTTCGCAGTAATCGTCAGGATGGACGGTGTGGCGATGAAAAGAGCATTGGTCGCTGGGAGTGCCGGCAACATAATAGCAGCATCTCCCACAGCGGTGGTTGACATCGCGCTTTTTAGAGTTAGAGCCTTTCGACGAGCCGCCGGCAAGAAACACTGCGGCAAGAAACAACCAACAAAAAATCAAATACCCTATGCCGTGGAATAAAAAAAAGAATGCCTCCACCACTGCCGGACGAAGTCCTCCAAGTTTCTTTGCCCGCATGCACAGCAGGATAATCTCATACGCCACCGGCAATGCGAATGCAACGTAGAAGTTATGCGTCACGCCAAACGCCGCGCCTGCGACAAACACGAAAATAAGCGGCCGGAAATAGGTGGCTTTCGAGCACCAGGTCACCCTTGTTCCCGCAAGAGAGTCAAAGAAATTCTCGCACGATTTAGGGCCAAACAGCGACCACAGCCCCACGGCAATGCCCAACAGCATCATCAGCGAGATTATGCCCGTAATCCATCCTGGCATGTGTGCGCCTGAGGCTGCGCCGTCGCCCGATTCCTCAACATACTCGATGCGGTTATCCATATTATTTTCCTGCAACGGCTCTACGCTTTCACGTCCTTCCGCAACAGGCTCCGACACCGGCTGTCGCTGAGCGACGGAAGTCTGGCTTTGTTGACTACTGCCGTCTCCGTCGGCAGCAGTGACGCTGCTGCCTTCGTCCACCATTTCGCAGCAATAAGAAGCTATATACGCCTTGCGGCCATGAAACGTGAAGACAAACATACTCCCGTCAGTACCCTCCGATTCATAGACTTCGCCACGGTATGCGCGTCCGAGGTTAGTTATTCTCTCGGGTTCGGCAAAGACTGTCACATATTCGTCAGACACCCTGAATCGGGCTGCAAACGCATCGGGAATGCAATTCAATAGAATGGTTAAATACAGCAGTATTCGCAAAAATCGGTTCATAATAATAGCTTTTACAATGACAAATATGCAAAATTAACAATTATCGCAGCCCTAACAAATAAAAAAGCGCAACAAAACACACCTCCTCATCAACTTGCTTGCATCCATGGGCGCATATTGCTTTTCCTTCAACAAGCCTGAGGCCAACTTCTATTAAAAGATGCCGGAGTCATACGGCTCGTACTCTGCCAATAGCGGATTCAAACGTTATGCCATAAATTAATAAGGCGGTCAAAATATTGACCGCCCCAAAATCTGTTTTATTAAAACTTTCCTCTTTTGCAAACTTCGCTTATCTAGAACTTGCGTTCATCGCATTCTTTATGACCTTGCCGAATACCATTGGCAATTTGAGAGCATACACCTTTTTCAAGACGGCAACGGACGTGTAGGGCGACTGATACTAATCCGAGAATGCCTTCGTAACAGCATTATGCCTTTTGTCATTGACAATAAGCACAAATTATATTACTATCGAGGATTATCCGTGTCAAGCAAACGCCTGACGGCTTCCTTATCGTCACCATACAATCAGTCCAAGACGTCTATGAGACCTGGATCCGGCATTTCAATCCATCTTCTTCAGCGCCTCGTTCAGATCTAATAATCAGCCATAAGACAATCTCTTCCGAACCGCTTTATGATGTGGAACCTGTTCTTTGGACTGTATCTCACACCATTCAAAGCGCTGTATTCCATAATCCGTACACTCTCTGGAATTTCCAAATCACACAATTTGAAGCATCTATTAAATGCCTGCCATCCTATTTCGACAACGCCTTCAGGAAGTTTCAATGCCGACAGCCTGCTGCACCCTGAGAAAGCCTCGCTACCAATTCTTTTTAGGTTCTTCGGCATAACGATTTCCTCCAATCCGTCACAGTTTTTAAATGCATCATTACATATAATCTCCACACGATCGTCAATCTCGTAGTACTTGTCGGTATACGCTTTTGCATCAACCAATTTTCTCCAGTCCTTGCTGTACTTCACGCCGAATACGTCCTCAACCACATCCTTCACCGCTCCCGGGATCATCTCATAGCGTCTTTCGATTGCATCCAGATTCATTTCCATAGTTTATTTCAATTTAAAATATATAACGCAAGTATTCCAAGCAGCAACAGCGAATCCGGGGCATATGCCACATAAACAAGCATTCGGTTTGTTATTCCCAACAATACGAAGACAACCGTCCACACTCCGGAGCATAGCATTGTGTAAACAATGCCAACAGTTCCATTGCCGATAATCAACAATTGCAAATTTAAAAAACGGGAAATTATTCCTATCTCTTCTTTTGTTAAATTCAATTAATTGTGTTTTATAACATCTTTTGCCGTTTAAGCCCATTCTCAACCCAGCAAAGCAGCCAGCACGCCGTGTCAAGCATTGGGATATCGTCAAGGAATGTGCACTCTTCGTCAACGCGTCCGTATTTCGCGCCATAACAGGCTTTCCTCTCATATTCTTCTCCGCCAACATCAAGACCATCGGCATCCATCTTTCCCAATCAAACCGTTGCAGCCATTCCGCAGCATCTCCTTGATTCAAATCCGGGATTTCATATTCCTGCCTTTCCGTTATGCCGTAGAAGCGCGCTTCCAGTCCCGCCCCTCCTGTCCAAACTGCATATTCCATAGTCCAAATTATTTTCCTACGCCGATGAATCCCACCGAGCTGTCACTCCCCCAACTTTGCAGAAAAAAACAATGCGTTTCTCCGTCAGCTCATCGCCCTGCAAGTTGTCAAACAGCAGAGTCTCAAATAAATCATTTCCGTCCAAACATCCCCAGTCGTTGCAACCTCCTCGGTTGTTGTAAACGGCTTTGCTACAGTCTTTGGTTTTTCCTCCTACCGACTCATACCGCCACATCTTTCCCTCGTGCCTGCCCATGACACATAGATTGAAACATGACGCGCACAGACACTGCCGACACCGGTACAGCCACGCCTTCCACACATCGGTATTCACCGAGCAAGCCACCGAGCATCCGCCTCGCGACATCCTCGCCTCTCGCTTTACAGCCACAGCATAGGCAGTGTCGCAGTCAAGCGCCTTGATTCCGTCCATCATCCAACCGTTGCATAGATGTCGCGACGAAGCCAGAAGCACAAAAAATTGTCCTCTCCCTCTGCCTTCGCACTCATCAAGAACCACATGTCCGACAGAAACATCAACAGTGTATTTCTCCATTGTTTTTATTTTATTGGAAATTATACTAGAATTTTACAACAAACTAAAAAGCCAATGCTATATTAACGTTTATTTAACACATTTTCCGCCTTTTATTGCATTTACACCACCGCCGATTGATTACACGCGCTTGAACACCCTATCTCCCGAGACTGAATGTGTCGCGTTCTGAATTGTTCGGGGCGATGAGCCCCATCCCTGCGTCGGTGCTGACGACAAAATCAGTCAGTCCGAACTTGTCGGCCACCATCTCCTCGACGCGCTGCTCCGACTCGTTGCCGTGGAACATGCTTTACAACATATATCTGCGAATATCAAGCAGAATATATTAATTTCGCACTTACTTGTTTTATCTTCGAATCTTCGATTCAAGTATCCACATTTGCAAAATTTGACAAAAAAAACTAATTTTGCAGTTTGTAAGGAAGTTAATAAATTAGGAGTTACAATGAACGAGGATGGTCAGAAGATTCTATTGCCTGAGCCAACATTGCGCAGGCTTCCGTGGTACTTGGCATACGTCAATATGCTTCGCACCCAGAAGATAGAATATGTTTCGTCGACACAGATTTCACGCAAAATCAATGTCGACGCGTCGCAGATTGCCAAAGACTTGTCGTTTCTCAACATCAAGGGAAAAACGCGCATCGGCTATCAGGTTGAGACGCTCGCCACCGAATTGTCAAATTTCCTCGGATTCCACAACGACCACACCGCTTTCATGATCGGCGCCGGAAGCCTCGGCTCCGCACTGATTCAAGACTCCGGACTGATGCAGTTCGGACTGCACATCGTGGCAGGTTTCGATGTCGACGAGAAAGTTGTAGGCACAGAAATCTGCGGCATTCCCATCTACCACATCTCCGAACTTCCGGAACGCGAGAAGCAATACAAGGCTGAAATCGGCATCCTCGCCGTGCCGGTGGAGCACGCCCAGGAGTCGGCCGACCTGCTTGTGGCAAACGGACTGCGCGCCATCTGGAATTTCACGCCGTTCCGCATCAAGGTGGCTGACAATGTGGTTATCCAAAACACTTCCATCTATGCCCACCTGGCAGTAATGTACAACAGAATCAACGGGAACAAATGAAAATCATAAAATTCCGAAACACCGACAATCCTGAAAAACTGGAAATCGACGTAATCCCCGACTCTGCAATCCAAAAGAGCGGCAAACCGTTTTTTGTGCCCGACTTCGCAAGCCGCTTCCAATTCAGCGCAGCCGCCGCGGTACACGTGTGCCGCCTCGGAAAAAACATCGCGCAACGGTTTGCAAACAGATACTACGAGGAGGCTGGGCTATGCCTTGTGTTTGAGGCAAAAGACTTGCTCGACACCCTCAACTCCAACGGCAAACCGAGAGCGTTGGCAACATCGTTTGACGCTTCGCATATCGTTGGCGAGATGACTCCTACCGACATCGCAATGCTCGGCAAGAACACCGCAACACTGGAAATCAACGGGGAAGATACAGAAAAATTCACGTTGCCGTCATATGCCGACTTCGACAAATGCATCGCGACGGCAAGCCGGTATTTCACTCTGAAAATCGGCGACTTGATACTAATTGAAGACGGCGAATGGCACGATGCGGAAATCAACAGCCGTGTAACCGCTCGTTTGGGCGACTTTGAATCAATAAACATAAAGATAAAATAACCAAGGAGATATGACTAAATACATTATCGCTGTGGCTGTTGGCGCGATTCTCGCCTCTTTCAGCAGCCAGGCTGCGACAAAATTCAAGGACTCTTCCGTCCTTTCATCAGGGAAATGGGTTAAAATCAAAGTCGGCGAAACCGGCGTCTATGAAATCACCGGCGAACAGTTGAAGCAATTCGGATTCTCCGACCCAAAAAAAGTGAAGATTTTCGGCACTGGAGGCATCCAGACCACCGACAATTACAACAAAGACTATACCGACGACCTCGAGCAGGTGCCGGCAATGCGCACCGGCGACAAATTATATTTCTATGCCAACGGCTTGACATACGAGGAAATAAGGAGCATTGACTACACCACCAACTTCGACATATACCGCTCAATCTCAAAAAACGCCTACTCTCCCGCTTCTTACTACTTCCTTACAGACAGCGAGGATTTTGACGCACGCGATATTGAAACCGTCGACACCAACGAAAGCAATCTTGCCTCCGTCAAGGAATGGCGCTCGAACGGCGTGGTGTCGATTTGGCACAAGAACGACATCGTAAACCCTACCCGCTCAGGCAAACTTTTCCTCGGCGAAGATTTCTCAAGCACAAAAGAGTTTGAAATTACGATGTCTACACCAGGCATCATCAGCGGAACAAATGTGGTTGTAAATATGTCGGCAGGCGTAAAAACCGCCGACTCGCAAACTGTGACACTGTCGGTCGACGGCACGGTTTTAGACACAAAAAATGTGTCAAAATCAGCCGATGCCGCAGTCTATAAACTGATTACTTCTTTCGGGTCCACCCCAGTGACAGAGGCGATGGCGCAGGCTGAGTCGGTGACAGCGAAAGTGAGCACGTCTGTGTCGCTGCCGATTGCGAAGATGAACTATATTTCCGTCTCCTACAAGTCGCCGCTTGCCCTTCCTGCCGACTCCTCACAAATGCGCTGGCTCGTGAAGACAACCAAAGAGTCAGGACTCGTAATCGGCAACACCACTCCTACAACACACGCCTGGCTTGTGTTTACGCCAAACAATTCTCCTTACAAAATCTACAACACAAAACAATACACCATCACAACAAGTGAGGGAACAAGCTGCATTGTCCCGAATCTTGGCACAACGGCTTATGCGGAATACGTGATTTTCGACACTGGAAAGCAGCAGAAGCAAGTGTCTTTTGCAGGCAACGTAGCCAACCAGAACCTGCATTCACTCGCCACGCCCGACATGCTCGTCATCACCACTCCCAAACTGAAAGCCCAAGCCGACCGCATTGCCGACTTCCACCGCCAGCACGACGGCATGGACGTAGAGGTGGTGCTGCAGGACGACATTTTCAACGAGTTCGGCAACGGCATGCGCGATGTTTTCGCATACCGTCAGCTGTGCAAGATGCTCTATTCACGCAACCCGTTGAAATTCCGCTATCTGCTGCTGTTCGGCAGCGGTAACTACGACAACCGCGGAATCTTCGGCGGCGACATCGAGGAAACACTGCTCACTTATCAGACCGACAACAGCTACCACAGCGTGTCCTCCTACTGCTCCGACGACTATTTCGGCGTGATGAACGACGAGGCTGTCAATGTGGAAGGCACAAACGCTCTGCTCAACATCTCGATTGGACGCATCCCGTTTGCCTCTGCTGCCGAAGCAAAAACATACGTAGACAAACTGCTTGCCTACATGTCGCACAAACCCGGCAAGACCGACACGTGGAAGAGCAACATGCTCATGATTGGCGAATATGGCGACCAATACATCCACACGACACAGACTGAATCGTTTATCGACAACTTCAACTATGAGATAACCCCGAAGACATCAGACACTCCGGAAATCAGAACGAGAAACGACAATGCCGTAAATTTCAACAAGATTTATCTTGAGCCTTACGACAACGTGGACAATCTGCAGGCCACACGCGAGAAACTGGTCGAAGATTTCAATGTAGGACAGAATTTCATCCTCTTCGTGGGGCACTCCAACATTTCATCGCTCACCAAACCGACCGTGCTGATGAACCTGCAGCAAGCAATCGACACGAAATATGACGTGCCGCCAGTGATGTATTTCTCTTCATGCGACGTGGGCAGATACGACGGCGGACAGACTTCATTCATCGACAAACTGCTGCTCAACCCCGACGGCGGCATTATCGCTGCCGTGGCAGCGACACGCGAGGCATACACATCGTTGAACGGACGCCTGACCGACTCATTTGCCAAGTATCTCGGCATCAGCGAATCCGACAGCCGATTCTATGCTAAATACGAAAAAACCTGGGGCCGCGTGTTGATGTTTGCGAAAAACTTCTCAACCGACCGTTCACGCAACCGTCTGAAATACCACCTGCTCGGCGACCCGGCAATGCTCGTCGACATCCCGTGTGACCGCACCGAGGTGACCGAAGTCAACGGTGTCGCCGCCTCGAAGGGCATCGCCATAGGTGCTATGACTCCAATAACCATAAAAGGCCGTGTCAGAAACGATGCAGGAGAAGTCGATACCGATTTCAACGGCTATGCGAAGATTTCGCTCTACGACTCCGAAAAATACTATATGACACAAGGTGACGAGACGCTGACCGAGCGCGGAGCCGAACTTGCCGTGACAAGCGCCGACGTGACAGCCGGCGAGTTTACTGCCACAATCATAGCGCCAAACTGCATCACGACCGACGACAAAGAGAAACCGCTGCAAGTGACCGCTGTCAGCAACGACGGCACCGTGGTGTCGGGATTCTACAACGGACTGACATTCGACCGCTCGCTCTCCGCCGTTTCCGACGACACGACAGCGCCAACCATCAACGCCTTCTACATCAACGACAAATCAACGTTCAAGGACGGTATGGAGGTGGAATCGTCGCTGCACCTCAAAGCGGAAGTGACCGATGATGTTGCCCTCAACCTGTCGCATGAGCAGATTGCCACGACTGCCTACATTTCTATCGACGGCGGAGAGCATGTTTATCCTGTGTGCTCCTACCAGCTCGACGGAGCCGACAATTGCATAATCGACCAAGGCATCTACAACCTGAAATCAGGCCGACACACGGCAGAACTTGTTGTTGCCGACATGTCGGGCAACGTTGCCACACGCACAATAGCCTTCTACGTTGCCGTCAGCGACAACGCCACACTCACCGTCGATACGACAGCCCTGATACACTCCGTGACATTCGATGTTGAGAACGCCGACAACTACACCGACGCGCAACTCGTTGTCAGCGACAACAGCGGCAACGTGGTGCTGCGCACCGACGTAGGCTCATTCCCATACACATGGGACGGCAGCGACTACAACGGCAACCGCCTTGCCGAAGGCAACTACAACGCAACGGCAATCATCGACGGCAAAAGCCTCCGTCAGAAAAAAATCGTAGTCGTAAAGCAATAAATGCCACTATTTTCAGTTTTGATAAATAGAACTACATTTATAGAAAACGAATGAAAATTAGACGGTATATAATCATTGCCCTGGCATCGCTCATCGCTTTGCCCGCTCTCGCCGACAGCAACGGCAAGAACCAATTCAACCCAGTGCAAACCGGTGTGACATCGCTCGGAATCGCCCCCGACGCCCGCGGCGCAGCCATGGGCGACCTCGGTGTGGCAACCGAGCCCGACGCCTATTCGCAATATTGGAACCCGTCGAAATACGCCTTCGCCTACAGCTCGGCGGCAGTCAGTCTCTCCTACACCCCATGGTTGAGAAAACTGGTCAACGACATATTTCTTGCCAACCTTTCCGGATATTGGAAAATGGGAGGAGGCGACAAACAGGCTGTCAGCGCATCGTTGCGCTACTTCTCGCTCGGCGAGATTCAGATGACCGACGGTGCTGGAACTGTTGTCAACTCCGTCAACCCATACGAAATGGCTTTCGACCTCGGCTATTCCCGCAAACTGTCAGAAAGCTTCTCCATGGGTGTGGCTCTGCGCTACATCTATTCCGACCTCGCTTTCTCCGACGCATATTCTGCCGAACAGCAGAAAGGAGCGTCGGCATTCGCCGCCGACATCTCGGGCTTCCTGACCACATATCCTGTGGTGGGACGCAACGAATGCCAATGGTCATGGGGTTTCAACATCTCCAACATCGGTTCAAAGGTGTCGTACAACGACGGCAATGACCCTGCATTCCTGCCTACAAACTTCCGCCTCGGAACAACATTCACCTTCCCGGTGGCTCAATACAACAACATAGCGCTCTCGCTCGACGCCAACAAGCTGCTTGTGCCCACACGTCCACGCCAGTCAGACTTCACCGACGCCGAAGGCAACTATGACCAGGAGGCTTATGAGTCGAAACTTGAGGACTGGCGCAACACGTCGTCGATTTCAGGCATCTTCAAGTCGTTCAGCGACGCTCCGGGCGGATTCAAGGAAGAGCTGAAAGAAATCACGCTCTCCGTCGGTGCCGAGTACAACTACAACCAGCAGTTTTTCGTACGTGCGGGATATTTCTATGAGAACGCCATGAAGGGCAACCGCCAGTACTTCTCATTTGGTGCCGGATTCTCGCTCAACGTGGTGCAGCTCGACGCAGCATACATGATTGCAACGGCTCAAAACAGTCCTCTCGACCAAACGCTCCGTTTCTCGTTGACGTTTGACATGGACGGACTCAAACACCTGTTAGGCAAAAAATAAAACGATATGGCTTTACCCTTCCGCACCGGCTTCGGATTTGACGTGCACCGCCTTGTCGAAGGTCGCGACCTTTGGATTGGCGGCGTGAAAATCGAGCACTCACTCGGGCTGCTCGGCCACAGCGACGCCGACGTGGCAATCCACGCGCTCTGCGATGCAATGCTCGGAGCTGCGGCGCTGCGCGACATCGGTTTCCACTTCCCCGACTCCGACCCTGCCTACAAAGGCATCGACAGCAAGAAGCTGCTCAGATGCGTGGCCGACTTGTTGCGGGAAAAAGGCTACACCTTTGGAAACGCCGACATCACCATCTGCGCCGAGGCACCGAAGATGAATCCCCACATCCCCGCCATGCAGAAGGCTATGGCTGAATGCATTGGCTGCGATCCAGATGACATCTCGGTAAAAGCCACCACCACCGAGCGGCTTGGCTTCACCGGACGTCAGGAAGGCATCTCCGCATATGCCACCGTGCTAATCGCTCGTAATTGATAAGAAAAGCTCTAAAACCTTTGATTATGAATACACAACAATTACCACAACTTTCTATCGGAGAGGCACTGAAAGCCGCATGCAACAAAATCTTTCAGTTTAACGGCCGCTCGCGCCGTTCGGAATTCTGGTGGACCGCGCTTGTCGTTATCATCATCTGCGCAATCACTCACGACACGATATCCTGGCTGATGAATCTTCTGATGATTCCAATCACATTCCGCCGCCTGCACGACACCGGACGCAGCGGATGGTGGTGGGGAGCAGGAATAATCGCCACGTATGGGTTTGGCACAATATTCGTCATCGACTTAGGAATCAGCTCATTAATCAATTTTCCTCCGGCAGCGATATCAGCGTTTCTCGGCAAATTCGTATTGTTTGCCATCGCATATATCGCCTACCACATAGTCATGATTGTGTTCCTCTGCCAAGACAGCGAACCGTTTGAAAACCGCTACGGTGAGTCACCGAAATATGTCGTAGACCCCGACTCCGACGGAATTGACACCCCTGATGCCAAAATTGATTAATCCGTAATTTCCCACTTATTTCATATTGAATATTCCCAAAATTATGTAAATTTGCAGTTGAACTGCAAATTTACATAAGGTATGACCGAATTTATCAACCGTAAAATCACCCAGGCAATTGAAAACGCTGCTGCATCTTTTCCTGTAATAACCATTACAGGGCCGCGTCAATCCGGCAAGACAACGCTTGCCCGACACATGTTTCCAGAATATCCGTATTTCAGTCTTGAGAATCCCGATGTCAGGAATTTGGCGATGGAAGACCCCGTAGGATTCCTCAACAACACCGCAGAGGGGATTATTCTTGACGAAGTCCAGAATTCCCCACAACTGCTGTCGTACATACAAGGAATCGTTGACAACGACTATGAAAAGCGTTTCATCCTGACTGGAAGCAACAATTTCTCAATGCTGAAAAACGTATCACAGTCGCTTGCCGGACGCTCCGCTGTTTTTGAATTGCTGCCATTCTCCATAAACGAGCTCAACAATTACGAGGCCGACACCGACTCTCTTATATACAAGGGAGGCTATCCGGGCATATGGTGCGACGGCAAGGACACTTACACATTTTATTCAAACTACGTCACAACCTACCTTGAGCGCGACGTGAGAAATATCATCAACATCAAGGATCTCAACACATTCCAAAAATTCATCCGCATCTGTGCGACACGCATAGGAAGCATTTGGAACAGCTCGGAAGTGAGCAACGAAATCGGGGCGTCGGTCAACACGGTTAAATCCTGGTTGTCCGTACTCCAGGCTTCATACATCATCTTCATGCTCCAGCCTTTTTTCACAAACACCCGGAAACGCCTCACCAAATCGCCCAAACTATTCTTCACCGATACCGGTCTGGCAAGCTTTCTGCTTGAAATAGAATCCGAGTCGCAAATCAAACGTGACAAGATGCGCGGGCATCTCTTTGAAAACATGATTGTTGCGGAGGCATTGAAGCAAAGATTAAACGCCGGTCGCACCAACAATCTATGCTTCTATCGCGACAGCAACGGAAATGAAGTCGACCTCATAACAAAAAGAGAGGGTATGCTAAACCTTTACGAAATCAAATCGTCGGAAACATACCATCCCGATTTTGAAAAAGGGATAAAATCGTTTATCGGTAGTTTCGGCGACATAGTGGGGTCAAACAGCATAATCTACAACGGATCGCTTGAAAACGAATCAAGGGAAATAAAACTGATAAACTACAAACATCTGCCTCCAATTATGTAAATTTGCAGTTGTACTGCAAATTTACATAACCGAAACACATAACAAGGCAAAAGAATAAAATTCTGTAAACGGACTTAATTATAACCGTTTGCAGAATTTTTCACTACCAGCACCATCGTTTCAAGAACAATTTTCCAAGTTTCAAAAAGCTCTTGGAGGATTCATCTTTACGCCATAACTTTGCGGTGTGAGAATAGAAAATCAGTCAGCAACCAATCTTAAAAGCATATAGATATGGCAACAAAGAAATATCACTTCGAGACGCTCCAACTCCACGTTGGTCAAGAGCAACCGGATCCGACAACAGACGCACGCGCCGTGCCAATCTACCAAACCACGTCGTACGTGTTCAGAAATTCGCAACACGCAGCCGACCGATTCGGTCTGCGCGACGCCGGCAACATCTACGGACGTCTGACCAATCCGACACAAGGAGTGTTTGAAGACCGCGTTGCCGCTCTGGAAGGCGGAGTGGCAGTAGCCTCTGGCGCAGCCGCCGTCACCTACGCTCTCCAAAACATCCTTTCGCAGGGCGACCACATTGTTGCCGCCGACAACCTTTACGGCGGATCGTTCAACCTGATTACCCACACACTTGCCACTCAGGGCATCACCAACACCATTGTCAACGTCAACAACCTCGAAGCACTTGAGGCTGCCATCCAGCCCAACACCAAGGTTGTCTATGCGGAGACATTCGGCAATCCCAACTCCGACGTCACCGATATCGAAGCCATCGCGGAAGTGGCACACCGCCACAACATTCCGCTAATTGTCGACAACACATTCGGCACCCCATATCTCATCCGCCCAATCGAACACGGTGCCGACATTGTGGTGCATTCCGCCACTAAGTTTATCGGAGGCCACGGCACGAGTCTCGGAGGTGTGATCGTAGACGGCGGCACTTTCGACTGGAAAGCCAATGCCGACAAGTTCCCAACACTCGCCAAGCCCGACCCAAGTTACCACGGCGCAATCTTCGCCGACGTAGCGGGCAAGGCTGCTTTCGTGACACGCATCCGCGCCGTCATCCTGCGCGACACCGGTGCCGCAATCTCCCCGTTCAACGCCTTCATCCTGCTGCAAGGATTGGAAACGCTGTCGCTGCGCGTAGAACGTCACGTAGAAAACGCCCTCAAGGTTGTCGACTATCTGAGCAAGCATCCTAAGGTGGCCAAGGTCAATCATCCGTCGCTGCCCGACCATCCCGACCATGCCCTCTACCAGAAATATTTCCCCAACGGCGGCGGAAGCATTTTCACCATCGAGATAAAAGGCGGAGAGAATGAGGCATGGAAATTTATCGACTCTCTCGAGATTTTCTCGCTGCTCGCAAACGTAGCCGACGTGAAAAGCCTCGTAATCCACCCCTACACTACCACCCACTCGCAGATGACGCCAGAAGAGCTTGCGCAACAGCACATAACGCCGTCGACCGTGCGCCTGTCAATAGGCGTCGAGCATATCGACGACATTATCGACGACCTTGCCCAGGCACTTGAAAAAATATAGGATTCTCATAGTCCAACTTAATGATTTTTGAATAAGATTTGTGTGAGAAAACCGGGAATTATCCCGGTTTTTTCTTTGCTGAAAATTTATTCCCAATTTAAAAAATGTCATAAAAACAACATTTTTGATTACATTTTCCCATTTATAATAGCAATCGTATGGAAAAAGTTTGTATTTTTGTAGCAATTTGAAAATCTACAAAAACAACAGTATATGAAAGCAACAGAAGTAATCGACGATTTGCGTCGTCGTTTTCCAAACGAACCGGAATACTTGCAGGCGGTTGAAGAAGTGGTTACATCAATTGAGGATGTCTACAACGAGCATCCCGAATTTGAACGCTACAATCTGATTGAGCGGCTTTGTCTGCCCGACCGCATCATCTCGTTCCGCGTGTCGTGGGTAGACGACAAAGGACAAGTGCACAACAATATGGGCTACCGCATCCAGCACAACAATGCCATAGGACCGTATAAAGGTGGAATCCGATTCCACGCATCGGTAAACCAGTCGATTCTGAAATTTCTTGCTTTCGAGCAGACATTCAAGAATTCACTCACCACGCTGCCTATGGGCGGAGGCAAGGGCGGATCGGACTTCAGCCCAAAAGGTAAGTCAGATATGGAGGTGATGCGCTTCTGTCAGGCATTTGTGGCTGAACTGTGGCGCAACCTTGGCCCCGACCGCGACGTGCCTGCCGGCGACATCGGCGTTGGCGGACGCGAAGTGGGTTACATGTATGGCATGTACAAGAAGATGGCGCGCGAGAACACCGGCACGTTTACCGGCAAAGGCCTTGAATTCGGAGGCTCGCTGATACGCCCTGAAGCCACTGGCTACGGCAATGTCTACTTTCTTCTAAATATGCTCGCCACTCGCGGCATCGACATCAAGGGCAAGAAGGTTGCCATCTCCGGCTCCGGCAACGTGGCTACCTACACGGCAAAGAAGCTGCTTGAACTCGGCGCCAAAGTTGTAACGATGAGCGACTCCGACGGCACAATCTACGTGCCTGAAGGATTGAGTCAGGAACAGCTCGACTTTATCTTCGAACTTAAAAACATCTACCGCGGACGCATACGCGAGTTTGCTGAGAAATACGGCTGCGAATATTTTGAGGGCGGACGCCCATGGGGCGTGAAGTGCGACATCGCGATGCCGTCTGCCACACAGAACGAGCTTGACGGCGACGATGCGCGCACGTTGCTTGCCAACGGATGCTTCGCTGTGTCGGAGGGTGCCAACATGCCTTCCACGCCGGAAGCTGTGCATGAGTTTGTCAACGCAAAAATCCTCTATGCGCCAGGAAAGGCGGCAAATGCCGGTGGCGTGTCGGTCAGCGGACTTGAGATGGCACAAAACTCACAGAAACTGACGTGGACAGCAGAGGAAGTCGATGCCAAGCTGCGCGGCATCATGGCTGACATCCACACCCAATGCCAGAAATACGGCAAGGAAGCCGACGGCTACACAAACTATGTGAAGGGAGCCAATGTGGCTGGCTTCATGAAAGTGGCGCGGGCAATGATGGCACAGGGTATCCTGTAGAAACCCTGCCACATATAACATCAGCCGCCCTGCATTGCAGGGCGGCTGATGTTATATTCAAGTCTGCTTACTTGTTTTTGAAAAAGTCTACAATTCTGCGGCATGCCTTGCCGTCACCGTAAGGGTTGACAGCCTTCGACATCTTATCATAAGCAGCCTTGTCGTCAAGCAGCTTGCTCACCTCGTCCATAATCTTGTGATAGTCGGTGCCCACAAGATGCACTGTTCCCGAAGCCAGCGCCTCCGGACGTTCTGTCGTGTCGCGCATCACGAGCACAGGCTTGCCCAGACCGGGAGCTTCTTCCTGGATGCCGCCCGAGTCGGTGAGCACAATCGTTGATTTGCTCATCAGATACACGAACTCAAGATACTGAAGCGGCTCGATGAAGAACATATTGCCCAAACCTTTCAAATCTTCGCCGAAAACTTCATGAATTGGCTTGCGCACATTCGGATTCAAGTGCATCGGATAAACGAAGTCAACGTCGGCATACTTGTCCTTGAGGTCGCGGATGGCCGTACACATATTGATGAATCCATCGCCGAAATTCTCACGGCGGTGGCCTGTGATAAGCACCAATTTTCTGCCGTTGTCAAGACGGCTTATGTCGTAGCCTGCCTTTGCGAGCACTTCTTTCTGCTCTGCGGCAAGAACCTCGTCGTGCGTCAGTTTGTCAACAACCATGTGGAGCGCGTCGATAACGGTGTTGCCCGTAACGACAATCTCTCCTTGCACTTTTTCCTCCTTGAGGTTGCTTTCCGAAAGAGGTGTCGGAGCGAAGTTGAACGACGAGATGCGGCCCGTCAGCTGACGGTTCATCTCTTCAGGCCACGGCGAATAGATGTTGTGGGTGCGCAATCCCGCTTCCACGTGCCCGACAGGAATCTGTTGATAAAACGCAGCGAGAGCAGCCGCAGTCGACGTTGTTGTGTCGCCATGCACAAGCACCACATCTGGCTGCGCTTCCTTCAGCACGTCGCGCATACCCAGAATCACCCGGGCAGTGACATCATATAAATCCTGTCCCTGCTTCATTATATTGAGGTCATAGTCAGGCTTTACGTCAAAAATAGTAAGCACTTGGTCGAGCATTTCCCTGTGCTGACCAGTCACACAGACAATTGTCTTGAAATTTTCAGCGTCCTTCTGGAATTCCTTCACCAGCGGACACATCTTGATAGCTTCTGGACGTGTGCCAAAAACCAGCATTACTTTCTTCATAAGATATCGTTTTTCAATGTTTGTATACAAGCATCACAAAGGTTTGCAATCCCTTTCTATTGCAATATTAATAATTTATTTTGAAATAAGCAAATGCCACTATCTGTCGCATTCGGTTTTCAGGTAGTGATGGGCGGCGTGACATTGATGGAGTGCGTGGTCGACAATCCAGTGACGGTTTGCCATTTCTGAGATTACGGTCATCTCATGCGACACAAGCATCACCGTGCTACGCTTCGCCAAATCGGCGACAATACCATAAATCTGCTCCACAAATGCGTGGTCAACATACGACAGTGGCTCATCGAGCACCACTATGTCGGGATTGGAGATGACTGCCCTTCCGAGCAACGTGCGCTGCAACTGACCGCCCGACAACGTGCCTATCACCTGACGGCGGAATCCGTCGACACCCATCATCTTCATTGTCGCCTCAATCTTTTCACTGGCGGCGTCGGAAAATTTTCCGCGCCAGTTCCGACGTTCTCCGAGCAGTCCCGAAGCCACAACCTCCTCCACCGTTATCGGAAAGCGGTTGTCGATGTTGCTTTTCTGCGGCAGGTATCCGAAACGCAGGCCGTCAACTTCCTCATCGCCGTTGAAATAGCGCACACGTCCTTTCGTGGGCGTCAGCAAATGGAGCATCGTTTTCAGCAACGTGCTTTTCCCGCCACCGTTCGGACCTGTTATCGCCACAAAATCGCCGGCATTGATTTCTGCGTTCACATTGTCAAGAGCGCGGAAATTGCCGAAATCCACCGTAATGTTTTCTACCGAAATTATCTTATTCTGATGTGATTCCATCTGCAATCCTCCTCATCTCCTTTTTCCAATCGTAACTCAGCGGATTTATCTCCACGCGGCGCAGCCCGATGCCGGCACACACCGTCTCCGCCTGCCGGCTGCCGGCTCCCGTCTGCATAAAAAACACACGGGCATTCTTTTTCCGTGCCTCTTTCATTTTTTCTGCCACAAATCCCGCAGGAGCTTCCTTGCCCTCATATTCAATGCCGATTTGCTCCAGACCATAGTCGCGTGCAAAATACGACAACGCCGGATGCCACACCACAAATGCCTGCCCGCGCACCGGAGCCAGCACTTGCCGCAACGAGTCGGCAAACGCAGCCAGCTCGGCATCAAGTTTTCTGTAGTTCGCCTGATAATAATCCTTTCCGTTGCTGTCTATTTTCACAAGAGCGTCGGTCCTATTTTTTGCCACGATGCGCATATTCTCCACCGACATCCACACATGGGGGTCGGCCTCCATCTCGCCGTGATGGCTGTGTCCGTCAATCACAGAAATGCCCTTCGACGAGTCGACAACGGTTTTTGCTTTGCCGGCAGCCAACCGCTCGAAGCCCAAATTTCCTATGACAAAATATGCCCGGCAGTTTTCCAAATCCATCATCTGCGACATGTCGGGATCGTAACTCTCCGCCGAGGTCGCTTTCTCAATCATACTGCCCACAGTCCACTTGTCGCCGGCTATGCGTTCAAGCACATATTTTTGCGGCGGAATGCTGACCATCAGCGTCGGCTTGCCTCCAACCTTGCCTCCGCATGCCGCCATCATGACGGCAGCGAAGCATATAAGCATCATTCGTATAAGTTTCATATTCTACTTCACTCCATAGACATCGCGATGTATACGCTTCACATATTTGTCGCCGGCAGAAAGCGAAATCCCGCCATAAGTCATCAGCTTCAGCTCTATCGCATGGCGGTCAGGGCTGTAGGGCGGCTGCACATACTCAACGTCGTTCCACAAGCGAAGCCCATTGCGCTCATAAAACCCTATGCGGCGGCATGCCATCTCATCCGTCGGCGGCTCCACCTCAATCACCAGCGGACGGCTGTCGGACGCAAGAAACCAGCGCAATGCGTTTCCGCCGATTCCGCCGCAACGCATTTCCGGACTGATGGCAAAATGCTCACCATAGCGGAAATCATCCCACTCCCAACTTGTCAGAAAACCAATAAATTCGTCATTGTCTCCGACAAACACATTGATGTGGAACTTCTTTTCCGTGTCGGCAAGCCGGGAAAATTCTGCCACTTCCCGTCTTTCATCTGCAGGAAATGCCGCCTCATAAAGGCCAACGACATCTTCGAAATATTTATTTTCTGAAGAAATCTTCAAAATTTTCATAGAATTTCATTTTTTTGAAGTATATTTGCTAACAAATGCACAACAATGCACTTTTATTTGTCAAATGCAAAGATAATGCATTGCAGCTGATAAAAAAAACGAAAATAAAAATCATACACATATGGCTAATTCACAATTAGATTCTTTGGATTATAAAATCCTTCAAATGCTTTCGGTCAACGCGCGCAAACCTTATCTCGAGATTGCACGCGAATGCAACGTGTCGGGCGCGGCCATCCACCAACGCATACAGAAACTTATCAACACGGGCGTGCTTATTGGCTCGGAGTCGTTGGTCAACCCTTCTGCGGTCGGTTATGAAACCTGCGCGTATGTGGGATTTTTCCTTAAGGACCCTTCGCATTTCGACCAGGTCGCAGCTCGATTGAAAGAGATTCCAGAAGTCGTGGAATGCCACTTCACAACAGGTCAATACGACATGTTCATAAAGTTGTATGCCAAGAACAACCACCATCTGCTCGAAATCATCCACGACAAGTTGCAGAACCTCGGATTGGCGCGCACTGAGTCAATCATCTCGTTCAAGGAGGTGTTCAAACGCCAGATTCCTATCATCGAGGAAGACAACGATTAATATCGATTTCATTCACTCATTGCTATGACCACATACGAGCAACTGCTTGCCGACTGTATCCGCTGGGCGAAAGAAGCCGGCAGGATTCAATTGGAATTGTTCAGAAGCGACCGCCTCGACATCGAGGCTAAATTCAACGACAGCGACGTGGTGACAAATGCCGACAAAGCATCGGAAAAAGCCATCATTTCGGAAATACGCCGCGCCTATCCCGAACACTCCGTGCTTTCGGAAGAGGCTGGATGCGACAAGCGCATGAACGATTGGCTATGGGTGATTGACCCTCTTGACGGCACTACAAACTACAGCAGCGGTCTGCCTAATTTCTGCGTGTCGATAGGCGTGCAGCATAAAGGACAGACCGTTGTCGGTGTTGTCTATGCACCATATCTTGGCGAAATTTTCACCGCCGTGCGCGGAAAAGGGGCTTTCCTCAACAACCGCCCAATCCGTTGCAGCACGAAGACCGACATTCACAAAGCGGTGGTGTCGACCGGATTTCCTGTCGACAAGGACCGCACAACCGACTGCAATGTCGACAACCTGGTGCGTGTGCTGCCCTACGTCAGAGGCATGCGCCGTCTTGGCGCCGCTGCAATCGACATCTGCTATGTCGCCGCCGGACTGCTCGACGGCTATTGGGAGATGAATCTGCACGAATGGGACGTGTGCGCTGCACTGCTCATTGCGGAAGAGGCTGGCGCCGTCCATAAGTTTTTCCGCACAGACCGCAACGTGTCGGTCGTGGTGGCTGCCCCCGGCATCATGCCGTCGCTCGAGCCCCTGATTTCAGAAAAGCCGTTTGACGGCGATTTCAAAACATTCCAAATGTAATATGACAAAGATAAAATCCTGTGCCTCCGTATTGGTTGGAACGGCATTGGCGGCAACCGTGACTTGCTGC